>JAESFN010000348.1_pt1 | contig 49708 bp, 47 predicted proteins | sample 9269411 | NCBI WGS metagenome assembly JAESFN01 (sample SAMN14505399, study PRJNA617100) | algae metagenome | isolation source: Iphinoe sp. HA4291-MV1 and co-occurring heterotrophs from trail next to... | place: USA: Maunawili Falls, Hawaii | collected 2009-07-25
CGCGCGAGCCATATGAGTTGAGATTGGTTTCCGCTGCCGGCTCTTGGAACATGCCGGAGGGGATCGGACCGCAAGGTTTGGTTTAGAGGCCTAGGGCCTCGCCTTGCGCGCCATGACCCCGTCGACAATGGCGACGGCTGCGCGGAGTGCGGCCTCTATATCCAAGAGCGTGGTGTCCAGCAAGTGGGCATCGGCTGCGGGATAGAAGCCGCCATTGGGGTTCGCCATGTCTCGGGCGTCCCTTTGTTCTATCTGGTGATAGAGGGCGTAGCGATCAACCACCTGGCCGCGGGCCTCGAACTGGCGGGCCCGCCGTTCCATCCGCGCCTTGCTGTCGGCCTGGATGAAGAGCTTCACATCGGCGTCGGGGGCGATCTTGGTGCCGATGTCGCGGCCATCGAGCACGGCGCCGCCGGGCCGGGTGGCGAACTGGCGCTGGAAATCGAACAACGCCGCGCGCACCTCGGCGATGACGGCGACCTTGCTGGCGAGCCCCCCGGCTTCGGCGGACGAGAGGATGGCCGGATCGAGGTGGGCGGTATCGACGGCGCGCGCGGCGGCGATGGCGCGGCCCTCGAACTCGGATGTGTTCTCGAAGGCAGCGACGGCGCGGCCGACGGCGCGATAGAGCAGCCCGGTGTCGAGATGCGGCAGGCCGTAGTGCCGGGCGAGACCGGCCGCGAGCGTGCCCTTGCCGGATGCCGCCGGCCCATCCACCGCGATGATCATTGCCCCTCCGCACCCCTGGTCTGGCGGCCCTGCCTATCATGGCGTCCGGGCGAGGTTCCAGCGCCGCGCCCATCAACCCCCAGAGATCGGTCGCACAAGGCCGCACTTTGGGTTTGACAGGGCGAAACTTTCACCCTAACCGGACGTTTCCCTGCGGGTGGCCCCGCCTTTCTACACGAGGAAGCAATTGGCCAACGACGAACGCGGTACGAAACGGGAAGACCCCGATACCGGCAAGAAGTTCTACGATCTGAACAAGGATCCGATCGTCTCGCCTTACACCGGCAAATCCTATCCGCGCTCCTATTTCGAGCAGAACGCGGTAGCAGCGGTGCGCGCCAAGGCGGCAGCGACGACTGCTGAAGAGGATGACGAGGAAGAGATCGAGACCGAGGAAGCGGCCGAGCCCGGCGCGCCCGAGATCGTCTCGCTCGAGGATGCCGACGCTGAAGAGAGCGGCGGCGAAGACGGCGAAGAGATCCCTGATGTCGAGGACGTCGAGGACGTCGAAGATATCGGCGACGACGACAGCGACGTGTTCCTCGAAGAGGATGAAGACGAGGACGAGAACCTCGACTTCGACGTCGGCGGCGGCGGGGACGAGCGCTAAGCTCGGCCTCTGCGGCGCGGTCTCAAGGGCAAGAGTTCGTAACTTTTGCCGACCGCGCAGCCCCCACGAAATACCGCTTGCATGCGAGTGGTGAGGTGGGTAGATAGCACCCGCGCTGCGACGGAGACGCCGCCGCGCAAATCCCAAAGACACGATGCGTCGTGTCGCCGGATGTGATCCCGATGGATCGTTGATGGGGCCATAGCTCAGTTGGGAGAGCGCTTGCATGGCATGCAAGAGGTCGTCGGTTCGATTCCGATTGGCTCCACCAATTCCCCAACCCCGGCAAGTGCCGGGGTTTTGCTTTTCCGGCCGACCGAGCGGCCGGATGCGTACAGCGATACCGATGATCTTAACGCCGCATTTCCTAAGCGGGACTAGCCTTGGCGCGCTTCGCCAGTGTGCCCCACGGCACAGCTAACCCAGCCGGATGCCGCAGTGAGTTCCTCGTCGGCCACATTGGACAGATCGCCGAGCGAAACCGCGCAGCAGCAGAACGCGGTGGCGCTGCTGTTCCTGATGTTGACGGCGGTTGCGTTCGTCATCCGCTTCGCCATTCCCTCGCAGCTGATGAACCGGTTCGTGGCCTACACCCTCGAAACGGGCTCATTCTACGAGAAGCTGCATTTCGGCACCTATGCCGTGCTGTTGCTGCTGCCGGTGGTGCTGTTCAGCCGGCCGTTCGTGCTGCGCGGCGACGAGATCGGCAAGTTCCGGGCGCTGGTGCGCTACAGCGCACTGATGCTGCTGCTGGTGCTGTTCATGTTCTTCACCGGGCGAGCGGGCTCGTCGGTGCTGCTGGTGGACACCTACCTCGTGACCGGCGCGGCAGGGCTGATCATGCTGGCGCTGAACCCGAGGTCGCGACGGCTGCTCGGCGACATCACGCTGGGCCTGCTCATCCTCAGCGCCCTCATCGGAACGGTAGAAGCGGTGACGCAGCAGCGCATCATGCCGTACGACGCAGTGGAACTGGTGTTCCGCCCGGTCGGGATCTCCGACCATCCGCTGGCGCTTGGCGCCATGTGCGCGACTGCGGTGGGCTTTGTGGCATTGACCAGATGGCCGGTCTGGATCCGCGTCGCCTGCGTCATGGTGCTGTTCATCGGCGCCGCGGCCTCCGGGGCGCGCATGGCGCTGCTGGTGACGGTGCTCGAGATTTTCGCCCTCATCATCGTGGTGCCGTGGCCGCGGCTCTCCCCGCGCCACCAGCGGCAGGCGAAGCTCTTCGTCCTCATCGCCACCGCCATCGGGGGCGCCGTGCTGACCGGCGTGCTGCTCGCGGCGGGCCTGCTCAGCCGCTTCACCAGCACGCTGTTCGACGAGAACTTCTTCGTGCGGGTGAGCATCTACGACGTGTTCAAGTACGTGAGCTTCGAGCAGGTGATGTTCGGCATGGACGGCACCGAGCTGGTGAACATCGTCCAGCAGAAGCTTCACATGCCGACGATCGAGAGCGCCCAGGTGGTGATCATCCTGCTGTTCGGCCTGCCGGTGGCACTGCTGTTTGCCTGGCTGGTGATCTGGATGATGTGGCGCATGCTGCGCCATGCCCAGCCAGCCGCCTGGCTCGGCGTCGCGGCAACGCTGCTGGCGGCGCTGTCCAACAACACGCTGTCGTCGAAGACGCCGATCGTCATGATGATGATCGTCCTGGTGCTGGCCTACAACGCCAACGGCATCAAGGACGAGCCGGCCAAGCCGGCGTCAAATTAAGGACGATTCGAGGACGGGCAGGCATGTGACGCGCTGGTCTGGCATTTTGCCGGCCACTGTCCGGATCCCCTCGAGGTCGCGATGATTTCCGAAATCGTCGACTTGGTCACCACCAAGCTCGTCAACGCCGTGACCGGCGAGAACGGCATCACGCTGTTCATCCTGTTCGCAACGGCCTTCATCAGCGCGCTGGTCGCCTATTGGCGCACGGTGGAGGACAAGTCGTTCGCCGACTTCTTCAGCTTTGCGCTGCCCAAGGAGGTGATCATGCACCCCTCGGCGCGCGCGGACCTGTTGTTCTACATCACCAAGCGGCTGCTGATGCCGCTGCTGCTGATCCCGGCCGGCATCGTCTTCGTCGCACTGGTCGGCTTCGGCACCAACCAGCTGATCAGCTTCGTCTTCCAGATCCACGGCCCGCTGCTCCAGGGACAGACGCCCTGGTGGGTGCTGGTGCTGTTCACGATCTCGATGCTGATCGCCTACGACATCTCGTACTATTTGTACCATGTCGCCCAGCACAAGATCCCGTTCCTGTGGGAGCTGCACAAGGTGCACCACTCGGCCGAGGTGCTGGTGGGCATCACCAAGGACCGCGTCCACCCGCTCGACGATCTGATGAACCGCGCCTGGGACGGGGTCATTCCCGGCATCTGCTTCGGGGTGTGGAGCGTCATCGCGCTCGACCCGGTCGAGCTCACGGTGTTCGGCATCAACGTCTATGCGATGCGCAACCTGCTGATGATGGATTTCGTCCGGCACACGCACTACAAAATCTCGTTCGGGCCGCTCGACAACTACATCCTGTCGCCGCACTGGCACCAGCTGCACCACAGCGCCGACCCCCGCCACTACGACAAGAATTTCGGCCTCCTGCTGTCGATCTGGGACCGGATCTTCGGTACGGCCTATGTGCCGGACCCGAACGAAGAGATGAAGTTCGGCCTGCTCGATCGCGACAAGGACGACTACCAGTCGCTGTTCGGGCTCTATCTGCTGCCACTGAAGAAGATGGGCGGCCATATCGCGCGGTGGCTCGGCCGGCGCCCTGCCCCGGTCACCCCGCCGCCGACGGAGCCGACCCAGCCATGAATGTGCACGCTCCGATGGTGCGGCTCGAGGATCGCTTCGAGCTTGTCGACAGCGACGCCCGCCTGGCAGAAGTCGGCGCGGCGTGGAACGCGCTGTGGCGGCGCGGCGGCGACGGCCTGATTTTTCAGAGCCACGACTGGGTTGCGGCCTGGTGGCGGACTGTTCCGGGCCGCGAGGCACGCCAGCTGCGCATCGGGCTGATCTGGCGCGGTGAGGAGCTGCTGGCCATCCTGCCGCTGGCGATCCAGCGCCGCAAAGGCCTCAGGTTCCTCGAATGGGCCGCCAACGACTGCAGCGACTATGCCGACGTGCTGATCGATCCGCGTTGCTCGCCGGCGGCGCTGAAGCAGTTGTGGCAGCGCGCGGTGGCGGCGGGTGGGTTCGACCTCTATTTCCTCAACCGGCAGCGTCCGGAGGCGAAATTCCGCGCTCTCCTCGATGCGCCGGGGGGACTAAGACTGCCCGCCAACCACCGGGTCGAGACCTCCTCGCAGGTGGTCGGCGACTGGCCGACGGGAGCCCAGTGGTTCGACGCGCAATCGAAGAAGACGCGGCAGAACTATCGCCGGGGCCGCAAAGCGCTGGACGAGAGCGGCACCACCGTTTTCCGCTTGCTCCCGCTCGACGAGCCGGTTGCCCCGGTCCTGGCGCGGCTCAGCCAACTCAAGCGGCAGTGGCTGGTGAACAGTGGTCGGGTATCGCCATTGTTCGACGAGGGAGCGCCGGCGCTGCCGACACTGGTAGAAGTGCTGAGGGAGGCCGGCGCGCTGCGCGTCTTCGTCCTCGAGCACAACGGCACGGCGATCGCTATCTCGGTCAACTTCGTCCAGCACGGGACCTTGATGGCGTTTCTCACCAGCTACGATCCAAGCTTCGACCGCGCTTCGCCCGGGATGCTGCTGCTGATGGACTACGTCCAGTGGGCGAAGGACCAGGGGTTGACGGTGGACTTCCTGTGCGGCGACGAGCCGTTCAAGGAAAAGTACGCCACGCAGACGACGACCCTGACATCGGTGATGGGCCCGGCGACGCTGAAGGGCCGGGCGGCCATGCTGCTCGATCAGGTGCGCCTCAGGATGCAGTCTTCGGCCGAAGCGCGGCGTACCAGGCAGGCCGCCGCCAGCGATGTCGCCAGCCAGGCCGCACAGCCGGCGCGGAACGACGCCTAGAGACCGCCGACCCATTTTTTGCAACCGTGAAAGAGGCGAGGAGCCGGGACAAAGCTCCTCGCCTGCAGGCCTGTCGGTGATCGGGAGACTGATCAGCCGGCAGTGATCGCCGACGCCTGGTTCACCTTGCCGCTGACGGTGTAGGTGATCGCGACCTTCTCGCCGGCCTTCAGCTTGGAGAAGTCGCACTTGGGCGCGAACTGGTAGACCGCCTTGTCGGCCAGCGTGACCGTGCACGCCTTGCCATCCATCGACTGGATAGCGCCGTGAGCGGTGCTGGGGGCGGCCAGCGCCACCGAGGACACGCCGACGGAGGCAACGAGCATCAGGGGAATGAGGAACTTGCGCATGACGATCTCCTTTTCGTCAGGTTCGCCACGTCAGGTGTAGGTGGCGGCCGATGCGTGGTGCAGCGGCGAGACCGAAGCTGAGACCGGCCGATTGCTCCCTCCTTTCCTGAAACTTACATATTCGTAAGCCGACAGGATCGTGCCGGCAGGTGTAGGTTGCGACAGGCGGCAAGCTCTCGTCTGGGCGCCGCATCTCGAATGTCGAGGTAGAGCGGTGAAGGTCGTTGTCGCCGAAGACGACCGGACGTCGTCGGATTTTATCCGCAAGGGCCTGGCCCAGCAGGGGCACAGCGTCGAATCGGTCTTCGACGGACGCGATGCGCTGACCTTCTGCCTCTACAATACGTGCGACGTGCTGGTGCTCGACCGAATGATGCCCGGCATGGACGGGCTGTCTGTCGCCAAGGCGCTGCGGGCCTCGGGCCGTACCATGCCGATACTGTTCCTCACCTCGATGGGCGATGTCGACGACCGGGTCGAGGGGCTGATGGCGGGCGGCGACGACTACCTGGTCAAGCCCTTCCATTTCTCCGAGCTGATGGCGCGGATCACGGTGCTGGCGCGGCGACCGCAGACGGCGGAAGCCTCGACGCGGCTCAGCATCCACGATCTCGAACTCGACCTGATGGCCCATACCGCGACACGGGCCGGCGCCCGCATCGAGCTGCAGGCCAAGGAGTTCGCCATCCTCGCGCTGCTGATGCGCAATGCCGGGCGGATCGTCACCAAGACCATGCTGCTCGAGCAGGTGTGGGACTTCAACTTCGACCCGCAGACGACGGTGGTGGAGACCCACATGAGCCGGCTCAGGGCGAAGATCGACAAGCCGTTCGAGGTGCCGCTGATCCACACCACCCGCAACACCGGCTACTCGATCCATGCACCGCGTCAGTAGCATCCTCGCCGGGGCGGCGTTCCGCTCGGCGGTGCTGTCGCTATTGCTGTTCCTCGCAGTGTTCTTCGTCGCCGGCGTGGTGATCGTCAGCCAGACCAGCAGCGAGGCCGAGAGCGAGATCCGGGCGCTGGTCAGCAACGAGTTCGAGCTGTTCCGCGAGGCGGCCGACACCGGCGACGCGAACCAGTTGCGGGAGCTGGTGGACAGTTCGGCCGAGTCGGCCGGCCCGCGCTTCTTCGTCGTGGCGCTCTACCGGCCGGACGGCACGCTGCTCGCAGGCGACGACATCCCGCGGCCGGAGAAGCTGGGCTGGAGCACCATCAGTTCGGGGATCAACGCCACGACGCCGTCGGAACAGTACCTGGCGCTGACCGAGGATATCGGCGGCAACCGGATCACCTTCGGGCGAACGCTGTTCTTCGTCGAAGTCGGTTCCGCGGCGCTGTGGCGCGCGCTGATGCTGGCGAGCATCGTGGTCGGTGTCGGCGCGCTGGCGATCGGTTATCTCGCGAGCCACGGGGTTTCAGCCAAGCTCGACCGCATGGCCGATACGCTCGAGCGGGTGGCGCGCGGCGACAGCCGGGTGCGGCTGCCGGTCGGCCGCTCGAACGACCAGGTCGACCGGGTGTCGCGGCAGATGAACGCCCATCTCGATCGGCTGAGCGACCTCCTCAGCACCATGCGCAACACGGTGATCTCGATCGCGCACGACCTCAAGTCGCCGCTGAGCCGGGCCTATATCCTGCTGCAGGAAGCCGAGGAGGCGCCTGATGAGGTCGAGCGGGGCAAGCTGCTCGAGGAGGCGCAGGCCGAGATCGAGCGGCTGAACGGCATTTTCGATACCGTGCTGCGGATTTCGCGCATCGAGGCCTCCGACGACCAGTCGGGCTTCGCGGCGTTCTCTGCCCGCGAGCTGGTAAGCGAAACGCTGCAGACGTTCGAGCCGGTGGTGGAGGAGGCTCGGCAGCAACTGGTCGAGTCGCCCTTGCATGGCGACGCCACCATCGTCGGGGATCGGCGGATGGTGGTGCAGATGCTGGTGAACCTCATCACCAACGCCTCGCGCTACAGCCCGCCGGGCGCCCGGATCGAGCTCAGCGCCGGCATCGAGGACCGGCATCCGGTGCTGGTGGTGGCCGATAACGGGCCAGGGATACCGGCCGACCGGCGCACCGAGGTGTTCGAGCCATTCCGGCGGCTCAACCCGGAGCGCGACGAGAAGGGCTCAGGGCTGGGGCTGGCGCTGGTGCAGGCGATCGCCACGCGCCACCGGGCCAGCGTGCGGCTCGAGGACAACGCACCGGGCCTCAGGGTGATCGTGCGCTTTCCGGCCACGGAAGCCAGTGCCGTAGTTTGAGGATTTGTAAGACTGGGGAGAAGGTCGCGCAAAGCGCGGGCCGCATAACCCTCTCCGCCGATGCCGTTGCACCGACCGCCGGCCCTCCGCCGACGCCCCCAACATCATGCGGAGTTTCCATCATGAACAAGCTCTCAAGCCTTTCCGTCGTCGCCCTCGTCGCCGCGCTGATCGCGGCCAATCCGGTGCTCGCCGCCACGCCGAAGTTCAGCAACGGCGCGCCCGGCACCGCGATGAGCGTCGACGATTTCGCCAGCCAGCTCGGAACGTTCAACGCCAACGAGGTCACCGACCTGCTGAACGCCAAGAGCGTCACGGTCTACAACTATGCGTCGGCCTGGACCGACAAGTCGGGCAAGGCGGTGAACCTCTTGACCGACGACTCGCAGAGCATCGGGTTGCTGCGCGAGGCGCTGAACAAGAACCCGGCCGCGGTGAAGCTGCTCGCCGACAACAAGATCAAGGTCGACCAGGTGGTCGATATCGTCGGCGTAAGCGGCAACGTGCAGCTCTACATCCAGTAACCGGCCTCGCGGACGCCGCCACACGTCATTGATCTGTCGCGCTTTCGAACTGGAAAAGTCTGCAACTTTTCCTGAACGCGCTCCGGCGGCGTCCGCCGTTAATTCTTCCCGAAGCCGTTGCCGTTATCGTTGCCCCGACGGTGGGGTGGGGCGGATCTGCAAGTGGCGGTGCTGGCACGGTTTGGGCTCGCGATCCTGATTGTCGCGACAGTGTTCGCCGCCGGGTATTTCGGCGCCTTCGCCTCGCTCGACCGGCTGACTGAGGACGCGCGGTTCCAGTTCAGCGACCGCCCGGCCAGCGGGCAGGTGGTGTTCGTCGACATCGACAGCGCCAGTCTCGCGCAGGTGGGCGTTTGGCCCTGGCCGCGGCAGGTACATGCCGAACTGCTCGACCGGCTGATGGGGCTCGGCGCCGCCGAAGTGGCATTCGATATCGACTTTTCCACCCAATCGAGCCCCGAGGGCGACGCGGCGCTGGCCGCGGCGCTCGAAGCGGCGGGCGGTTATGCCTATCTCGCGGCGTTCGAACAGGTGGACGGAGCGACCGGGGCGTTGCGGCTCAGCCTGCCGATAGAAGCCTTCGCCGCACATGCGACACCGGTCTCGGTCAATGTCTCGGCGACGCGCGATGGCCTGGTTGACCGCTTTGCGGCAGCGACCACCGAAGGCGAGGCTGGTATCGCCGCCCTGCCGGTGGCGCTCTATGGCAAGCCGGCGTCATCAGGCGACATCCACATCGACTATGGCATCGATTTGCGGAGCATCGACCGCATCCCGGCGGGCGACCTGCTGGCCGGCAAGGTTGACGCGGCACGGGTCGCCGACCGGCAGGTGGTGATCGGAGCGAGCGCCATCGAGCTGCGCGATATCTTCGCGGTGCCGCGCTACGGCATGCTGCCGGGGCCGCTGGTGCAGATCGCCGGGCTCGAAACGCTGAAGGCCGGACGGGCGCTGACGCCGCTGGGGGACTGGCCGGGGCTGGCCGTCGCCGCGCTGCTGGCGCTCGGCTTTGCACTGCTGGGGGCGCGGCTGCGGGTGCGCTACGCCACGGCAATCATCATTGCTGCCGTGGTGCTCGGCGAAGTCGCATCGCTGCTGCTGCAGCGGCAGTATGGGGTGGTGCTGAGCACTGCAGGCTTCGCGATCGCAGCGCTGTTGCTGCTGGGCCAGCACATCGCCTTTGCGTTCGTCGGCGAGTACGCGGAACGGCGGCGGGCGCAGGCGCGGCTACTGCACCTGGCGCGCCACGACGCGGCGACCGATGCGCTGTCGCGCAGCGGTCTGATCGAGCATATGGCGGCCCACCCTGCCCCGGCGGTGATGCTGGTCGGGATCCTCCGAATGGATCTGGTGCGCGGGGCGCTCGGACAGCCGGTGGCCGAACTGGCGCTCAAGGCGATCGCCAAGCGGCTCAAGATGCTGGAACTGGGGGCGGTCGGGCTGACCGACCGCGACGTGTTCGCCATCGCGCTGAGCAAGGCGCCGACCGAGGCCAGCATCAAGCGGCTCGACTGGGGCCTCAGGGCTGCGCTGCGACCGGCAATCGTGCTCGAGGAGCACAACGTGCATGTCGACGTGGCGCTGGCCGCCGACGTCGCGACAGCCGATGTCAGTGCCGACGAGATGCTGCGGCGCGCCGAGCTGGCCCTGCGGGTCGGCTCGAAAGACAAGGGCGTCAGTACGTTCGAGGCGCGCATGGAAACCGAGGTCGACCGGCGCCGCCGGATCGACGCGGAGTTGCGCCAGGCGATCGGGCGCGGCGAGCTGACCGTGGTGTTCCAGCCGCAGACCAGCCTCGCCGACGGTTCGCTGGTCGGGGTGGAGGCGCTGGTGCGCTGGCAGAGCCCGGTGCTGGGGCCGGTGTCGCCAGCCGATTTCATCCCACTGGCCGAGGAGACCGGGCTGATCGTGCCGCTCGGCGCGTTCGTGCTGACGGAAGCCTGCCGGGCGGCGGCGGCGTGGGACTGGAGCGGGCGGCTGGCGGTGAACGTCTCGGCGGCGCAGATCCGGCTCGACGATATCGGTGAGCGCGTCGCCGATGTGCTGGTGGAGACCGGGTTCGACGCGAAGCGGCTCGACCTCGAGATCACCGAGAGCGTGCTGGTCGAGACGCCGGAGCGGCTCGCCCAGATGTTCGCCAACCTGCGGGGCTTAGGCGTCGGCATCGCCATCGACGATTTCGGCACGGGCTACTCGTCGCTGAGCTACCTGAGCGGGCTCGATTTCGACAAGCTGAAGATCGACCAGAGCTTTGTGCGCACGCTCGAAGCCGATACGGCGAATGCGGCAATCGTCCAGACCATCGTCGACCTGGCGCGCCGCCTCGGCAAGACCACCGTGGCCGAGGGCGTGGAGACCGAGGAGCAGCGCCTGCTGCTCGCCGGCATGGGCTGCGATATCGGCCAGGGTTATCTGATCGGCCGGCCGGTGCCGGCCGCCGAGATTGCCGCGCGCATCGAAGCGTCGCGCGCGGCTGTTGCCTGAGGCGCTAGAGCAGCCCGCCGAGACCGAGGTTCACGCCGACCCCGCCGACATTGACCGAGACGCCGCTGCCGCCGCCAACGGAGACCCCGACATTGGTGCCGCCGACATCCACGCCGACAGCGGCTCCACCGCCGCCTACCGTGGCGCCGACGCCGACACCAACCGGTGTCGTCACCCCGGCGGTCACGCCGCCCGAACCGACCTGGACATTGGCATTGGTGCCGGCGACGCCGACGTTGGCGTTTACGCCCCCGTTGGCGGTGCCCGAGATCACCTGGCCATTGGCCCCGACGACCGGGGTCGAGCTGGCGCCGCGGCCGGTAACGGCGATCTCGCCTGAGGCCGAGACAGTGGCCTGCTGACCGGCTGGAACCAGCACGTGCGCGCCGGTCTCGTGGTCGCTGACCTCGACGCGGCCGCGGGTGACCTTCACCGACGACTCGGTCTTGCCGGACTTGACGATGAAGTGGGTGCCCTTGACCACCGCGGCGAGGAACGGCGTCTGCACCGCGAAGTGCTGGACGTTCCGCACCTCGGCCTCGATCTCGACCGTGCCGAAATGCTGCTGCACGGTGGTGAAGCGCTTGCCGGTCTTGTCCTTGATCTGGATCTGGGTGTTACCGCCGAGGCTGATCACCTCGGCATCGCGCTGGAGATCGACGCGGCCATTGCCAAGGGTGCGGATGACCCGGTCGTCGGGGACCACGTCACCGCGCTGCAGCTTGGCCCAGTCGCCTTCGACCAATTGCAGCACCTGGCCGCGCAGTTTCACCGCCACCCAGTCATCGGCGAAGGCCGCCGAGGCGAAGGTGGAGCCCATCGCGACGACGAGCATGAGTAGCGTCAACATCCTGTTAAGCATGAGGGCCTCCTGGCTGCCCATTCGCATCAACCTGCGAGCCATAGGCCGGTCGGGTGGTCGCCGATTCCTTAACGAGACCTGTCTTGTGATCCCTGCGCCGCTCACACTGTGAATAAGCGTAAACGCGTACGTGCTGCGATCGCGACAATTGCACGTATCGCGGCGGATCGGTCGCGGCCCCTCGACAGCCAGCGCCATACCGCCTATATCGCGCGCCCTGCTGCCGGTTCGCCCGGTGCAGCCTTCGGTACAGCCCTGGAGCAGAGAATGGCGCGAACCCATTGCGGCATGGATTTCGGCACTTCCAACTCCACCCTCGCGGCGGCGGGCGGCAACACGCCGCCCCGGCTGCTGCCGCTCGAGGACGGCAAGGTGACCATTCCCTCGGCGATCTTCTTTTCGTTCGAGGAGGATCGCACCTATTTCGGCCGGCAGGCGGTGAGCGAATACGTGACCGGGGCCGACGGCCGGCTGATGCGCTCGATCAAGAGCGTCCTCGGGACCTCGCTGTTCAACGATACGACCCGGGTGAAGCGCGACGCGCTGAAATTCTCCGAGATCCTCGGCAAGTTCATCGCCGAGCTCAAGCGGCGCTCCGAGGCCTCGCTCGGGCACGAGATCGACGACATCGTCTGCGGCCGCCCGGTGCGCTTCGTCGATGACGACGACAAGGCCGATGCCGAGGCTCAGCGCCAGCTCGAAGGCGCAGTGAAGGCGCAGGGGTTCCGGCACATCGAGTTTCAGTTCGAGCCGATCGCCGCAGCGCTCGACTACGAGCAGCAGGTCAGCGGCGAGGAGTTGGGACTGGTCGCCGATATCGGCGGCGGCACCTCGGACTTCACGGTGATCCGGCTGTCACCGCAGCGCGCCCGCAGCGCTGACCGCAAGGCGGACATTCTCGCGACGGCCGGCGTGCACGTCGGTGGCACAGATTTTGACCGGCTGCTGTCGCTGAAGAAGGTGATGCCGCTGATGGGCTACGGTACCGAGACGGCGGACGGCAAACGCCCCCTGCCCTCGGCGCCCTATTACGATCTCGCCACCTGGCATCGGATCAACCGGCTCTACAACCAGAAGACGCTGCTCGAACTGCACTCGACCTACCAGGAGGCGCAGTTCCCCGACCTAGTCGGCATGCTGATCGCGCTGGTGGAGGACCGGCAGGGGCACCGGCTGGCCGGACGGGTAGAAGAGGCCAAGATCGCGCTCAGCGAAGCGCCGCAGACCGAGTTCCGGTTCGTAACGCGTGACGTGAAGCTCGAGACACCCATTACCATCCAGCAACTGCATGCGGCGCTGGACGGCGCCACGGCATCGATCGCCGCGGCGATCGGCAGGACGTTGGAGGCGGCAGGGGTGCCGGGCAGCCGGATCGACACGCTGATCCTCACTGGCGGCTCGACCCGCGTGCCGGCAGTCGGCAACATGCTGCGCGGACTGTTCCCCGAGGCCAAGGCGGTCGAGACCGACGCCTTCGGCAGCGTGGGCCTCGGGCTCGCGCTCGATGCAGCACGGCGGTTCAGCTAGCCTTCAGCTTCGCCTCGCTACCCCTTTGCAGGTGCCTGAGCACCCAAGGGGGATTTCTATGCTGTTGCCCATCCGTTTGCTGCTGTCGGGGCTGCTCGCCCTGCTGCTGTTCGCCATGCCCGCGCTGGCCGCCGAGAAGGCGATCATCATTCTCGACGGGTCCGGTTCGATGTGGGCGCAGATCGATGGCAAGGCCCGGATCGAGATCGCCCGCGAGACGCTGAACAAGGTGCTGGAGGGCGTGCCCGACGACCTTGAGCTCGGCTTCATGAGCTACGGCCACCGCGAGAAAGGCTCGTGCGACGACATCGAGCTGCTGGTACCGCCGGCCGCCGGAACCGGGGCAGCGATCAGCAAGGCGGCCGCGAGCATCACGCCCAAGGGCAAGACACCGATCTCCGCCGCGGTGCAGCTCGCCGCGGAGGACCTGAAATACACCGAGGACAAGGCGACGGTGATCCTGATCACCGACGGGCTCGAGACCTGCGAGGCCGATCCCTGCGCGTTGGCCTCGACGCTGGAAGGCCAGGGCGTCGATTTCACCACCCATGTGGTGGGCTTCGGGCTCACCGATGAAGAGGGTAAGCAGGTCGCCTGCCTCGCAGAGAATACCGGTGGCAAGTACATCGCGGCCGGCGACGAAGAGACGCTGACCGAGGCGCTGAAGACAACGGTGGCGCAGGTGGCTGCGCCGGCGGAACCGGAGCCCACCCCCGAACCCGAGCCGGTCGCTGCGGAGTTCAACCTCGTGCCGCAGGTGGTGATCGCCGAGGGCGACACCAGCATCCTGCCCGACGCCGACATCGTCTGGGAGATCCACAAGGCCAATGCGGATGGCAGTGAAGGCGAATACGTCGCCACCGAGTACGGCCCGAACTACAAGGGCAACCTCGAGCCGGGCGACTACCTGGTGCGCTCCAGCATCGGCTACGCCCACGTGCAGATGCCGGTGACGATCGAAGCGGGCAAAGTGGCAGAGCCGTATTTCGTGCTCAATGCTGGCCAACTGACGATCCGGCCGCTGCCGAGCCCGGGCGCCGACCCCGACAGCAATGCCGCGGTGTTCACCGAGTTCCCCAACGGCGAGAGCACCACCAGCTATGGCGAGACCAAGGTCTGGGTGCCGGCCGGCGAAACCAAGGTGCAGGTGACGATCGGCACGGGCGTGGTCAACGAGGCCATCGCGGTGAAGGCCGGCGAGTTGCTCACCAAAGACATCGTCGTCGGCGTGGGCGTCGCGGCGGTCAACGCCTTCTATGTCGAGGGCATGAAGGTCGAGGATACGAACCTGTTCGAGGAGATCCTCGAGGCGAAGAAGGACATCCAGGGCAACCGCAAGTCGCTCGCCTACAATTACGGTCCGGATCACAACTTCGAGCTGCCGCCGGGCGACTACGTGCTGGTGTCGACGGTGGGTGGAGCGACACTCGAAACCCCGTTCAGCGTCACTACCGGCGAGCGCACCGAGGTCAGTGCCATCCTCGGCGCCGGGGTGGTGGCGATCACCGCGCCGGGCACCGACAAGGTCGAGGTGTTTGGAGCGAAAAAGGACATCCAAGGCAACCGCAAGTCCTTCACCTACGGCTTTGGCGGGGTGCTGCAGACGACCCTCACCGCCGGCGATTACGTGGTCGCCGCATCGCCGGCCGAGGGGGAGCCGAAGGAAACCAGCATCAGCGTGGTGGCCGGCGAGCGGCTGGAGGTCACGGTCGAGTAAGGGTGGTTCGGCCCAGTTTGCCGGCCGGCGTTACCGAAAACAAAACCATCGTCGCCTAGTCTGTGCGTAACGGCACGGACTAGGCGACGGCGTTTGGACGGCTTCTGGCACGCATTGGTGGCGAATTTCGCCGTGGTCGGCACGGTGTTCGCCCTATGGACGCTGGCGCAGGAATGGCTGCACCGGCATCGGCGGCCGGTGCGGCAGTTCGCGCTCGGCACCTTCATGGGCCTCAGCGCCATGGCGACGATCGTGTTTGCTGTCGAGGGCCAGCCCGGCGTGCTGCTGGACCTGCGCTCCGCCCCATTGGCGATCGCCGGCCTGTTCGGCGGACCGCTGGCAGCGGCTATCGCCGCCGTGCTGACCGGCAGCTATCGCGTCGCCGTCGGCGGTGCGGGCACCATCCACGGGCTGATTTCCATCGGCATCGTCTCGCTGATCGGCGTCATCATCCACCTCGTGCTCAACGGCCGAACACCGAAGGCGCTGCATATCGTCGGGGTGGCGTCGGTTATCGCGCTGGTGTCGCTCTTGACCACCCTGACCGTGCCGGCGCTGACCGATGCGCTGCGCGCCATGGCGGCGCCCGCAGCAGCGCTGATTTTCGTTGCGACGCTGCTTGCCGGGTTCGTGGTGACGCGCGGCGAGGCGCGTTCAGCGGAACGCGACCTGTTGAGCGCGGCGCTGACCCGGTCGCCCGAGTATTTCTACATCAAGGACAAGGCCAGCAGGTTCGTCGCGGCGAACCTGCACGTGGCGCAGAACGCCGGCTACCAGAAGCCCGAGCAGCTGATCGGCAAGACCGACTTCGACCTGACCGACAAGGTGCGCGCGGCAGACCTGCTGCACGAGGAACAGGAAATCATGCGCACCGGGCAGCCGGTGCTCGGGCGCAAGGAGCGGGTGGTCGACGGTAGCGGCCGCGAGCGCTGGTTCCTGACCTCGAAGGTGGCGTTGCACAACTCCGATGGCGAGGCGATCGGCATCGCCGGCACCACCCGCGACATCACCGAGCAGCAGCAGCTCGAGGCGGCGCTGACCGACAGCCGGAACCTGCTCAACTACGCCGTCAACGAGATGTCGGACGGCCTCGCGATGTTCGATCGCAACGGCTACCTGGTCTATTGCAACGAACGCTATCAGAGCCTGTTTCCGCTCACCGGCGACGTGCGGAAGCCCGGGGCGCATATCCGCGACATCCTGATGCGCGTGGTGCAGACCGGCGAGCAGCTGAACCTTGGCGACCCTGAGGTCTGGCTGCAGGTGGTTTCGAGCTCGCTCGGCAAGCACTCGGAGGAGCAGGTCAACCTGTTCGACGGGCGCTGGCTTCTGGTCAAGACCCGCCCGACAGAGGAGGGCGCGGCGATGGTGGTGATCTCCGACATCACCACGGTCAAGCAGGCCGAAGGCGAGTTGCGCACCCTCACCACCGAACTGAAGCTGCTGGCCGAGACCGACGGGCTCACCGGGCTGATGAACCGGCGCTCGTTCGACGTGCGCCTCGCTGAGGAGCTCGAGCGCAGCCAGCTGGAGAAGCGGGCGTTCAGCCTCGTGATGTTCGACGTCGACTGGTTCAAATCCTACAACGACACGCTCGGCCATCCGGCTGGTGACGAGTGCCTGCGGGTTGTCGGCCGCTGCCTCAGGATGGCACTGCTGCGTCACGGCGACCTCGCGGCGCGCTATGGTGGCGAGGAGTTCGTGGCAATTCTGCCCAACACCGACGAGGACAGCGCGTTCGTGGTCGCGGACCGGGTGCGGGTGGCACTGGTCGAGCTGGGGCTGCCGCATCCGGCGACACCAAGCCGAATCGTCACGCTCAGCGCGGGTGTCGCGAGCTACACGGCAAGCGAAGCGCGACGCAGCGCCGGGCAGCTGCTGTCGCGGGCCGACGAGGCGCTCTATGACGCCAAGGGCGCCGGACGGAACCGGGTGATGGGCTGGAAGCCGCGCGATGCGGCACGTGGGGTGGGCTGATCGTCAGGCGGCGCGGTCGCGCTGCGCCTCGGATGCGGTGGCATAGAGATCGATGAGATTGCGGGCGCGATCCATCGCGACGCCGCGCCCTTCGCGCAGAAGGGCGGTAGCCTTGGTCGGCAGCACGGCGCCGGTGCCCGGCTCGATCAGGACGGCATGCCAATGGGCAGCACGCGTCACGCGGATCGTGTAGCCGCGGTAGCTATCGTCCAATGCGTAGTCCCCCGCGTAGTTGTACAGCGCGAAAATGCGACGCTGCACCCGGGGTTCCACTGGCTCAACGACACGCCGATCACAACTGTCGGGCGGTGTGGATTATGGGGAGAACGGGAAACGTGATCGGGCCCGTCACGTTTCGGGGGGAATCGTCCCACCACGGGCGCCGTCGCGATGACTGCGCGGTTCATCGCGGCTTCAGCGGCTCCGGTGCAGTCTCCCCTCACCACGGAGGGAGTACTCCAATGTTCAGGTCATTCATGCTCGGCGCGGCGCTCTCGGCCGCCTTGGCGATGCCCGCGGCAGCCGCCGAGGTCGAATTCGACGCTAACGAAAGCGGGCAGATCGAATTCGTCATGCCCTCAGGCAATGTCGGCTGCATCGTCACCCCGGAGGGCGGCACCGACGTCTATCAGCCGAAAGGCGGCGGCCCCGAGATCATGTGCGACCGGGTCGAGCCGGAATATGTCCGGGTCGTGCTCGGTGCCGGCGCTGCCGAGGAACTCGATGACGTTGGCGACCCCAGCTGCTGCGGGGCCGAGCAGGTGCTGCGATACGGCGAGTGGACGTCGCTTGAGGGCTTCGTCTGCTATTCCAAAGCGACCGGCCTCACCTGCACCACCGAGGACGAGAAGCACGGCTTCAAGATGGCCCGCGCCGGTATCCAGACCTGGTGACAGCGCTCAGAGGAAGTCGTCGCGGCGCGGCGTAAAACTGTCGACGAGCTTGCCGGCTTCCAGCGCCTTGACGCCGTGCACCAGCCCGGATGGCACGATGTAGGCGCCGCCCTTGCCGATGGTCTCGGTGATGCCGTCGATGGTCACCTCGAACACGCCTTCGGCGACGTAGCTGGTCTGCAGGTGCGGGTGCGAATGGAGCGCGCCGACGCCGCCCATTTCGAAGGTGAACTCGACCAGCATCAGCTCGGGCAGATCGAGGATGACGCGACGCGAGGACCCATCGAGCTGGGTCTGCTTGCCGTCGCCGGGCTGCGCAAAGAGGGGGGACATTCTGTCACTCACAGTTTGTAGGCCTGCTTGACCAGGTTGTAGGCGAGGTCTTTGGCGACTTCGTGGGCTTCGTCCTCATCCAGCCGATGCTCGGTGACGAGGCGGGCGAGGAAGGCACAATCGACGCGGCGGGCAACGTCGTGGCGGGCCGGAATCGACGGGAAGGCACGGGTATCGTCGTTGAAGCCGACGGTGTTGTAGAAACCGGCCGTCTCGGTCGCCATCTCGCGGAAGCGGCGCATCCCCTCGGGGCTGTCGTGGAACCACCAGGGCGGCCCGAGTTTCAGTGACGGGTAAACCCCGGCCAGCGGCGCGAGTTCCCGCGCATAGACGCTTTCGTCGAGGGTGAAGAGAATGATCGACAGCTGCGGGTCGGTGCCCACCGCATCGAGGAGCGGCTTCAAGGCGCCGACATAGTCGGTGCGCGAGGGGATATCGAAGCCCTTGTCGCGGCCGAATTTGGCCAGCATCGAGGGCGAATGGTTGCGCCAGGCGCCGGGGTGGATCTGCAGCACCAGCCCGTCGTCGATCGACATGCGGGCCATCTCGGTCAGCATCTGGGCGCGGAACAGGGCGCGCTCGCGGGCATCGGCCTTGCCGGTGCGGACCTTGTCGTAGAGCTGGCCAGCTTCCTTGGGCAGGAGGTTGGCGGTCTCTGCCGTCGGATGCCCGTGGTCGGAGGAGGTGGCGCCGAACTGCTTGAAATAGGCGCGACGCTTGCGATGCGCCTCGAGGTAGCCGTTCCAGTGGCCGGTATCCTCGCCGGTGATCTCAGCGAGTTTGTCGAGATTGCCTCCGAAACCGGCGAAATCCGGATCGACCACCGAATCGGGGCGATAGGCGGGGACCACCCTGCCCTTCCAGCCGCTGTCGCGGATCATGCGGTGCCACTTGAGATCGTCCAATGCCGCATCGGTGGTGGAGATCACCTCGAGGTTGAAGCGCTCGAACAGGGCGCGCGGGCGATAATCGTCACGCTGCAGCCGCTCGGCGATCAGGTCATAGATGGCGTCGGCATTCCGCTCGCCCAGCCGCTCGGTGACGCCGAACAGGGTGGCCAGAGTGTGATCGAACCAGGAGCGGGTCGGGGTGCCGCGGAACAGGTAGTAGTTTTTCGCGAACACCCGCCAGATCTTCCGGCCGTCGGTCTCGACCGGCGAGCCGTCCGCCGTGGGGACGCCGAGATCCTCGAGCCGAATACCCTGCGAGAATAGCATGCGGAAGACGTAGTGATCGGGGACGATCAGCAGCTGCGCCGGGTCGGGAAACTTCTCATTCTCGGCATACCAGCGCGGCTCGGTGTGGCCGTGCGGCGAGACCAGCGGCAAATCCTTGATACCGGCATAGAGCGCCTGAGCGACGGCGTGCGCCTTTGGTTCGGCATCGAAGAGCCGATTGTCGTCGAGCAAAGTCATGGTCCGCGATCCTCCGAACCACTTGGTTACTTAGCGCAGACGCCGATGTCAAAGCCGTGGACTTGATCCATTTGGCCTAGCCTGCAATGGGTCGGTGCAGAGGGGGAACCTGGCATGAGTGCGATCATCGAGCGGATCGAGCGCGAGAGCGGCGTCGCGGGACTGGCGGAGATACTCGCCGACCGGCTCAATCCGTCCGACCTGCAGTCGCTGCTGATCGAGGTGACCCGTCGCCGTGCGGCCAAGCGCAGTCCGGCCGATCTGCTCAAGGATTTTTCGACCAGCCGCTTCTTCGGTGTATCGCGCCCCGAACGCGCGGCGCTGCTGGCGTGGGAGCAACTGGTGCTGGCGCTCTGCGACGGCCGCTTCGAGCCGGTGGAGCTATCGCCAGTGGCGCCGCTCGGCGCCTGCTCGGTAGTGGCGACCGTCGACCAGGACTGGTCGATCGGCACGACGCGGCGTGGCGAGGTGGCGTCGGACCCGACCAACGTCCTGGCGCTCGAGGCAGCGCGGCTGCGTAAGGCCAGCGGCAGCGACGTGCACCTTGCGACCAGCCACCGCGTGGTGCGGCCGCAGAACTACGGCGACGGCAAGATGCTGGCGCACTTCCGGCTGTTCGCGCTGGTAAGCGCCGGTGGCGATCGCGGCGGCTACGGTTTCGAGGCCGAGGCGTTGGGCCGGCAGATCGGGCTGCTGCTCGCGGCGTTCACGCAGTACCTTGCCCCAGGCACGGCGTTGCGGGTCGGCTACACGCGGACGGTCGCGCCAGCACAGGATGCGCGGCTCGAGGCCTTGCGCGAGGTCGCGGCAGCGAACGGCGCGGAGCTGTTCGAGGAGGTCGGACGCAAGGCGGCTGCGGGCTACTATGCCGGCTTCTGCTTCCACATCTTCGCTGGCGACATGCAGCTTGCCGATGGCGGTGCGGTCGATTGGGGTGCAAAACTCACCGGCAACGGCAAGGAGCGCATGGTGATCTCCGGCTGCGGTGTCGAGCGGCTGCTGGGGTTGCGGGCCTAAGCCGCGCGGCGGCTAGGAGGTAATTCCGTACCTTCGCGCCATCTTGCTGATGTTGGTGACCACGCGGCTGCGCAGTTCGGGCGGGCCCAGCACTTCGACGTCGTCGCCGATCTTGCTGAACTCGTGACTGGCCCAGCCGACTTCCTCGATCGGCATGTCGAACTCGTACCAGCCCTCGGCATCGGGCGTGACGGTCAACGCCTCGATGGCGCGGCGCACCGTGTCGCCGAGGTCCTTCAGCTTGCGCTGGCCGTTTGCCGTGGCCCGCACCCGTGCCGTACCGACATAGACGTCGCGTTCGAACTGCTTGGTCGCCTCCTGCCAGTACGAAGGCAGGTCGAAATCCTTGGGCCGGGTGAAGGTCTGCCCGGTCGGGCCGAGCGCCTGGATCTGCGAGAGGCGATAGGTCCGGATGTTGTCGTCCCGGCGCGCCACCACGTACCAGACGCCACCCTTCAGCACGAGGCCGAGCGGCTCGATCACCCGATCCCTGACGTCCTTCCAGCTCTCGTAGCGGACGGCGATGCGGGTTTCGCTCCACACTGCTTCGGCGACGAGTTTCAGGAACTCCGGCTTGTGGCCCGGCTGGAACCAGCCGCGCGGATCGAGATGAAAGCGTGAACTCATCCGCCGCGCCTCGACCTGCCAGTCGGCAGGCAGCGCGGCGAGCAGCTTCAGTTCGGCCTGCGCCGCTTCCTCGCCGAGGCCGAGTTCGCCAGCCGGGCCGGGCAGCCCCGAGAAGAACAGCGCCCGGGCCTCGGGCGCGGTCAGGCCGTTGAGCCGGGTCTTCCAGCCGTCGAGCAAGGCGAAGCCGCCGTTGCGGCCGGTCTCCGCATAGACCGGGACGCCGGCAGCGCTGAGCTGGTCGATGTCGCGATAGACCGTGCGAACCGAGACCTCGAGTTCCTCGGCCAGTGACTCGGCACTGGTCCGCCCCCGGGTCTGGAGGATCATCAGAATGGTGAGAAGGCGACTTGCACGCATAAATCTTCCCTACACCAGCAACCCTGACAGCGGGTGTCAGTCTTACCGACATAGAGTCGTTTCGTGAAGATTCAGGGAGACGCGAAATGGCCTACGAGCAGGTGAAGAACGAGCGGGCTCGCGATGCGGCGGAGCTGCGGCTGGCGGTGGCCAGCATCAACGTGCTGCGCGCCGACCTGCCGGCGCGGGGCTTCGGGCCGTGGTTCCGCACGCTGGTGCTGCGGCGCTATGCCAATGCCATGCTGAAGCGGACACTGCGCCGGCCGCGCCGCACGCATCTCGACCAGCTGTCGCCGCACTTGCTCAAGGATATCGGACTACCGCCGGATACCCGGTGATGCGGGTTAAGCCGTCTGGCGGTCGAACTGGCCGTTCTTCATGAAGCGCCAGAGATAGCTCGGCAGGATCGCATCCATCGCGGTGGGCGCGATATCGAACGCGGCCAGCGTGCGCTTTTCGCGTTTGGCTTCCTCGGATACCACGTTGTCGGCCTGCAGCTGGTCGACCTGGTCGCCGGTGATGAGCGGCGAGGGCAGCAGCGACAGCGGCAGCGCGAGGAGCTTCGCCGGCCCCGCCGGAAGCGGCAACAACAGGTTGGTGCGGGCGGTGTCGGTGAGGACGCGCGCCACCAGTTCCTTGTGGGTCGCGACCTCGGGGCCGCCGATCTCATAAATCTTGCCGCCCTTCACCTGGCCCTCGGCCGCGCGGCAGATCGCCTCGGCGACGTCGCCGACATAGATCGGCTGCAGGCGCGACTTCGAACCGATCACCGGCAGTACCGGCAGCATGCGGGCGAGCATGCCGTAGCGGTTGAAGAAGCCGTCGCCCGGGCCGAAGACGATCGAGGGGCGGATCACCACCGCCGACGGGAAGGCGGCCAGCACTTCGGTTTCGCCGAGCGCCTTGGAGCGGGCATAGCCGCTCGGCGCCTGGGTGTCGGCGCCGAGCGCCGAGACGTGCACCAGCTCGCTCACGCCGAGCGCCTTGGCCGCCTCGGCAACGTTCTTCGCACCCATTGTGTGCACAGCGCGAAAACGCTGCTTGCCGCTCTCGTGGCCGATGCCGACGAGATTGATGACGATCGACGCCCCCTTGATGGCGCGCTCCACCGAATCGCGGTTGCGGATGTTGGCCTGGATCGGCATCACCTGCCCCACCGCACCGAGCGGACGCACATGGCCGGCGAGATCGGGGCGGCGCACCGCGACGCGGATGCGATAGCCGCGACGGGCGAGCAACTGCACCACCTGGGTCCCGATGAAACCGGCGCCGCCGAAGATGGTGACGAGGTTCGAGGTGGATTCCATGGCTCAGGCGCTCCGCGGCAAGGCAATCGGGCTAGGGTTTTGCCGCTTCTAGCCTGCGGGTCACGACGTGTCGAGTGGAGCAGCTGTGGTCGGGCAAGAAACCGAGTTGACAGCCCCCTCCCAGTCACCTAGTGAACGGCGCCCATCGGATTGCCCTGGTGGCGGAATTGGTAGACGCGCACGGTTCAGGTCCGTGTGTCGAAAGACGTGGAAGTTCGAGTCTTCTCCAGGGCACCAATGGTTTCCGATTACCAACGGGAACAAAGGCTTAAGCGTTTTCAACGCCCTACCCCTAAGAGACTGTGCTACAAAGGTGTGCACCAGTGCTCTTGAGGTTAGTCTCCCCGGTGAAGCGATCCGGCTCCCAAAACGGCCAATTCCAGAAGCGTGTTCCGACAGAGATTCGGGACCGGATGATTGGTCGCAAGCTCCTCATCCCTCTCGGTGACGGCCTGACGGTCAGCGCTAAGGTGGACAAGCAAGGGGTCATCCGCTGCTCGCTCGGCACCCGCGATCCCGCTCAGATCAAGGCTCGGCAGGCCGATGCGCTGGCCTATGTCGAGCGCGTGTTTGAGGCCGAACGGAACAATCGCCCTGTTGAGCTATCGCGGCGGCATGCGGTGGCGCTCGCTGGTGTCCTCTACTGGGCGTGGATCGATGGCGAGGAGCGGGAGCAAACCATCGCACTAGAACGCAGCCACGATGGCGAATGGCGCAGGGTCTATCGCGGTGACGACGCGGACGGCGCTGAGGAGGCAGCTGGTTTCCGTGCGGTGGCGGCGCAAATGGTGGCTCTAGGCGATGGTGCGGACGTAGCAGCCTTGGAGCGGGCCCTAGGGCCTGTGGTGGATGTGGTCGGGGCTCGCCCAGATGTCATGTTGCCTCCGCTCGCTCCGGGCTCGCGGGCGGTGGTTCTTGTCGAGTTCGCGCGGGCTATCCGGGATGCGGCCGAAAGGCGTGCGCGGCAGGCGGAGGGCGACTACCGCCCTGATCCAAATTCGGAGCGGTTCCCGGCGTGGGAGCGCCCTACGGTGGCCTCTGATGGTGGGGCCGGTACTGCCCCTTCCTCCTCTGCTAAGGTTACGCTCACGGGCCTCGTGGATGGCTGGTGGAGGGAACAAGAGAAGGTCGGCAAGTCCAAGAGCACCTACGTCAACTACAAAGGCGCGTTCGGGAAGCTGGTGGCGTTCCTCAAGCGTGACGATGCGCGGCGGGCCACGGCGGACGATGCACAGAGACTCACGGCTGAGGAGGTGGTGAGCTTCAAGGATCATCGCCTCAATGTGGATGAAGTGGCACCCCGCACTGTGAACGACAATGACTTGGCGGCGCTACGGTCGGTGCTGGGCTGGGCAGTCGATAACAAGAAGCTTACCGCCAATGTCGCGCTGGGTATCAGGCTCAAGGGCGTTGTGAAGGAAACGGGGAGGGCCTTCACGGAGGATGAGGCCAAGGCCATTCTCAGAGAGGCGTCAGCGGTGCGCTGGTCGGGGAAAGGGCACGAAGGGACGGCGCTGGCGCGGCGCTGGTTGCCGTGGCTCATGGCCTATTCGGGGGCGCGGGTCGGGGAGGTCGCACAGCTACGCAAGGAGGATGTGGCACTGGTGCGGGAAGGCGACACCGAATACTGGACATACGCCATCAGGCAAGAGGCCGGAACCGTTAAGGGTAAGAAGGACCGGCACGTACCCGTGCATCCTCACCTTGTTGAACTAGGCTTTGTCGAAATGGTGCATGCGGCTCCAAGTGGGCACTTGTTCCTCACCCCGAACCCTAAGGACGGCGACACAGAGGGTGTCTTGGGGCCACTTCAAGGCGTCAAGAACAGGGTGGCAGAAGCGGCCCGCAAGGTAGTTCCCGACAAGACGGTCGATCCCAATCATGGCTGGAGGCATTGGTTCACTTTGCTGAGCTACGAGCACGATGTTAGCGAAGATTTGGCGCGAGTGATTGTGGGCCACAGCGGCAAGGACGTTCACGCCAAGGTATATGGCCTGAAGGGCAAGGGCGCTGGGCTCTACCGGGAAATGTGCAAGCTGCCAACGATCAAGCTGGACTAGGCATCTTCCTCCGGAGCCGTTTCCTCACCACTCTCGGCTGATGCGGTGCCCGCAACTCCTGCCCGCTTCTGGTTCAACGCGAAGAGTCGAGCGAGGATTTCGTCATCTGTGAGGTTGGCGGGCCACCCATAGGCAGCGGCGACGGCAGCATCCAAGGCCTTGTGGGCATTGTCCAGCCAGGCTGGCCGCTCGTTGTAGAGGTTGGTTAGGGTCCTGGTCCTTAGCACCTCGTCGGCAGCGGCGTCCTTGGGGAGGATGCGGTCGGGGTAGCCCGGCACCACCTCGGGGACCCTCAGCACCAAGTTGGGCGGGTTTAGCCAGTTGTCGCGGTATTGGTGAAGGCTTGCTGCCGCGCCTGCGATGGCGATGGCTCGGGGATCGGCCGCGTAGTCGCTAGGAGGAATATCCGGTGTCAGACCCTGTGGGAACGGGAACGTCTCGAAAGTCGTGCTCGGCGTATATCGCGGACGGTCCTCAAGAGATGTGCCCATCCGCAAGGCCCACAGTTCGTGGAACCGCGAGTGGAGGATGCCAAGGGTGGTGTCGTCGTCCCGTGCAATGACAACCAGTTGGCAGTCAGGTAGCACTTGAGCCGGGAGGCGCACGAACAACCGGTGCTTGGCCAAACGCGGGGTTGCGATGTAATGGGGCTTGCCTTTCAGGGCCGTTCGCATGCCGGGCCGAGGCTCCCCATGTCTCCACCAGTATTTTCGGTGATTGTCTCGGCGAACTTTCATCCGCATGGGCTTCACGTCCGTGGCAACGTGCTGGAATGGAACCTGAAAAAGGGAAGCCTCCGCTTCGGACATCTTGGTTCCAAAGTCGATGATCCAGTGGTCACTGGGGCGGCGGGTTACGTCCAGTCCATTCGCCCATGGCTGGAGGACAACTGCATTATCGTGGCCGTTCGGATTGAGCGGTAGTTGGAGCCACTGACGGGCTGCACTGCCTTGTACCTCGAACGCGCCACTCTTCTGGTCCCCAATGAAGCTCTGCTGTGCGTTCTCCCGCAACGGCGCAGCCCTAGAGAGGTCAACCGATCCGGCCGACAGGTCGGGAAAGATCGAGGCGACAGAATGGCCGTTAAGCTTGGGTGTGCGTCCGGATGTGGCCGTGAAGCATACCAGCGACACCCGAACGGAGGCCCCCTCCACAGTCCAGGCCTCGTCGGACCAAGCCTCAATGATCTGCTGGAAACGCGCGATGCTGTCCAGCACAACCCGATTTGCCCCGCCCCTGATTGAGTTGGTGGCCACCAATCCGGCGATCTTGCTGCGCCCCTCGCGTATCGCCCTGGATGATTTGGCGAACCAGTAGCAGACGAGGTCGGCTCCGCCCGGTAGCTGGCCAAGGAACAGCCGCCGCAGTGCGACAGCATAAGGCTCGCCCAAGCTGCCGATCATCAGCTTGTCACCTAGGAATGGTGGGTTGCCGATGATGGCGTCCGCTTCCGGCCACGTGGCCTCGACCCAGTCAGCCGTGCCGTCCGGTCGCACCGTCTGCATCATTAGGGCATCGCGGCACTCGATGTTGTCGAGTGGCTTGAGGACCGGGTTCTCGGCGGCGGAGAAGCCATTGCGGAGCATCCACTGGATTTCGCCTACCCACACCGAGACCCGCGCCAGCTCGGCGGCATAGGGGTTGATCTCGATGCCCCGCACCACCTCCGGCCCAATCTGCGGGAAGCCCTTCGGCAGCCCCAACGCCTCCGCTTCCACTTGGGCGCGGTGCTCCAGGTCCTTCAAGGTCTTTAGGGCGAGGAACAGGAAGTTGCCGGAGCCGCAGGCGGGGTCCAGCACACGGAAGTCTGCCAGACGCTTGAGGTAGCGGTTCAACACCTCCACTGCGGTATTTCGGGCGCTCGTGGCGGCCTTCTTTTGGGCGCTAGTGGCGACGCTACCCTTCGGTAGTTCGGCCTTGGCCATGAGGTCGGTAATCTCGGCCCTGGCCCCCTCCCATTCTGCTGTTAGCGGCTCCATGATAACCGGATTGATGATCTGCATGATCTTGTCCCGGTCAGTGTAATGCGCTCCGAGCTGGCTACGTTTGTCGGGGTCCAACCCCCGCTCGAACAAGGTGCCAAGAATGGAGGGGTCCACCTCTCCCCAATCGAACTGGGCCGCCTCATGGACAATCCGGATTTCGTCCTTGGACAGCGGAAAAGCGTGGTCGTCTTCGAAGAGACCTCCGTTGAACCATTTCACCTGCTCGAACCCCACTAGACCGCCTTTGCTCATGGCGGCGAAGAGGCTCCGGGAGAAGGTCTCGAACTGACCGGGGTTCTGCAAGCTGCTCTGCAACATGCGTGTGAACATGTCATTGGGCAGTAGCTTTACGTCCTCGGCGAACATGCAAAAGATGAGGCGGTTGATGAAGTGTGCCACCTGCCCCGGATTGAGGCCTTTCGCCCTGAGTGATCGCGCAAGTTCCGCGAACTTGGCGGCAACCTCCTCTGTTAGTTGCTGGCGGGTCTTGGTTGGGCGGAGCCGGTCGGGGTCGGTTAGAGCCCACAGGAGCCAACTGCGCTTGTCGGGATCGCCGAGTTCGGCAATTGGGATTTCGTAGATGCGCGAGACTGAGTTGGTCCAGTTGGTGTGGATGCGAATGGTCGTGCCGATGTCGGACACGATCAGGAGCGGCGGATTGTCGAGGGCAACGGCGTAGCGCTGGAGCTGAACGAAAGCCGCCGTAAGGTCCTTCCCCGTCCCTTTGTATTCCCAGGCGAAGAAGCCACGGCGAAACACGTCCGCGAAGCCTTGGCCGCCAGTCGTCTTGGTGGCACCCACCTCAAAGCCGTAGTCCTTACCGGTCGGATCAAGGTCGGCGGGCTTGGAAACGCCAAGCAGCTCGCAGAGGTCGAGAAAATGGGACTGAGCGGCGGCTCGTTCGGTCAGCGTCGAGCCAAGCCACTTCTTGATGAAATCCTGCGGTGTCACGACTATCCCCCAAATCAACACACTCTTCGTGCCGCTTGGTTCGGATGTTGTCCAGCGTCAGCTCAGCGGCCTGACGTAGGGCCACAGCAACTCCCAGTGGTGCCTATGGCGATTCCACTCGTCATCGGTGCTTTGCCGCCCAAGGGTCATGTCGAACGCCTATCGGGGATTTTGCGCCCGAAGGACTTTGCGTTAGCGATCGGTGGCTCCTAAGGGATGAGCGCCATCGCGGCGGCTATTCCACGGGGCTTGTCCATCTAGAGAGGGCGGCGCTGCCATCCTTGTGTCGTTGGCGCTTCGACAGCCTCCGCAACTGCGCCACAACAACCCAAGCTCCGACTGATGCTCCACTTGTGTTTTTGTGGGCGTCCGACTGGTTGACGCCGCTAATTTCAGCTAGAAGACGCTATTGAGGACGGGGGCGAAAATTGACCATCATATTGTCGTCTATCAACCTAAAAGGTGGCGTTGGAAAAACGACGATCGCAGTGAACTATGCTGCGTACTGCGGCGCGAAGAACCGCAAGGTGCTACTGTGCGACCTTGATCCGCAGGCTAACGCGAGCTTCGGCACCATTGGAGTTGAGGGGTGGGAAGGCCACACGGCCTCCAAAGGCACCGTTGCCGATCTTTTGGGGGCACGCAAACACAAGAGCGCTGAAGGTGAGTCGCGGACATTTGCAGACGTTGTCGTGAGGAACGTCTTCAAGAATGTAGACCTAATTCCGTCGCATCTCGACTTATTCACGGTCGACCTTGATTTGGCAGGTATCACAGCACGGGAATTTCAGCTGCGAAAATCGCTTAAAGATCACCTGGCTGAGTACGACGTGGTGATTTGCGATTGCCCGCCCAACCTCACGCTACCAACTCAAAACGCGTTGGCGATCAGTACGCACTATGTGGTGCCCGTATCGCTCGACTATCTCTCGGTTCTGGGCATTGGTCTGCTGCTGAGCCGGATAAAGGTCCTGAGCGAGGACCTCGACGTTACCCTTGCTAATTCCGGGATCATAATCTCTCGCGTTGGGCGACCAGCTCGCCATCGGGCGGAAACTGAAGCCGTGGTCCGAAATCAGTTCGGGGACGCGGTGCTTGAGGGTAAGATCACTGACCGTAGCGCCATCGGAGAAGCTATGGAAAAGTGCGAATCGATCTTCCAGTCCTCAGACAAAAGCGCGATTGCCGAGTTCAACTACGTATTCTCCGAGCTGGATAAGAACATGGGCTTCATATGAAGACGCACGAGCTGGCCAAGGCCCTAACCCACCTCTCAAGGGTACTCCGAGCGGGCCCAAACATCGAGTTAGATGACCTCGTGAACCTCAGCACTTACGCTGACTCCAAGCCAACGAGGGCTAAACGCGACGATCGCGAAACTGGGGAGAAGGGGGCAGCGCTCGCGCTTCTTTCGGAGATGTCAAACTATAGCAAGAAGGAGCTGGCTGACTTGGCGCAGTCTCTTGGCATCCCTGTCGAGGTGCGCCCCGCGTATTCGGTGCGGGATGTTCTGGGAAAGATACTGAATTACATTAGCGAGAATCCCGACGTTAAGCTCCGACTCGCGGCACCTCCGCCATCCCTCCAGTCTCCGAAAAGCTCGTCTCTCGCTAGAGCCCTTTCCATCTTAATAAATCAATCCTGATGGACGCCGAGATCGCAGCAAATGCCGCGGCGTTTCGCAATTCGCTCTCTGCAAAGCTGTCCGATAATGTGACCGCGGTATTGGCCGTGGGCGAGGCAAAAATCGACCTCGCTTACGCTCGGCTGACCACGCTGCAAGCCTGGCGCTCCTACGTACTGGAAACCCAGCTCAGCGCGAATGCTATTGGGTTCTTTTCCGAAGCTCAAAATGATGGACTAACTTCAGTGGCTCAAGTCACGAGCGGCCTGTGGCGACCATCATTGAACGCACTTCGGAGCCTCCTGGAGAACGTGCTCCACTGCTTTTACTATGCAGACCATCCGGTTGAATACCGGCTATGGGAGAAGGGTGATTACAAGCCCCCCTTTCAAAAGCTATTCGACTACTTTGAGAAACATCCTGATCTAGCCACCATTCCGACGGGCCTGGCTGTCATACCTGAGTTGCGCAAACACTATTCCGAGCTATCAGAAGCGGTCCATTCATCAGCAAAGAAGTCGCGAATGACTGATGACCTTAATCAGACTCAAATCTGGAAAACGTCAGCAGCTGACATAGGAAAGTGGTCAACGCTGCAAAAGAACCTCCTGCGTGACGTGAATCTGATGATGATTGCTCTGTTTAGGGAGCAACTGGTTGGGGCAAAGGTGAAGGGCTTACGGGAGGCTCTGGCCCTTGCCGTTCCGCAAGGCAAAGATGTGCTTATCCGCGGTTCTTTTGGTGTCCGTATTCTCAGGTGAGTGCATTCCAGTCGCCGCGATTGATTGACCATCGCGCCTTTCCAATACTCTTGATACCTGTTTAGCGGTCCACTTTCCTCCTCGCGAGGTCGCGACGCCCAGCCGGTCCAGCGCGGCAGCAATGGCCTCAAGGGTCTGACCGGCGTCCCGCATGGGGCCAATGGTGTGCAGAAGCTTCTGGGCCTCGCCTACGGCCCTCTGTTGAATCGCTGCGTTGCGCCTCATCGTAGCGTCGCGGAGTCCCCCGAGCGGAGTCCCCCGGGCCTTGGCGGCCTTCAGGGCGGCCTTGGTACGGGCGGAGATGAAGTCGCGTTCCTGCTCGGCCAGCGCGGCGTAGATGTGAAGCTGGAACTTGTCGGCCTGCGGCATGGTGGCAACGCGGAGCCGAACCTTGGGGTCATCCATGAGCTGGGCGATGAACGAGACCTTGCGGCTAAGCCGGTCCAGCTTCGCCACCAGAAGCTCCGCCCCCGTTCGGCGGCACTGCTCCAAGGCAGCCCGGAGTTGATGCCTGTCATCGTCGCCACCTGACTGCACGTCCTCGAACCGCCCGACGATCTCCCATGGCACCTCCGAATAGTTGGTGAGGAAGAGCTGGATGTCTCGCTGCTGGGCGTCCAGCCCCAAGCCAGTACGTCCCTGCTCCTTGGTGCTGACGCGGGTGTAGATGATGTACTGGCGCATGGCGGCGGGCTCCTCTCAGTTGGCGAGAGGAGTCTAGCTCAGCCAATTGTCTAATGTCAACGAACGTTGTGCCGGACAATCCGCTGTTAGCGAGGCTCGCAATGGAACCGCTCCCCGCGCGGCTATTGCTCGATGATCACGCCTGAGCGGAGCATCTCTGCCTTAAAGGTAGAGTTCGAACGGGCGAGCCCCATAACAATCTCTGCGGCCGTCCGCTGGTTCACCCTACCGATGATGAGCATCGCGGCGATCCCGATCAGGGCCCAATACCAGCCACCAAAGAAGGCATATGCGACGCCCCCGAGAGCAGCCACGGCGGCCACGAGATTAAGGATGCGCAGCGTCCAGCGACTGGCTCCCGGAATGGCCGGATGCTGGGTCACTACCACCAGCGCCTTGGAAATCTCTGCCCGCACTCTGCACCCCCCAACTGCTTGAAGCTCCACTCCTAACCGCCCCCACTACGGTGGCCAAGCTGTTTTTGTAGACTATCGTCCGTGGGCTGATCGTCTGCACGTGCGTCACCTAGGCCCGTGGCAGACATTCAGGAAACATTGGCTCGCAACCTCCGCCTTGCACGGCAGCGGGCGGGCGTGTCGCAGGAAGCCCTGGCAGAGATGGCGGGCATTGACCGCACCTACGTGTCCGGCATCGAGCGTGGCGTGAGAAACCCGACAATCACGGTGGTCGCCAAGTTCGCTGCCGCGCTGGCCACAACTGCCTCGGCGCTCCTGGAGGATGGCAACGGACGCTCTCCATAGTGCCGAGCAGGGCGAGCGTTGACGTCGCAAGATCGGCGGGGGTGGCAGGGGGGAAACGCCGCGTCGTGCCTCCCGTATACGAGACCTCGCGCGAGAGACCCCCAAATCTCATCCGGGAGCCCCATGGCGCTGTCGTCCGGTATTCCTCCGGGCCCTTGGCGTGGCGCTGGTACGTTAGAAGGATGGGGTTTGACCCCTTCTCCATCTTCACTAGCGGCGCTGCGTGGCGGAGCCCTGAGAGAGAGACCTTGCCGGTCTGCGCTGGGCCTTGATGCTTAGAGTGTCTACCCAAGGTAGTCCGCATTGGGGCCCCCTTGGTGGTGGGGATGAAGGGGGCAGAGACAATCCCTCATGGTGGAAAGCGCCAAGTGGCACCTACCTCAGGCCCCGCCCCTACTGGGGCTCTCCCGCTGCGGCTCTGGTCACTCGTTGGCAACCTTGGGCCAGGCACATGTTCGGCATGAGGCGGGCTTGATGTGTCCTCGCGTAGCGGCTCGCGGTGGCGGTGATCGAGATGACAGACCTCCTCCTGACCTAATGCCCGTCGGTCCGGTATCTACCTGGTCACTTTGAGCACAGACACACGCAGCCCCATTGAGACAATGCACTGATGATAGGGGACGGGAGGGGCTTGGTTTCCCTGATGACGGGCCTCAGTGTCGGCCATGCTGTTGGGCGTAAGGTGGCCCCGCGTGTTTCCTTACGATGGGATGAGGGAGGTCAGGGACCATCCCCTTCCTCGTGGCGGCACCAGGTCTGCGGTCCCTGCCTTGAATAGGACGACAAGGTACTGCGTCCCCTGCTCCAGAGATGGACATGAGGAGAGTAGCGAAGGCGGCAGGGCGGGCTTATTGCCTGCTCCACCGCCTCACCACCTGCTGTTATCTACTATGTGACCACTGGAGGTATTCTTATACGGAGACTATTTATAACCCACTGTTCTGGAAGGCTTTTCGACAATTGGCGTCGGCGACTTTCTCAGACGCTTTGGACGTGGCGGGGTGGCCTCCAGTGCGGTGATGGGCGGCAGTGGCACGGTGACATAGCGTCTTGCCCCCCATTGCCCCTTCTCGTCGTAGACCGCCAGAAGGCCCCGCCCGTGCTGCCGTTGAAGCCACTTCGCCACACGGTCAACATGGTGCGTCTTGTGCCTCCGCTTCACCTTCTCTGGCTTGTCGGACTGGCCTCGCCAGTGTCGATACCAAGCGTCAACAAGGTCACGAGCAGACCTCGGCAAGGTAGTTCGAAGCATCCGGTTTCGGCACCATTCGATCAGGCCATCTGCGCCCTGCTTGATAGGGAAGACGTTCTTGATGTTCGTCCTCTTGACCTTGGTTGCGGCAACCGCATCCTCGAAGCCGGGCAGACTGTGCACCCTCATTCGGCCGCCTCTGCCAGCCCCTGCCCGGTGGCAGCTAGGTAGAGTGCTTCGAGATTTGCTAGATATGCCTCGACGCTAAAAGGCAGGGCCATGCCTGCTGCGGCAGCTTCCTCGGCGGCCTTCTCGGCGTACCTTTTGCAGTGTCCGTAGACGGTCTCCCAGGCGCCCTTCTTGGAGGCTCCTCCCGACTTCCGGATGGTGGCCCCCCTCAGGTCGGCGGGGATGACCTGGTCTCTGCTTACCTTCTCCCCTGCCTCTGCTGCTCCCAAAAGGCGGTGCACCGTGATGTTGTCCGCGGGAGCATCCGGGAGGATGAGCTTGGCATAGTAGATTGGTCGCGCATCCTTAAGCGCCCTGTCTAGGTTCGTGAGGATGGTGATGCCGCAACGGGTCACTTCCAACAGGAGGGCGGTCTGGATGGCGGAGGTCTGGATTGTAGCCGTCTTGCTTCCCTTCCCGACTGCCCACGCAGTTACCCCCTCCGAGGGGTTCTCTTCATCCGCGAGATGCATCCAGGCGAATGCGAAGGCGGGTGGATGATTTGGGAGCGCGTCCGTACCTAACGCGAGGACTTCGGCGAGGGTTATCAAGGGGCGGTCAAAGGTCATTGATATGGTCTTTCGTGGGTATGTTAAGTGGTTATGTCGGATGCCTTGCGCCTGGACGTAGTATCGTTCCATTACCACACCCCATTGACGTACCTATCTAGGTCCTCTAGTGTCCTTTTGACGGGTTGTATCGAGTATATTACGTTCCAAAGCACAAGCCTCTACGCCTACATGATTTCTATGTGTCGTTCTATTATCACTTAATACTACCTGCCATCCATTCTTTGCCACTTGACACGTGTCTTTCACCGCAAGGCGAGGGCTGCTAAGCACTCCCCGAACAGACAGCGCTGGGGGAAGTGATGCGGCTTTTGATTGCAATGGCTTTGGCTATGGGAAGCACCTCGTGCCTTTCCGAAGAGGAAGTAGGCACTGTGGCCGGTGCTGGCTGGGTCTCGTGCGGCGAGTACGCCCAGAGCTTTCAGAAAGACCCCGAAGGGAGCCGAGCGGTATTTCTTTGCGTGGGCGCAGGGTTATATGTCCGGGCTCAACCAAGCGCGCTTGACCCGAAAGAACCTGCGCGGGTGGTCACTGGATAAGCAGAAGGACCGTATCCGCGAGTTCTGCGACAAGCGCCCATTGGCGCACTATGGCGAGGCGGTTCAAAGCGTCTTCAACGACCTGCCTAATCGGTAAACCCGGATAGCTGCGGCGCTGGGCGGCGATTGCGCTACAAGACTGTGCTACAAATCACTTGACGAACACCCCTGAAAGCCCCAGATTCCGGCCGTCTCGTGGCTCTATCCACGCAGTCTTCTCCAGGGCACCAATGGTACGCAAAGGCCTCCCTCACGGGAGGCCTTTTGTTTTCTGGCTAGATGGCTACGCCTCGCGAACGCGGTGGAACCCGGTGAGGGCAAGCGATCCGGCCGCGATGGCGAAGATGGCGACGCCAACCCAGAACGCCGACGCGAACCCGGCCAGGTCGGCCAGCAACCCGCCGGCCGGAGCACCGACGACGATCATCGAGCGATTGACGGAGCGCCGCGTCGCAACCACCCGGGCCTGCAGCTCGTCGGGTACCGCATTCTGCCAGATGCTCGACTCGCTGGCGTTCTCGACACCGATACTCAGGCCGAACAGCGCCTGGCCAAGGGCCGGGAGGGCGACTGCCAGCCACAACGGAGCCTGATCGGGAACCAGCGCTACCGGCACCCACGCCAGACAGGCCAGCGCCCTGCAGGCGATAACCGTGGTGCCTTCGCCGAGCCAGCGGCCGACCCGCACGGCAAGGAAACTGCCGATCAGACCGGCGATGCCCGCAGCGGCGTAGACGACACCGAGCCAGAACGGACCAAGCTGCAGCTTCTGCAGCGTGAAGGCCACCAGCGCCGTACCGACGATGCCGTTGGCGAAGAACCAGATGTGAGTCGAGAGCGCCAGCGGCCCCAGCACCTTGTGACCATAGAGCCAGCGGATGGCTTCGCCGATCTCGGCGTGAATGGTGCGCAGGGCGCCCCTGGGTTTCTGCGGCTGCTCGTCTTGCCGGATCGTCGCTATCGCGGCGGCCGACAGAAAGTAGGACGCAGCATCGACCAGAACGGCAATCGGCGCCCCGAGCAGGGCAATCAACCCGCCGGCGACGAAGCTGCCCGAGGTCTGGGCAACGGTTGCCCCCTGGTCGATCCTGGCGTTCGCTGCCAGGAGGTGCGGCCGCGGGACCAGCCTCGGCAGCACCGATTGGCTGGCGGCGCGGTTGAGGATGGTCAGGACGTTCGAGGCCGCCATGATCGCCATCAGCGCGGGGATGCTGAGGCTGCCGATGATCCACAGCAGCGGCAGCAGGCAGAGCACCGCGCCGTTGCCAATGTCGGTTGCCACGAGGACCTGCAGCCTGCGGAACCGGTCGACAACCGCACCGGCGATCGGGCCGAGGAAAAGGTTGGGCAGCAGCGCCGCCATGGTCACGAGACCAACATCCGTCGCCGTGCCGCCGAGCAACAGCACGACCGTGGTCTGCACCGCCAGCGTGGTAATGTAGCTGCCGAAGCCCGAGACCGTTTCGGCCGACCAGAAGGCAAGGAAGTTGGGGAGGCGGAAGACGTCGAGCGGGCGCGCCAAACCATCCTGCGGCGATCTGCTGTCGCTACCCATGCCTCACCCCCGGCCCGCCCAGAGCCGTGGGTCTTCTATCGGTTTGTCGCTGAACTGGCCAGTTCTGGGCAGCGGCGTTACGCCCGCTGCGCCTCGGCCTGGGCGACGATATCGAGCCCTACCAGCTCGCTCCACGCTTCGAGCAGCCGCTTGGTCACCGGACCTACCTTCCCGTCCCCCACGGCCAAGCCGTTGAACTTCGTCGCCGGCATGATGCAGTACGGCGTCGAGGTGAAGAACATCTCGTCGGCCGTGGCGAGGTCGTAGGGGAGGAGGCTCGTCTCCTCGGTGGGGATGCCTAGCCCCTTTGCCAGTTCGAGCGCGGTGGCGCGGCTGATGCCGGCTAGGCAGTTGACGGTGGAAGGAGTGCGGAGGACGCCTTTGGTGACGCAGAAGATGTTGCCGCCCTTGTTTTCGGCGACGTGGCCGTTGAGATCGAGGATGACGCTCTGGGCTAAGGGGTCGACCAGCTTGGCTTCCATCTCGGCGAGCGTGTAGGCGAGGCGGCTGCGGTTCTTGATGCGTGGGTCGAGCGACTGGCTCGGCACCATGCGGCTCATCGGCGTCACGCCGTGACAGCCCTTTGAGTAGAAATCGACCCAGGGAAGCAGGTTCATCGGCTGGGTGAAGATCATCACCGTGGCGGCGCCGAGTTGCTTGGTCGGATCGGCGCCGGCGACCGACAGGCCGCGCGAGATGTTGTGGACGATCCAGGCGTCCTCGTGCGGGGCGTAGTTGGGCCGGTTGGCCTCGAACACATCGAGGGTCACCCGCTTCATTTCCGCCGGGCTCATCTGCGGATCGATGCGGGTCAGCTTCAGCGACAGGTAGAGCCGCTCGATATGCGCGTCGAGCTTGAACGGCACGTGGCGGAAAGTGCGGGTCGATTCCGTCATCGTGTCGCCCAGCATGATGGCGCTGTCGAAGATGGAAATCCGGGCTTCGTGCTCGGGCACCAGTTCGCCCGAGATGTAGACCAGTCGCGTCATGACGTGCCTCACACGCTTAGGACGATGGGAACCTCGAGTTCATGGACGATGCCGTCGGCGGCGGGGCCGGCGTCGGAGCGCCACATCAGCATGCCGACTTCGGCCGGACGATCGAGCACGGTGAGGCCGGCATGCCAGACGTTGCGATGGATGCAGACGGCATCCTCGGGGCCGGCGAGGAAGGCGCGGATATTGGCGAGGTCGGGCGTGCCGTCGCCAAGTGTCGGGGCGAGCAGCACAATCCAGCGGCCGACCTTGAGCGGCACGAAGGTCTGGGTGGAGTGCGGGTGGCGCTCGAGGAAGGTGATGCTGATCGCCTCGGGGTCGACCGGCTGGGGGCAGAGTACGGCGAAAGCGTGGTGGCCGGGGACGTCGCCCTTTTCCAGCACCTCGGGGATGGTGGTGAACTTGCCGTCCGCAGGGCGGACGTGGGTGGCGAGGGAGGCGAGGTCGGCGGCGGCGAGGGGCGGGAGCGGCATTTCTCGGGTCTCAGTTGAGGCGGGTGAAGCCGCTATGGGCGACGGGGCCTTTCAGCAAGGCCTTGATATCCCTGCCATCTTCGCATTCGCGGATGGTTTTGAAGATCGGTTCGAGGGCCTGGAAATAGCCGTCGACGATTTCCGGGGTGTGCTCGGTGCAGGTGTAGACGCTGGTGGCGGCGAGGTAGCCGGCGGCCAACATCTCCTGCGTAATCAAGGTCTTGTAGGCGAGGCTGTTGGGCGACTTGATGATGAAGCCGGTGAGCGCCGGGACGCCCGCCGTGGCCAATGGGAGGCCATACTTCTGGCCCAAAGTCTGCCATCGGCTGGTGATAGTATGGCCGATAGCGGTGATCTTCTGCCAGGACTGCTCACGCTCCATCACATCGAGGGTGGCGAGGGCGGCGACCGAGCCGATGCGCTCGGTCCAGAAGGTCGACGAGATGAAGGTGTTCTGCGCCGCCTCCATGATGTCGCGTTTGCCGATGACGCCGGTGACAGCGTAGCCGTTGCCGAGCGCCTTGCCGAAGACGGCCATATCGGGGTCGACACCGTAGACCTTGTGGAGGCCACCGAAAGCCTGGCGGAAGCCGGAGGTGCACTCGTCGAAGATCAGGATGATATTGTGCTGGTCGGCGAGCTTGCGGACGCTGACGAGGAAGCCCGGGTCGGGATCGTAGTTGCGCGACACTTCCATCTTGATGACGCCGATCTCCTGCGAGCGGATCAGTGCCTCGAGTTCGTCGAGCCTGTTGTAGTTGAAGGTGAACACCGAGCCGCGCAGCGATTTTGGCACGCCATTCGGGCTGAGCCCCGGCAAGAGGTGGCCGGCGAGCTTGCTCTCGTCACCGAGGTTGGAGGCGAGATACCAGTCGTGCCAGCCGTGATAGCCGCAGAGGGCGACGCCATCCTTGCCGGAGGCGGCGCGGGCGATGCGGATGGCGATGGCGTTGGCCTCGCCGCCCGAGCGGGCGAAGCGGGCCATATCGGCCCAGGGGTGCAGCTCGATCAGGCGCTGTGCGAGCTCGACTTCTTCGGGGGCATTGAGCGTTGCCATGTTGCCGAGATCAACGGCTCGCTTGACGGCGTCATCGACCTCCGGCCGGCCATAGCCGAGCGTGTTGCAGCCGATGCCCATGATCGACATGTCGATGTATTCGCGCCCGTCGAGGTCCCAGACACGGCAACCGGCCGCCTTGGAAAAGTATGCCGGCCACTGCTCGGGGAGGAACATTTCGGGGCGCTTCGACAGCAGCATGTTGCCACCGGGAATGACGGTCTTCGCCGTCTTCCAAAGGTCCTGCCCCTTACCCATGCCGTCTCCCCCTCTACAAGTGCAGCAACGCTATCTTGTTATCAGAATAACACAATAGCACTAACGTGGCGTGATGCGGCTCACGAGGCGAAATCGATCTGGATGCGGTCGACCTCGACATAGCCCTGGGCGATGCTCGAGGGCCAGATCGGGTAGTCGCGACCAGCGCGCAGGCGATGCGGATCGCCGCCGATCTCGCCCATGGGCCGCGGCTGTACCGGGAACATGATGATGTGGATGTTGACGTTCACGTTGCCGAGGATGTCGAGCAGCGGCTTCTCGCCATAGGTGTCGGTGCGATCGTGGCGCGAGCCGATGCTGGTCCACTGCCCTGGATCGGGCACGGCAGTGACTGTGGTTTCGGTCCACTCGCGGTTGACCGCAAAGGTCTGGCCGGTCAGCACCCAGCCCGAGGTGAGGCCGTCCTTCGAACCCTGGATCAGCAGCGACAGCCTGGTGCCGGCAGCTTCGAGCTCGCCGCGGGTGCGCATGGTGATTCTGGCGTTGGTGAAGTCGGTCGGGAACCTGCCGCTGGTAAAGCGGTTAGCGCCGGAGACCTCGCGCACCGACTCGCCCGAGGGGCCATGCGTGACCATGCACATCAGCAGCTGCAGGTAGCCGCCGCCGGGTGGTGCGTGGTTGTAGTCGACCCACCAGGGCCCCTGGCAACGCACCACGCTATTGCGGATCGGCAGCGCGGCGGGTGGCGCGAAGTTGTCGACCACGCGCATCCAGCCGCCCGGCCCGTCACCGAAATCCTCGACGTAAGACCTCACCAGAACCCCCTCGCCCCTTGCTCACAATATTATCTTATCATTATAACATCTGGAGCAGTGTCAAGTGGACGATCGGGGGGATCGGTTGGCGGACAAGCATGCAATCATCGTCGGCGCTGGGGTGACCGGACTGTCGACCGCCTATCACCTGAAGCGCATGGGGTATGGCCAGGTGACGGTGCTGGAGAAGGACAGCGTCGGCGCCGGCTCGAGCAGCCGCGCGGCGGGCATTTCCACCGGGCTGTTGTGGTCGAAGACGGGGGTGCTGGCGCGGAAGACGGCGCTCAGGTTCTTCCGCCAGTTCAGCTCGGAGTTCGACGGCTACACCTTCCACAACGAGCACGGGTGCCTCGGACTGTTCAGCCCGGAGCTGTGGCCGGCGCGCGAGGCGCTGCTGCCGCTCTATGACGAGTTCGACGTGCCGTACCAGATCCTTTCGCCCGCGGAGATGCGGCGGCGCTGGCCGCAGCTCAACCCCCGGGCAGATCAGACCGGGTTGCTCGATCCGCTGGGCGGCTACAGCGAGCCGGCCGCCTACCTGCCGGCGCTGACGGCGCGGGTCAAGGCGCTCGGCGTTGAGCTGCGCGAGCACACCGTGGTGCACGAGCTGCTGACCAGCGCCGGCCGGGTGACCGGGGTACGGACCGATGCCGGCGTGCTGGAAGCCGATGCCGTGGTGGTGACCAACTATGCGTGGATCCTGCCGCTGCTGGCGACGGCGGGCATCGCCATTCCGGCGAAGACCTTCGTGCACCAGCGCTATGTGTCGAAGCCGCTCGGGGCGCAGCTCCATATCCCGCCGGTCAATGCAGACCCCTATCTCGGCTATGTCCGGCCGGCGGATGGCAACAGGGTGCTGATCGGGGCGGAGACACCGGATCGCGATGACTGGAAGGTGCGCGATTTCAGCTTCCAGCTGACGGCGATCGAGGACGATCCGGCGGTCCTGCCTGCCGTGCTCGAACGGTTCGGCGACTTTGTGCCGGCGCTGGCTGAGGCCGAGTGGGAGACCCGCAAGATCGGGCTGCTGTCCTTCTCGATGGATGGCGAGCCGATCATCGGGCCGTTCGGCGGGGTGGAGAACCTGTTCGCCGGCGTCTGCTTCCACTCGGGCGGCTTCAGCTACAACCCGGCCTCGGGGTTCTACCTCGCCGAGTTCGTGGCCAAGGGCCAGACATCGATCGACCTCACGGCGTTCTCGCCCGATCGGTTCGCCGCCAGCGAGACAGCCGACTACCTCGCTTCCACCGTGCCGCAACGCAACGCTGCCCGCCGGCGGCATTAGGGATGACCACGATGCGCGACCTCGACCCCACCGACCTCGACACGCGGATCTGGGAGGATGAACTCAGCGATTTCGTCCCCGACAAGGTGTTCGACGTCCACACCCATATCTATCGCTGGGCCTTCGATCTCGACCCGAACCGGCTCACCGGGCCGTTCGCCAGCAGTATCGGCGCATACTTCCCGGAGGTGACGTGGGAACTGGCGGACGAGGTCGACCGTGTGCTGTTCCCGGGGCGAACGATAGAGCGGCTGTCGTTCCCGTTCCCCTTCCCCAACCCCTGCGACTTCGAGGGTTCGAATACCTATGTGGCCGCCGAGGTGGCGAAGGGCGGCGGCACCTCGCGCGGGCTGATGCTGGTGCATCCGGGGATGAGCGCAGCGGAGGTCGAAGCCGAAATCCGGCGCACCGGGCTGATCGGCTTCAAACCGTACCGGTTCTATGCCGCGGACCCGGTGCAGTGCCGGATCACCGACATGCTGCCCGAGCACCAGATCGCGGTGGCCGACCGACTCGGGCTGATCATCATGATGCACCTCGGGAAGCGCGACGCCATCGCCGACCCCGAGAACATCGAAGACATGGTGCGGTTGAGCGAAAAGTACCCCGGCGCGAAGTGGGTGCTGGCGCATTGCGCGCGCAGCTACTCCGCCTGGGCGATCGAGAAGGCGGCGGCGCGGCTGCGGGGGTTACCGAACGTCTGGTACGACACCTCGACGGTCTGCGATTCCGATGCGCTCGACGCGCTCTACACCGGGGTCGGGGTGGAGCGGGTGATGTACGGCTCCGACGACATGATCGGGCCGATGCGCGGCAAGTACATCACCTACGGACGGGCGTGGGCCTACCTGTCGCCGACCAACCACTCGATGGGCCTGAGCCACTGCGACGGGCGGATGACGTACATCCGGTATGAGCAATTGCGGGCGATGAAGCGTGGGGCCCGACAGATCGGGCTGAGCACTGCGCAACGCGAGGCGCTGTTCTATGGGACGGCGCGGGGGTTGGTAGATTCGGTGAGGCTCTGACGAGCCAGCGGCGCCGGTTACCTTACCTTCTCCCCTTGCGGGAGAAGGTGGCGCGCAGCGCCGGATGAGGGGTACGCGCAACGAAGTGTAGCGCGATCGGAGCGTGAGCGACGAGCGATCCAGTACGCGGAGAAATACCCCTCATCCGCCCTTCGGGCACCTTCTCCCGCAAGGGGAGAAGGCACTCACTGCATCACCGGTGGTCTCAGCAGATCATTCGACTCGATGTTCCGCGCCCCCAGTTGCGTCACGTCGGTCTCCCCCATTAGGCCCAGCGCGCTGTCGGCCTCCTTGCGGATGATGTCGATCACCCGGGTGACGCCGGCTTCGCCGGCGGCGCCGAGGCCGTAGAGCATGGGGCGGCCGATGAAGACGGCGCGGGCGCCGAGCGCCACGGCCTTCAGCATGTCGTGGCCAGAGCGGACGCCGCTGTCGAGGTAGATCTCGCACTGGCCGCCAACCGCATCGACGATGCGCGGCAGCACACGGATGGAGGACGGGGCACCGTCGAGCTGGCGGCCACCGTGGTTGGAGACGATGATGGCGTCGGCACCATGCGCGACGGCGGCGCGGGCGTCGTCGGCGTGGAGGATGCCTTTCACCACCAGCGGGCCGCCGAAGCGGCGCTTGATCCAGCCGAGGTCGTGCCAGTTGAGCGTCAGGTCGTCCTGCTGCGACATCCAGTTGGCCAGCGCCGCGACGGTGGTCGCACCCGGGACGTGGCCGGCGAAGTTGCCGAAGGTTCTACGCGGGGTGCCGAGCATCTTCAGCGACCAGGCGGGTTTCAGCGCCAGTTCGGCGACGAATTTCGGGGTGAACTTCAGCGGCACGGTGAGGCCGTTGCGGACGTCCTTGTGGCGCTGGCCGTAGTGCTGGCAATCGAGAGTGACGACGAGGGCGGCGCAGCCGGCGGCGCGGGCGCGGTCGATCAGCCGCTCGGTGAAGGCGCGGTCCTTCCGCACATAGAGCTGGAACCAGAACGGGCGGCTGGTGGCGGCGGCGACGTCCTCGATCGAGCAGATCGAGACGGTGGAGAGGGTGAACGGGATGCCGGCCTTTTCCGCGGCGCGGGCGGCCTTGATCTCGCCGTCGGCCACCTGCATGCCGGCGGCACCGGTGGGGGCGAGGCCGAGCGGCAGCGACACCGGCTGGCCGAGAATGGTGGTGGCCAGTGAGCGGCTGGAGATGTCGACGCCAACGCGCTGCTCGAGGCGGATCTTCGTGAAGTCGGAGCTGTTCTCGCGGTAGGTCTGCTCGGTGTAGGCGCCGGAATCGGCGTACTGGAAAAACATCCTGGGGACGCGGCGCTCGGCCACGCGCTTGAAGTCGTCGACGGTCAGCAACCGGTCGAGACGCATGATGTCAGTCTCCCGAGACGAACCAGCGCATGTCGTAGCGATGGGTGCTGCGATCGAAGGCGAGGGTGTGTGGGTCGCAGCGCCAGCGCTCGACCTGGCCGTCGGTGCGCGCCACCAGCCAGCAGAAATCCCAGCCGCCGGATTCGTAGCGGAGCGGGATGGCCGGCTTCACCCGCACGGCGGGGTGGGTGCCGGTGATGAAGAGTTTTCGGTCAGTGTAGTAGTAGCAGGAGCCGCAGTGGATGAAGGCTTCGTGCTCGGGAGCGGTCTCGCCCGGCGGGACGAGGCCGACGCCGAACTTGCTGATCGCCACCTTTACCGGCGCGCCGCGGAGGAAGGCCTCGTTCAGCGCCTCGACCGAACCAGACGTGGGGCGGCCGGTATGGTCGTGTGCCAGCACCTCGCGCCAGCGGTCATTGACCATGAAGCGGTAGCTGTCGAAATCGTAGACGAAGTTGCTCGAGGGCGCGTTGGTGCCGGCGTCGAAACTGTCAAACTGGTGGTAGCGCGGCATGTCCGACATGTCGTCGAGCGGCGACGGGCCGCGCGTGCCGGTCGCGCGCTGGCCGTCGAGATAGGGGCGGGCGATCGCCTGGGTGCCGTCCTGGTTGTAGAGGAAGAACGACATCGAGGGGCGCGGGCCGAAGCCCTCCGGCAGTTCGACCGGCATGCGCAGCGTCATGATGCCGGCCGCCCAGCGGTCGTCGAGCAGCCAGGTCTGGCGGAACTCGGCCACCTCCTCGATCAGCTCGTTGCTGCTCGAAGAGGTGTCGATGTGCTCGTTGTGGCGGAACGCCGTGCCGATGCGGAGATCCGCACCGCGGCGAATGGCATCCACCAGATCAGTGGTGCTGCCGCTGCGGACCGAGCGGTCCGAGTTCAGCGTCAGCACGGTGCGAAGCGTTCCCCCCATCGCTCCGCTCCCGGTCAGAGGGCGTCGAGGAAGGCGACGCCCCTGAGCTTGCGCTCATCGCGCAGCCCACGGAACTCGGCCTTCAGCTTGTCGTCGGCGGCCTTGTCGATGTAGCCGCCGAGGGGCTTGCGGACATAGCCGGCGTCGCAGCCCATCCAGGCCATGGCGCGCTTGATCGAGGGGATGCCACCGCGGCTCAAGGAGAAGAAGATCACGGCGTTGCCGATCTCCTGCAGGCGCTTGGCCTCGGCGATATTGCCGGCGGCGACGGCATCGCGGAGTGCGATCCAGATCTCGGGCATCGAGTTGTAGAACGAGCCGATGATGCCGTCGGCGCCGAAGCTGAGGCCGGACATCGCCATCTCGTCGGCGCCGGAATAGACGATGAAGTCCTTTCCGATCTCTTCTTTGATGCGGATGATGTCGTGGTGCATGGTGGCGGTGTACTTGACGCCGGCGACGCCATCGATGGTCGAGAGCCGCTTGATCATGTCGAAGCCGAGCGCCGCCATCGGCACGTTGTAGGCGATCATCGGCAGCTTGGTGGAGCGGGTGATGTCGACGTAGTAGCCGTGGATCTGGTCGGCGGAGAAGCCCCAGTAGATCGGCGGCACCGAGGAGATGGCGTCGACGCCGGATTTCTCGGCGTGCTGCGCCAGGTCGATCGAGTGGTAGGTGCTGATGGCGCCGATGTGGGCGATGACCGGCACGCGGCCGCGGGTCTCCGCCATCGTCACCTCGACGACGCGCTTGCGCTCCTCCGGCGACATCAGGAAGGACTCGCCGGTCGAGCCGGTGATGTAGAGCCCCTCGACCTTGCGCTCGATCAGGAAGTTGACGACGGCGCGCAGGCGCTTCTCGTCGAGCTTCTCGTGCTCGTCGAACGGGGTCACCATCGCCGGAAGGACGCCGGTGATGGACTTGATGTCGAAGGCGGGCATTTAGGGCTCCGTTGGGGGCTGGGGCCGGGCGAACTAGGCCGCGGCTTCTTGGGCTTCGATGAGGTGGCAGGCGGCGTAGTGGTCGTCACGGCCGTCGATGGAGTAGCGCTTCAGCGCCGGCACGGTGGTCTTGCAGACGTCCTGGCGGAAGCGGCAGCGCGGGTGGAACGGGCAGCCCGACGGCGGGTTGACCGGGCTCGGCACGTCACCCTCGAGCACGACGCGATTGCTCTTCCGGTCGAGGTCGGCGACCGGGATCGCCGAGAGCAACGCCTGCGTGTAGGGGTGGAGTTTGCGGGTGAACAGGTCCTCGGAGCGGCAGAGTTCGACGATCTTGCCCAGGTACATCACCGCGACGCGGTCGCAGATGAACTCGGTGACGCTGAGGTCGTGGGTGATGAAGACGTAGGTGAGGTTGCGCTCGCGCTTCAGCCGCATCAGCAGCTCCAGCACCTGGGCGCGGATCGAGACGTCGAGCGCGCTCACCGCCTCGTCGCAGACGATCAGCTCCGGATTGACGCTGAGCGCCCGGGCGATGCCGATGCGCTGGCGCTGACCGCCGGAGAACTCGTGCGGGTAGCGGTCCATGTACTCGCGGCGCATGTTCACCGCTTCGAGCAGGTCGCCGATGATCTTGCGGCGCTCCTCGCGGGTTTTCACCCCGTACTTGGTCAGGGGATCCTCGAGCGAGCCGAAGATGGTGAAGGCCGGATTGAGCGAGGAATGCGGGTCCTGGAAGACGATCTGCAGGCGTTTGCGATAGGCGTGCAGCTCCTTGTCGCTGAGCTTGGTGAGATCGGCGGTATCCTCGGCGCCCGAGTAGGTGATCTCGCCCTCGGTGGCGCGCACCAGCTGCAGGATGGTCTTGCCGAGCGTGGTCTTGCCGCAGCCACTCTCGCCGACGAGGCCGAGCACCTCGCCGCGATAGATCTCGAGATCGACGCCATCGACAGCCTTCACGTGCCCGACGGTGCGGCGCAGCACGCCGGCCTTCACAGGGAAGTGCGCCTTGACGCCCTTGAGGCTGAGGATGACCTCGCTATTGGTGTTTTCTTTTGTCGCGCTGATCGAACCGGAAAAGTCTGCAACTTTTCCTGACAGCGCTTCAGGTGCGGACGCCATTGGCGAACTCCTCGTGGCGGACGCACATGACGCGATGCGTCGGGCTCAGTTGGGTCTCGGCCGGTAGCGCGGCGTCGCAGGCGTCGATCCGGTAGGCGCAGCGATCGGCAAACTGGCAGCCCTTGGGCCGGTTGAACGGATCGGGGGTCGAGCCCGGAATGGCCCGGATATCCTGGTTCTTGCCGCGGCCCAGCACCGGCACGGAATCGAGCAGCGCGCGGGTGTAGGGGTGGCTCGGACGGCGCAGCACCTCGTCGACCGTGCCGGCTTCGACGATGTTGCCCATGTACATGACGGCGACATCGTCGGCGAGTTCTGCCACCACGCCCATGTCGTGGGTGATCAGCATGATGGCGGTGCCGTGCTCACGCTTCAGCGTCGCCATCAGCTCGAAGATCTGCGCCTGGATGGTGACGTCGAGCGCCGTGGTCGGCTCGTCGGCGATCAGGATTTTCGGGTTGCAGGCCATGGCCATGGCGATCATGGCGCGCTGGCGCATGCCGCCCGAATACTGGTGCGGGAACTGCTCGACCCGTCGCTCGGGCGCCGGGATGCCCATCGAGCGCAGCAGGTCGATGGCCTTATCCATTAGCTGCCGGCCGCGCATGGCGGTGTGGTAGCGGAGGTTCTCGATGATCTGGAAGCCGATGGTGAAGACCGGGTTCAGCGCCGTCATCGGATCCTGGAAGATCATGGCGATCTCGGAGCCGCGGATGGTGCGCATGGCCTTGCCGTTGCGCTCGAGCGTATCGAGCCGGATGTCGCCGCGCTCGGAGTGATAGACGATTTCGCCTTCCTCGATGCGCGACAGGGTAGGCAGCAGCTGCATGATGGCCGAGGCGGTGACCGACTTGCCGCAGCCGCTCTCGCCGACGATGCAGAGGGTCTTGCCCTTCCTGATCTCGAACGAGACGCCGTTGACTGCCTTGTTGCAGCGCTTGTTGGTGTAAAAGAACGTCTTCAGGTCGCGGACGCTGAGCGCCACGTCGTCGGACGGCAACTGGGTGGTGACGGTCATGGTGCTAGCCCTGCTGCGTCGGGTCGGTGGCGTCGCGGAGGCCGTCGCCGATGAAGTTGACGCTCAGGACGAAGAGCGAAATCGTGGTGCCCACAGGCAGCCAGATCCACCAGTTGTTCTGCAGGACGCCGAGATCCTGCGCGACATTGAGGATGTTGCCCCAGGTGGCGATGTTCATCGGCACGCCCAGCCCGAGGAAGCTGAGGCCCGCTTCGGCGAGGATGAAGGCGGCGGTCGAGAGCGTGATGTTGACCATGATCGGGCCGAGCGCGTTGGGCAGGATGTGCTTGAAGCAGATCAGTGGCACCGAGAGCCCGAAGCTCCGGAGCGCCTGCACATACTCTTCCTCACGCAGCGACAGCATGCTGGCGCGCGCCAGGCGATAGATGCCGCACCAGCCGCCGACGATGAAGATGATCATGATGTTACTGAGCGACTGGCCGAGGATCGAAACCAGCATCAGCACCAGGATCAGCTCCGGGAAGGCCATGATGATCTCGGAGATGCGCATGCAGACGGCATCGAACCAGCCGCCGACATAGCCAGCATAGCAGCCGACGATCACCCCGATGATGGCCGAGACCACGGCACTGCCGAGCCCGACGAGGATGGAGATGCGGCCGCCATAGAGCACGCGGGCGAAGACGTCGCGGCCGGTCTTGTCGGTGCCGAGCCAGTGCTCCCACGAGGGCGGCTGCAGCATGGCGCGGAGGTTGATCTTGGTCGGATCCCAAGGCGTCAGCAGCGGCGCGAAGATCGAGGCGAGGAGGATGATGGAAAACACCACCAGCCCGACCACCGCCAGGCGGTTGCTCATGAACTTGCGCACCAGCCGGCTGCCGGTCGGGTGCTTGAGGCGGCCGGCCTCCTCGAGTTCGCGGATGCGGTCGAAGCGGCGGTCGAAACGGGTGCGGCGGCGCGGAATTTCGGCGAGGGCCATGGCTAGTTCCCCAACCGGACGCGTGGATCGATGATGGCGGTGAGGACGTCGATGACGACGCTGACGACGAGCACGGTGACCACCGAGATCAGCGCCACGGCCATCACCACCGGATAGTCCTGGTTACGCACCGAGAGAACGAACAGGCTGCCGACGCCGGGCCACTGGAATACCTGCTCGACGATGACCGAGCCGCCGATCAGGGCCGGCAGGCGGAAGCCGATCAGCACCACCACCGGGGTCAGCGCGACGCGAAAGCCGTGCAGCAGGTTGACCCGCCATTCGGGCAGGCCCTTGGAGCGGGCGGTCTTGATGAAATCCTTGTTGAGCGCATCGAGCATGGCGGCGCGCGCGTAGCGCATGACGCCGGCGGTCATCATGATCGACAGCACCAGCGACGGCATCACCAGATGCGGCAGCCGATCCCAGAAGGTGATGTATTGCGGCATGGAGCGGCCGCCGACCGGCAGCCAGCCGAGGTTCAGCGCGAACACGGTGATGGCGACGAGGCCGAAGAAGAATTCCGGGATGGAGACGCCGACCATGCCGACCACGGTGAGCGTATTGTCGGTGGCCGAACCGCGCTTCAGCGCGCTGATGATGCCGAGGATGGAGCCGAACACGGTCGAGAGCACCAGCGCCACGGCGGCCAGTTCCAGCGTCGCAGGCAGGCGCCGCGCCAGGAGGTCGGAGATCGGCACGCCGCCGGTGAGGGTGTAGCCGAAATTGCCCTGTAGGAGGCCCCACAGCCAGATGCCGTAGCGCACGAAAATCGGTTGGTTGAGACCGAGAGCCTCGCGCAGTTCTTCGAGCCGTTCGGGATTGGCGCCCGACATCTGCTCGGGACTCAGCATGAAGGAGACGGCGTCGCCGGGGGTCGCGTCGAGACCGAGGTAGATCAGGAAGCTGATGGCGATGGCCATCGGGACCATGATCAGAACGCGCCTGATGACGTAGGCTAGCACGCGGCTGTTTCCTTGGGGCTGGGCGGGAAAAGGGGGACGGATGCCGCGGCTGTCCGCGGCATCCTGAGATCAGGACTTACTTGTCGTAAGTGTTGATCCACATCATGCGGGTGTAGGGGATATCCATCGGCGTCAGCTTCATGTGCGGCATGTCTTCGAGTGCCTTCACGTCGCTGGTCACCTTGGTGATAGCGAAGTCGATGCGGTTGGCCGCAGCGTTCTTGACCATGTTCACGTCGCCGTCGGCGCTGGCGAAGGCCACCACCTGGTCGATCTTGGGCTTGCCGAGGAAGTAGTCGTCGAACGGCAGCAGCGAGGCATAGTCACCGAAGGCGACGGTATCGACCTTGAACGGGCCGGAACCGATGGGCTTCTGCCAGAAGGCATTCTGCTGCAGCACGGTCGGGTCGGTGCCCTCGAAATACTTCTTGGGCAGCGGCGCGAACTGGCTGAGCGAGATCAGCACGTTGGGATCGAGCTTTTCGAACTTCAGCGTGATGGTGTTGCCTTCGGTGGTGATGCCCGAGATGTGCTCGGCTTTCTTCGCTACATAGTCGGCAGCACCTTCGAGCGAGTTGAGCGTCTTGCCCACCACGCCGTGCAGGTTCGGCACGAACAGGGCGGCTTCGAAGCTCCAGGTGACGTCGTCGACGGTGATCGGCTCGCCATCGTGCCACTTGATGTTGTCGCGCAGCGTCAGCGTCACGGTCTT
>JAESFN010000349.1_pt1 | contig 49650 bp, 49 predicted proteins | sample 9269411 | NCBI WGS metagenome assembly JAESFN01 (sample SAMN14505399, study PRJNA617100) | algae metagenome | isolation source: Iphinoe sp. HA4291-MV1 and co-occurring heterotrophs from trail next to... | place: USA: Maunawili Falls, Hawaii | collected 2009-07-25
CGGCACCGTAGACCATGGCCGCGAGGCCGTGGAAAATCTGGATGCCCGGTTCCTGCAGCTCGAGGCGCATGGCACCGGACAGAAGCCCACCGATCACCCCCGCGCAGATCGCGAAGATAAGGTACATCGTGCCGATGTCCTTGTGATTGGTGGAATAGACGTAGCGCCGCCAGCCGGTCGGATGGCCATGATCATGCGCCGCGGCGTGGCCGTGGCTGTCATGGGCTTCCAAAGCGTGAGTATCGGCCATAGTGAGCGATCCCTTTATCGAATTCTCGCTGCGCCGGGTCGAGGACCCGCGCACGGGTCCTTAGCTGATTGCAGGCAGGGTGGCGTTGGCGTCGTCGACGGTACCCGCCTCAAACGCTGCCATCCAGGCCGCAAATTCTTCCTTCGTCACGACACGCACGGCGATCGGCATGAAGGCGTGGTCCTTGCCGCAGAGCTCGGAGCACTGACCGTAGTAGATGCCGGTCTTGCGGGCATTGAACCAGGTCTCGTTGAGCTTGCCTGGGACAGCGTCGATCTTGATGCCGAACGAGGGCACCGCGAAGGCGTGGATCACGCCCGACGGATCAGCGGTGATCTGCATGCGCACGGTGGTGTCGACCGGGACGACCAGCTGGTAGTCGACGGCGAGCAGACGGGGCTGCACCGGGACCTGAGCGAGACGGGCTTCTTCCGAGAGGATCGAGGAGGACATCGACTTGCCCTGATCGACATACTCGTAGTCCCAGTACCACTGCTGGCCGGTCGCCTTGACCGTCAGCTCGGCTGCGGGAACTTCGACGTCACCGAACGAGAAGATGTTGGAGCCCAGATACTTGCGCTGCCCATCGGGGACGGTGAGCTGGTCGGTCAGCACCGCGAAGGAGGGGATCGCGATGATCACGAGGATCAGGATCGGCACGACGGTCCAGACGATCTCGACCAGCGTGTTGTGCGTCGTGGTCGACGGCTTGGGGTTCGCCTTGGCGTTGAAGCGCACGATCACGACGATCAGCAGCACCAGCACCAGCAGGGCGATCAGCACGGCGGTCCACAGCAGCGGGCCATCGTGGAAGGCGTGGATGGAATCCATGATCGGGGTCACGGAGGGCTGCAGCCCGATCTGACCCGGCACAGGATGGCCTAGCTCCTGCGCAGTCGCCACCATAGGGACGAATGCGAGGGCTGCGGCTCCCAGCGAGCCAATCGAACTCAGTAGTTTGCCGGTCACCTAAAAACCCCCTTGAGATCCCGTCTGGTCCGGTATTCTAGCGCGGGTTGAGGTGGGCAAATGCGGCATAGCGAAACGCCGCCCCGACTCAACCTCGGAGCGCTTGAAACTTGGAACGTGTCTAAACCACATCGGCAGACCCAAGGCAATTCATGCCTCTCGTCGTACCGTGCGTCAAAACGCACCTTTACCGCGGATGTGGCTCCCGCCTCACGCTCGCCTTGATTGGCAGGCGTTTATCCGCGGCGTCCCGCGGGCCGGCTTGTTGACAGGCGCCCGGGGCTAACCGACTAAGTTACAGACCCGCAAAACCTGCGGGATTCGTTATGTCACATATAGAGAGAGTGGATCGGTGCAGCCAATCCTCGGGCTTGTTGTTCGAACCTTCGCGGTGGCCGCCGTTGCAATGGGGCTGATGTCCCCTGCCCTGTCGCAGGGTGTGGTCAAGGCGCAGTACGGCGACTGGCAGATGAGTTGCGACACCCCGCCGGGCGCCAGCTTCGAGCAGTGCGCGCTGATCCAGAACGTCTCGGCCGAGGACCAGCCCAACGTCGGGCTCTCGGTGATCGTGCTGAAAACAGCCGACAAGCAGGCCCGGCTGCTGCGTGTGCTCGCGCCGCTCGGCGTGCTGCTGCCCAACGGGCTCGGCCTCAATATCGATGGCGCCAACATCGGGCGGGTAGCGTTTGTGCGCTGCCTGCCGAACGGATGCGTGGCCGAAGTGGTGCTCGACGACGAGCTGATCACCAAGCTGACCACCGGCAAGAGCGCGATCTTCTTCGTGTTCAAGACGCCTGAAGAGGGCATCGGCATCCCGGTGTCGCTCAACGGCTTCGGCGACGGGTTCGCGCAGCTTCCGTAAGGACAGCGCCGATGGCCCGGCCCGCTCGGCAGATGCGCCTCAATCAGGCCCACGTGGCCCGGATGGCGCTGCTGGTGACGCCGGATGGGCCATTGCCGCCGGCCGAAACGGCCACCGACGACGACTTCAGGCAGTTCACGCAGGACATCCTTGCCGGCAGCGACGGCTCGGACCAGATCTGGGTGTTCGCCTATGGCTCGCTGATCTGGAAGCCGGCCTGCGAGTTCGTCGAGATCCGCACCGGGCTGCTGCGCGGCTGGCATCGCGCCTTCTGCCTCGGCTGGAACACCTGGTTCCGTGGCTCGGCGGCCAATCCCGGGCTGATGCTGGCGCTCGATCGGGGCGGCTCGTGCAAGGGCGCGCTGTACCGGCTACCGCCGGGCGCGGCCGAAGAGAACATCGAAAAGCTCTGCCGGCGCGAGATGGGTCGCAAGCCCTCGCCGTTCCCGCCGCGCTGGGTGACGGTGATGACCGAGCAGGGACCGGTGCGGGCCTTCACCTTCTGCATCGATCGCAACAGCGGGCGCTATGTCTCGGGGCTGAGCGAAGCTGAGATCGCCGATGTGCTGGCGAAGGCCGTGGGGTCGCGCGGCTCGATGGTCGAGTACCTGTTCAACACGGTGAGCCACCTCGAGCAGCTCGGCATCCACGATCCGCATCTGTGGCGGCTGCAGGAACTGGTGGCGGCGCGACTGGACGCCACGCCCTAACAAAAAAGCCGGGCCCGAAGACCCGGCAGTTCATCAGGAAACAAGGCCGGCGGGTGAGCCGGCCCGAAGATGGCACAACTGGGGTTGAGCCAAGGCTGAGACTCAACTCACGGGTTGAGCCAATGGCGGGAGCTTTCGGCACGCCGCTGCGACAGCTTGTAGCCGGGGCGCTGGCTGGGGCTGTCGAGGGCCTCGAACAGGTCCTGGCGATTGATGCCGAGATCCTCGAGGCGAGCGGTGTCGTAGTCGAGAAGCGACTCGAAGGCGACGCGACGCGCACGGGCAGCCCGGACTTTGGCGAACCAATTCACCAGAGCGCGCAACGGGTTGGACGACGCGGCAGCCATCGACGGCCGCTCGCCCGAAAGCAAGTGGACCATTGTCCTTCTCCAATTTCATTCTTGCCTGGGCAGGGAGTGCCGGGGCGGGGGTGGCGATCGAGGGGCGCAAGAAGCGACCTCGGGAACGCCGATGACGCCTGATATGAGCGCTTGCCTTGTATTCGTCCAACAAATAGATTTCATCCCGATCATCAAATTTCGTGATGGAGAAACGGGATGAGCACTCCCCTCGATCTCGACCAGTTGCAGAGCTTCTGCGCCATCGCCGATTGCGGCAGTTTCACCGAGGCGGCGCGCCGGGTGAACAAGACGCAGTCGGCTGTGTCGATGCAGATCAAGCGGCTGGAGGAACGGCTCGGCCAGGCGCTGCTCAGCCGCGACGGCCGTACGGTGGCCCTCACCGAGTACGGCGATGCGCTCTACGCGCGGGCGCGGCGCATGCTGCGGATCAATGCCGAGATCATGGACGTGTTCTCGGACGGCGACCTCAAGGGCTCGATCCGCTTCGGCGTGCCGGACGACTATGCAGTGCGCCTCTTGCCGGTGATCCTCTCGAGCTTCCAGCGCACCCATCCCAAGATCGTGGTCGACGTGCGCTGCCAGCCGTCGGAAGAACTGCTCGATGGGATGAAGAAGGGCCGCTACGACCTCATCGTCTTCACCCAGGGCACCAACCACGAATATGGCGAGATGTTCCGCACCGAGCGGATGTTCTGGGTCGCCTCGCATGGCGGACAGGCGCTGGCCACCGAGCCGCTGCCGATCGCCGGCGGGTTGCACTGCTGCTGGAAGGAGAATGCTGTCGAGGTGCTGAACCGCATCGGCCGCGACTATCGCATCGCCTACACCTCGTCGAACGCCATGGCGATCGCCAGCGCGGTGCTGACCGACCTCGCCGTCGGGTTCCTACCCGAGAGCGCGCTGCAGCCGGGGATGCGGGTGATCGCCGAGGACAAGGACCTGCCCCGCCTGCGCGACGCCGAGATTGCCATCATGCGCGCCAGCCACGCCTATGGCGGCATCTACGACGCGCTCGCCAGCCACATCGTTGCGTCGATGGGCAACCTCGACGGCAAGGACAGCCTGCCGATGGCTGCGGAATAGGCGCGACTTCGCGCCCGACAGCCTTCCGGCTTCGGTAGATTCAAAGAACGGCGGGTTCCGGCGTGGGTTCAGGCCACGCGGGTCGTCCGCAAATGAAACGGCCGTCGCCACGCCGGAACCGTTCGGAGTTTTTGCGGGGACCACAAGGAAGCGGCCTGCTCCCCCAGCATGAGAGCTCGGGGACGGCAGCCGGGTGCTCATAGTCGCGGCCGCCGGGAGACGGCTCCCCCAGCACCGAAGTCCCCCACCAGCCGTCCGTACGCGACTGCGCCCCGTGGGTGACGGGAGCGAGAATCGCATGGCGTGGAGGCGGGGGGATAAGTGGGTGCAGATTTTTCACGGGCATTGTGGCTGCGGCCACCCCCACCCAGCTTCGCTACGGCTTCGCCTAGCTGCGCTACCCTCCCCACAAGGGGGAGGGAGAGAGCAAGAACCGCAATCTCAGTATGCGTCTCCCTCCCCCTTGTGGGGAGGGATCAAGGGTGGGGGTGGCCAAGTGCTTTGGCAGTGCGGCCCATTGGGGGGAGGAGGCCGGGTGGTGGGGCTTCAGCGTTTCCTGTCGAGCAGTGCGTTCAGCTCCGCCTGCAACCTCGTCCGGTTCGCCTCCACCGCCCGCTCGAAAGCTCTCGCCTGGATCAGGCGCGTGGCGGGAGTGTTGGCACGCGGGTCGAGGTGTTCGCGGAGGGCGGCGGCCATTTCGGTCTGCAGGAACGTGCCGATCTCGAGGAACTGCATGATCGCCGCCAGCTGATCCGGGGTGAACCGTGACAGCATCATCGGGCCGGTCTTCTCGTAGTGGCCGAAGATGCGGCGGGTGATGGCCTTCATGTCGTCGGTCAGCTCGATCCAGATCTTGCGCCGGTCCAGCGTATCGCGGGTGCGGAGCACGTAGCCGGCGGCCTCGAGCCGGTCGATCACGGCGGTGACCGCGCCGGTGGTGAGGCCGCTGTCGTTGGCGAGCTGGCCGGCGCTCATCCTGCCCCGGCGGTCGATCAGGTCGAGGCAACGGCCATCAGTGCGATTGATGCCGAGGAACTGCGTCAGCGTCTCGTCGAACAAGTCGTTCGAGGCCTGGTTGGCCCGCGTCGCCTCCTTGAACTGAAGGCCGAAACCTTCTGCTGCAGTTTCTCTTGACTCGTTGATATCTTGATCCATAAGATAATTATACGATGAGATATCGGGGAAAGCAAGATTCTCGGATGTCGCATGCAGCCGCCCGGTGGGGAGCAACCCAAATCAAGCCGGGCGACTGCCGAACCAGCATGAAGACCGCGCAACCCAAGACGACGCAACGATGACGGCCGGAGGGCCGGCATATGAAACCGCAATCGCATCCATTCCAGCCGATCCGGCGCGTGCCGGCAGAGCTGATCGCCGTGCCGAACAACGACAATGAGGCGCAAGTGAGCAACACCATCATCGAGGCAAAGGGCCTCAAACGAAGCTTCAAGGCGCGTGGCGCCAAGGGCAAGACGATCGAGGCGGTGCGCGGCATCGACCTCAGCGTCCGCGAGGGCGAGATCGTCGGCTTCCTCGGGCCGAACGGCGCGGGCAAGACCACGACGCTGAAAATGCTCTGCACCCTGCTGACGCCGACCGACGGCTCGGCGACGGTGGTGGGCGCCGACCTCCGCCGCGACCCGGTCGAGGTGCGGCGGCGCATCGGCTATGTCAGCCAGGCCGGCTCGACCTCGCCGGAAGCGCGGGTGGGGCAGGAAATCGTCAGCCATGCCCGGCTCTACGGCATCGACAAGCAGGTGGCGACGCAACGCGGCCAGGAGCTGCTGGCGGCGCTCGACCTGAGCGAAATCTGGGACCGCACCTGCGGCTCGCTGTCAGGCGGCCAGCGGCGGCGGCTCGATATCGTGATGGGGCTGATCCACCAGCCGCGGCTGGTGTTCCTCGACGAGCCCTCGACCGGCCTCGACCCGCAGAGCCGGGCGAACCTGTGGAATCACATCAGGAAGCTCCGCGACGAGCTGGGCACCACGGTGTTCCTCACCACGCACTACATGGACGAGGCCGACTCGCTGTCGGACCGCATCCTGATCATCGACCACGGCACCATCGTCGCCGAGGGCACGCCGGCCGAGCTGAAGAAGCGGGTGTCGGGTGACACCATCACGCTGACGCTGAGGACCGAGGCGGATGCCGCGAACTCCGCCGGGATCGCGGCGCGGCTCAACGGCGCCGATGAGCCGGTGACCGAGGCGAACGTCGTGCGCTTCCACGTGCCGGACGGCGCGACGGCGCTGCCGGTGCTGCTCGGCGACCTCACCAAGGCGGGGATCGATGCGATCGGCGTCGACGTCAACCGCCCTACCCTCGACGACGTGTTCCTGACGCTGACCGGCCGGTCGCTCAGGGATTAAGGAGCTGAACATGTCCTTCATTCGCGATACGTGGATCATCTTTGCGCGCTCGATGATGCTGTCGCTGCGGCAGCCGATGTGGGTGGTGATCGGGCTGATGCAGCCGATCCTGTACCTGACCCTGTTCGGGCCGCTGCTGCAGACGGTCGCCGCCACCTCCGGGTTCCAGGGGGATGCGTGGCAGGTGTTCGTGCCGGGCCTGCTGGTGCAGCTCGGGATCTTCGGTGGGCTGTTCGTCGGCTTCGGCATCATCGCCGAGTGGCGCTCCGGCGTGATCGACCGGCAGCTGGTGTCGCCGGCGGCCCGTACGGCGATCATTGCCGGGCGGACGCTGCGCGACGTGGTGGTGATCACGGTGCAGGCGATCGTGCTGGTGGGAGCGGCCTATTTCATGGGGCTGCGCGTGCCGGTCGGGGCGCTGGTAATCGGTCTGGTGCTCGTGGCGTTGCTCGGGGCGGCGTTCTCGTTCATCTCGAACGCCATCGGCATGGCGACCAAGAGCGAGGACGCGCTGGCGCCGATGGTCAACACGCTGGCGCTGCCGATCCTCTTGCTCTCGGGCATCCTGCTGCCGATGACGCTGGCGCCGGCCTGGTTGCAGGTGGTCGCCAACTTCAACCCGTTCAAGCACATCGTCGAGGCGCTGCGCTCGGTGTTCCTCGGGCATTTTGGCGATCCGATCGTCTGGATCGGGCTGCTGCTGGCCGTGGTGCTGGTGGTGATCGGCGCATGGATCGGCAGCCGCGTGCTGGTGGCGCAGACCAAGTAGTCAGGTGGCTCCTGCTTCGCCCGGCCGGATTCCGAAGCTTCGGAAACTGCGCCGGGCGAGCGGCAGTAGCGTTGCGACCAGGTAGGCGATGCCGGCGAGCCATAGCGCCGGGCCGAGCCCGATCAGCGCGATGAGGGCACCGCCGACGAGGCCACCGAACGGGATCAGCGCCCAGGTGAAGGCGCCGACCAGCGCAGTGACCCGGCCGATCATCCCCGGTGGGATGCGCTCGATGATGACGGCGCTGAGGATCGGGTTGATGAAGCCGGCCGCGAAGCCGGCAACGGCCAGCGTGGCGAACGCGGCGACGAGCGGGATGTCGATGGCGAAAGCGGCGAAGCGCGGCAGGCCGGCGACGAGGAACGCCACGGTGTAGACGGTCAGCCTCGGCAGGCGCTCACCGGTGGCCGTGGCGATGGCAGCGCCGGCGATCGAGGCGGCGGACATCACGGCGAACAGCAGGCCGAGCATCGCGGCATCGTGGCCGCCATGCTGCGTCCAGACCGGCAGCAAGACGACGGAATAGGCGGCATCGAGCAGGTTGGTGGCGGCGATCATCACGACGATGCCGACCAGCAGGGCGTCGCGGCGGATGAAGTCAAACCCTTCGCGCAGCTCGGTGAAGTAGGAGGCGCGGGATTCGGGCTGTTCGGTGCGGAGCGCCGGAATGCCCGCCGCGACCACCAGCGCGGCGAGCGCGAAGGTGGCGGCGTTCACGGCCAGCGCGAGGCCGGGACCGATGAGGGCGATCAGCCCGCCGGCAGCGGCGGCGCCGACCGTTCCGGCCAATCGATCGATGACCCCGGCGACCCCGGTGACACGCTCGAGCGGCACGGCGGCGAGGCGCGCGACATCGGGCACCATCGACTGCTTGGCAGCGTCGGATGGGCCGCGGAGGATTCCCATGGCGATGACGATGGGCAGCAGCAGTTCCAAGTGGAGCCAGCCGACCAGGGCGAGCAGCGGCACGAGGCCAACCACCAGCACCGAGGCGAGATCGCAGCCGATCGCCAGGCGCTTGGGGCCGACACGGTCGATCAGGGGGCCGGACAGCGCCTTGGCGATGACGTAGGGCAGCATTTCAGCCATGGCGACGATGCCGGTCAGCACCGGGCTGCCGGTGGTGGTGAGCACCAGCCACGGGATGGCGATGGTCGAAAGACGGGTGCCGGAGATCGAGAGGGTCTCGGCGACGGCGAAGGCGAGGAAGGGCCGGCGGTTCACTTGTCCTCCCCCTGCCCCTTGGTCAGCCGGCCTGGATAGGCGAAGGCGTGCAGCATCACGGTGTAGGGGGCGGTTCCGGCAGGTGGCGGTGTGCCGGACGCCGGAGCCTTGCGCATCGCTTCCCACAGCAGCGCCTGCAGCTTGTCACGCAGGTCGGCGGCCTCGGTGGGCGTGAGAATGACAGTGAAATCGCTGATGGCGTTGGCCGCCTGCCACTCGGGCGGCAGACGGGTGAACTCGTCCTGCGCCTGCTGCATCAGCTGCACCTGCTGGGTCAGCGCGGCCTGGGCGAAGGCGACGCTCGAGTCGAATTCCTCCGGCGTGCCGACGTTTTCGAAGAACGAGGTCGACTCGTGACGCGACTGCCACCACCGATCGCGGCGCGATGGCTGGTCGGGCATTTCCTCGATGAAGCCGTGCTGGGCGAGCTGGCGCAGGTGGTAGCTGGTGGCGCCGGAGTTAAGCCCGAGGCGCTCGGCGAGCTGGGTCGCCGTGGCGGGGCCATCGATGCGCAGCATGCCGAGCATGCGCAGGCGGATCGGATGGGTCAGCGCCTTGAGGGCCGTGGCATCGGGGACGATGCGGCTGATTTCGCGGGGAGACGAGGATGCGGCAGCAGGCAGTCGGGGCGCTTTCATGCCCAACCTTACGATTGCAAAGAACTCTTTGCAAACATTTCTTTGCGATCTTCGAGATGAAGCGTGTTGCCACCCCCACCCTTGATCCCTCCCCACAAGGGGGAGGGAGACGAACGAACTGAGACGACGCAGCTATCGCCTCCCTCCCCCTTGTGGGGAGGGAATGAGGGTGGGGGTGGCCACACGCGCTGGCGGATGCTGGAGAAAGTAAGGACCGGCGGCTTTGGCTGCCCCCTCCACCACGCTGCGCGCGGTCCCCTCCCCCGCCATGCGGGGGAGGATCAAGGCGAGATCAGATCTCGGCTTCGTCGAAGATGCGGCTGAGGTCGCCGGCCCATTCGCCGTTGTACCTGTCGAGCCAGCGTTCGGCCTGGGTTTTCCCGAGGTCGAGGGTCTCGTTGAGCGGATCGAGGAAGGTGGTCTCGTCCTTGCCGGCAGCGAGGTGCTTGCGGCGGCGGAGGCCGTCGCCGGCGAGGTCGACCACCATGCGCGCGACATCGGCGACGGTGCCGCCACGGAACGGGGTATGGATGGCGGTGCGCGGAACTTCGTTGCGGAGCGTCTGGCGCTCGGCTTCAGTCCAGTCGCTGACCAGATCCCAGGCGGCGTCGAGGCTTTCGCTGTCGTAGAGCAGCCCGGTCCAGATGGCGGCGAGGGCGAGGATGTGGCCGCGGTCGCCCATGTCGGCGCCGCGCTGCTCGAGGAACTGCTTGAGGCGGACTTCGGGGAACAGGGTCGAGAGGTGGTTCTCCCAATCCTTCACCGTCGGGCGGACGCCGGGGAGCTGCGGCAGCTTGCCCTGCATGAAAGCGCGAAAACTTTCGCCGGCGACGTTGATGTACTCGCCCTTGCGGATGACGAAATACATCGGAACGTCGAGCGCGTACTCGGCGTAGCGGTCGAAGCCGAAGCCCTCTTCGAAGGCGAAGGGCAGCATGCCGGTGCGGGCACGGTCGGTGTTGAGCCAGATGTGCGAGCGGAAGCTCAGGTAACCCGAGGGCTTGCCGTCGATGAACGGCGAATTGGCGAAGAGCGCGGTGACGATGGGCTGCAGCGCCACGGAGACGCGGAGCTTTTTGACCATGTCGGCTTCGTCGGAGAAATCGAGGTTCGCCTGCACGGTGGCCGAGCGATACATCATCGAGGTGCCGAGGGTGCCGACCTCCTGCATGTACTTGGTCATGATGCCGTAGCGCGACTTCGGCATGGCGGCGATTTCGGCGACCGACCAGAGCGGGGTGACGCCGAGGCCGAGGAAATGGATGTTCAGCGGGCCGCCGATGACGCGGCAATCCTCGAGATGCGCGTCGAGCTCGGCCGCGGCATCGTGGATGGTGAGCTGCGGGGCGCCCGACAGCTCGAACTGGCCGCCCGGTTCGAGCGAGATGCCGCCGACGGCGCCGAGGTTGCGGAGGCCAATCGGGTTGCCGCGATCGAAGAACGGATGCCAGCCGGTGCGGCCCTCGATGCCCTTGAGCAGCGCATGGACGCCATCGTCGCCGGCATAGGGCACGGGGGCGAGCGGGGCTTTGCGGTAGACGTGCTTTTCGTGCTCGGTGCCGACGCGCCACTCGGATTTCGGCTTGCCGCCGACGGACATGACCTCGAGCAGGTCGTCCCGCGTTTCAATCAGCGGTGCATTTTCTTCGCCGGACATAGGCACTCCAACAGGCGGGTCTGCCGGGCGTCTGGCCGGGCGCGGCGGACAATACTGAGCGGCGCTCCGAATGCAATGGGCTTTATCGCCAATCGCCGATGGTTGACTGAACCACCGCCAGTGCAGCCACTGCCGCGGTATCGGCACGGAGGATGCGAGGACCGAGGCTGATCGGGATAACGAAGGACTGCGCCAGCAGCAGCGCGCGCTCCTCGTCGGAAAATCCACCCTCGGGGCCCACGAGGATGCCGATGGGCAGGCCGTCGAGGTCCAGCAACTGGGTGTTGGGCGAATGGCTGGGGGCGCTCTCGTCGGCGAAGATCAGGCGACGGAGGCCGTGGTCGCGCTGCCAGTGGGCGATGACATCGGCGAGTGCGATCTCCTCGGCGAGGGTCGGCACGCTGAGCACTTCGCACTGCTCGGCGGCCTCGATGATGTTGGCGTGGAGCTTTTCGGCCTTGAGGCGGGACACCTGGGTGTAGCGGGTGATGACCGGCTGAATGACCCCGGCGCCCATCTCGGTCGCCTTCTGCACCAGATAGTCGAGCCGACCGGTCTTCAGCGGGGCGAAGCCGAACCAGAGGTCGGACTTCGGGGTCTGGTGCTGAGTCTGCACCACGAGTTCGACCGTCGCGCCCTTCCGGTGATCACTGGCAACTTTTGCCAGCCAAGCGCCGTCTTTTCCGTTGAACAACACCAGCCCATCGCCGGCTTTCATGCGCAGAACGGTGAGCAGGTAGTTGGTGTGATCGCGACCCAGTTCCAGCATTGCGCCGGTGGCGAGCGGCGCCTCGAGATAGAGGCGTGGGAGGGTCTTGTGCGATCTGGGCATCGTGGTACGCGTGACGCTGAAAGTGGCCGGATGGCCATTACGGCATACAAGGCAGACGATGCAAACCCCTGACAAAGCAGCAGGTACGGTAGCGGACGCAAGCCACGGCAACTGGCTGGACCGCTATGCGCCGGAATGGCTGAAGCCGTACGGCCGACTGGCGCGCTGGGACCGGCCACTGCCGCTGCTGCTGCTGTTCTGGCCGTGCGCGTTTGCGATGGCGCTGGCAACGCTGGCGGAACCCGGCCGCGGTTTCGACTGGTGGGCACTGATCCTGTTCTACATCGGCTCGGTGGCGATGCGCGGCGCGGGTTGCACGTTCAACGACATCGTCGACACCGACATCGACATGAAGGTGGCGCGGACACGCTCGCGGCCGATCCCGTCCGGTCAGGTGACGAAACGGCAGGCGGCGCTGTTTCTGGTGCTGCAGTCGCTGGTCGGGCTGGTCGTGCTGCTGCAGTTCAATTCGACGACGGTGCTGCTGGGTGTGGCGTCGCTGGTGCTGGTGGCGATCTACCCGTTCATGAAGCGGGTGACGTGGTGGCCGCAGCTGTTCCTGGGGCTGGCGTTCAACTGGGGGGCGCTCGTCGGCTGGACCTCGCAGACCGGTTCGCTCGCCCTGCCCCCGCTGCTGCTCTATGCCGGCGGCATCCTGTGGACCATCGGCTACGACACGATCTACGCGCTGCAGGACATCGAGGACGATGCACTGGTGGGGGTGAAATCCACCGCCCGGCTGTTCGGACGGCGGGCGCGGCTGCTGGTGGCGCTGTTCTATGCGGCGACGGTGGTGCTGTGGGTGGCGGCCGGGCTGCTGGTCGGCGCGGGCTGGCCGTTCCTCGTGGGGATGCTCGCGGTGATCGGCATCCTCGGCTGGCAGGTGCGGACGCTCGAACCCAACAATCCGGCAAATGCGCTGGTGCGGTTCAGGGCCAACCACTGGGTGGGGCTGGCGTTCACCGCGGCGATTTTGCTGGACTGGGTGGTTTAGGAAAGCCCCCGACTGCGCGATTGGCCGCCCCTAAACCAGCTTCGCTGGTCCCTCTCCCCTTCCACGCGGGGGGGAGGATCAAAAGAAGCGGGGCCGGTCCATTTCTGGATCGGCCCCGGCTCGCGCTGAGTTTTGGAGGTCGCTACGAGTCTTTCCGACAGTTCAAACGTGCATGGGATCGCTGTCGGCTTGTTGATTACTAACGGCTCAGGGCCGGAAAAGTTGCATCAGGAGGCTTCGCCGGGCTTGCGGCGATTGAGGAAGCGCGGACGGCGCTCGGCGTCTGCGGCGAGCCGGCGGCGGTCGTGCTTGATGCCAAGCGCCACGCCATCGACCTGCTGCGAATAGGGGAGGAGGTTGCCGTCGCCGGCCTTGATGAACAGCGGCAGGCGGAGCTTCTTGCCCCAGTTCTGCCACTCGGCGACGACGTTGGAATTGCCGATCTCTTCGAACACCCGGTAGTTGAGGTCCGGATCGCCGTGCACCAGCTCGATGGCGCTCGACAGCACACCTTCTTCGGTGATCGAGGTCGAGACGGCGACGCCGATGAACTCATCGACCGGCACCTTGATCTTGATGGCGACGCCGCTCTTTTCGAGCGTCTTGCGCACCGTGACGGTCTTCACCGGATCCTTGGGGCCGTTGTCGTTGGCCGGACCGAAATATTTGGCAGTCAGCGGACGTGTCCGCGGGGCACGGCCCTCACCGAACAACATGACAACCGACGACCCGTCGATCCCAACACGACCCTGCATGATAAGCCTTCCTGTCAACTCTCGAGAGCTTGTTTTTGCCGCCCTCTTTGATGACCCCAATCTACCCGCCCCCCTTGCCACCCCGCTTAAGAAACTGGGTTAAGTTTAGGTTGTTTTGCGAAGGGTTAGCGGGTCGTGACCGGGTGTAACGCAGTCTTAAGTGCGTGTGCTTGCTTGGCTTTAACCACTTGGCTCAGGGCAAGCCCGTAGCGCGACTAAGTAGCCGCCGCGCGCCGTTCAAACTGTGCTCACGCCTTACACTGCGGCCTTGTTCCAGCCGGGGGATGCGCCTAGAAGCACCGCCAGCCCATTGCCCGGAAACCTGATGCTCAATGCCGCCCCGACTACAGCTGCCGACGACCGCGAATTGCTGCGCTCGGCTGCCGTCACCGCGGGGATCATCGCGGCGGGCTATTTCCGCAAGGACCTGAAGACCTGGACCAAGGAGAACGCCTCGCCGGTGAGCGAGGCGGACATCGTCCTCGACAAGTTCCTCAACTCGGCCCTGCTCACGGCGCGGCCGGACTATGGCTGGCTCAGTGAAGAGAGCGTCGACAACCCGGAGCGGCTGAGCCACGCCCGCGTGTTCGTGGTCGACCCGATCGACGGGACGCGCGGCTTCATCCGCGGCGAGGACAGCTGGACGGTGTCACTCGCGGTGGTCGAGGACGGCGTGCCGATCGCCGGCGTGGTCTATGCGCCGGTCCGCGACGAGATGTATGACGCGGCGATCGGCGAGGGGGCGCGGCTTAACGGCAAGCCACTGGTGCGGCAACGCCACCCGGGCCGCACGGCGCCGCTGATCCCCGCGCCGGGCGCGGTGCACCAGGAGCTGCAGGCGGCGGGGCTCGATTACACGCGCGGGCCGTTCTACCCCTCGCTGGCCTACCGGCTGGCGCTGGTGGCATCGGGGAAACTCGATGCAGTGGTGGTGCGGCGCGGGGCGCAGGACTGGGACGTGGCGGGCGCGGCGTGCATCCTCAGCGAGGCCGGAGTGGGTTTTGAGGATGTTTGCATAGGTGCCTTGCGCTTCAATCGCCCGGAAACCCGACATGGGGCGCTTGCAGCGTTGGCCGAGCCTTCGCTAAAAGCGCCGCTACATGCTGCGCTGGTCAAGGTCTATGGCTGCCCGCAGCCACAGGAAGTCGATCTGGAGCGTCTGAAGCCGTGAGCAAGACCAAGAAACCCGAGCCCAAGCAGCAGCTCTTGCACCTCGTCATCGGTGGCGAAGTGGAAAAGGGCGAAGACATCGTCTTCAAGGATCTCGATGCGGTCGATCTCGTCGGGGTCTATCCGAACTACGCCGCCGCCCACTCGGTGTGGAAGCAGAAGGCGCAGCTGACGGTGGACAACGCCGAAATGCGCTACTTCGTGGTGCACCTGCACCGGCTGCTGAACCCCGAAGACGACGAGTAAGCCGGCCTAGCCGCTTACCTCTGCGATGAGGTTCGCCGCCAGGGCGTCGAGCCGTTCGGCTGCCTGATCTGCGACGCCGCGGAAGGCAGCGATCATCTGCTGCCGGCGTGGCGCGTCGTCCAACAGACCCAGCACGACATCTGGAAGCTCTGACACTGCGCTGACCTGCGTGGCGCAGCCGATGGCCGAAAGAGCTTCGTGCAGCGGTTTCTGCCGCTCGATGTGCGGGCCATAGACGCTGGCGGCGCCGAGATGCAGCGGTTCGCTGAGGTCGTGGCCGCCGATATCGGAGAAGGTGCCGCAGACGACGCCGATGGTGGCGCGGGCGTAGACCTTCGACAGCGTGCCCATTTCATCGAGCCAGACGAGGCCGCCGGCATCGGTGATGGCGGCTTCGCTGTCGACGATGGCGAGCTCGGCGCCAAAACTGGCGCTCAGGACCTCGCCCGGGATCTTGCCGGGATAGCGTGGAACCAACACCAGTTTTGTGTCGGGACGCCTGGTGCGCAGTTCGGTGATCGCGGGGACGAGCGCCTCTATCTCGTCGCGATGGACGTTACCGAAAGCGATGAGCGGTGGCCCTTCCTTGATCGCGGGGACCGCGCTCTTCAGCGGCACGAGCTTGAGGTTGCCCAGAACGTCGATGCGATGGCGGGGAACGCCGAGTTCGGCGTAGCGGGCGGCGATGGCGTCGTCCTGGGCATAGATGCGCTGCGCCTTCGCGATGGTGCGGTTCGCAACCGCCGGGTTGCGCTGGTGGCGGGCGAAACTGCGCGGCGACATGGTGGCGTTGATCACCACCACCGGGACGCCGGCGGCCTCGGCGGCGGCGAACTGGGCGGGCCAGAACTCGGATTCGACCAGCACCAGCAAGTCGGCGCGGACGGTCTCGAAGATGCGGCGCTGCGCCTCGAGCGTGTCGAGCGGCATGATGAAGCTCGACGCCTCGCCCGCTATGGCGCGGACCCGGTTGTAGCCGGAATAGGTGGTGGCGGAGAGGACGACGGATAGGCCCGGATCGCGTTCGAGCAGGCGCTGGCGGAGCAGCTCGGCGACCTTCGATTCACCGGCCGAGACCGCATGGATCCAGATGCGTTTGCCGGTGGCGGGTTGCGGCAGCGCGGGGTTGAGGCGCTTGCTGAACCAGGCGGTGCCGCCCTCATCGCTTTTCGAGAAGCGCGACAGCACCGCGTAGTGCAGCCAGGACGCCGCCGTGACGAGCCCGCCATAGGCTTTCCAGCGAAACGGCACGGCTTCGGTCACGCGGGTTTACTCCAACTGGCTGCCTTGCTGACTAGCGGGTCGCGGGGCGGCGCACAACCTTGCGACTTCCAAGCGATTGCTGATAAGCCACGGCATGTCTTCAGCAAGGCGCGGGCCGGGTCCACACGTGCGCTATCCCATTGCCAATGATGCGCGTCAGCAGCAGCTTGCCCTCGATGAGGCGCGCGCGGCGATCCGGCTGGAAATCGAGGGGCTCGAGGGCCTTGCCGCCGGGCTCGACGGCGCCTTCGTCGCGCTGGTGGAGCTGATCCAGCGGGCGCCGGGACGGGTCATTCTCTCAGGCGTCGGCAAGAGCGCGCATATCGCGAGGAAGGTCGCGGCAACCCTGGCTTCCACCGGTACGCCGGCGCAGTTCGTGCATGGCGGCGACGCCAGCCACGGCGACCTCGGGATGATCACCACCGCCGACGTGGTGGTGATGTTCTCGAAATCCGGCGACACGGCGGAGCTGTCCGACCTCGCGAATTACTGCGTGCGGTTCGACATCCCGCTGGCGCTGATCACGGCGCGGCCGGACTCACGGCTGGGGCGGGCGGCGAACATCGTGGTGATGCTGCCCGATGCGCGCGAAGCCTGCGAGATCACCGCGGCGCCAACCACCTCGACGACGATGATGGCAGCGCTGGGCGATGCGCTGGCGGTGGTGCTGCTGCGGCGGCGCGGCTTCCAGGCCTCGGATTTCCATGTGTTCCACCCGGGCGGCACGCTCGGCAGCGCGCTGCTCACCGTCGGCGAGGTGATGCACAGGGACGAGAAGCTGCCGTTGGTGGGCGCCGAGGCGAGCGTCGCGGCGGCGATCCTCGAGATGACCTCGAAGGGCTTTGGCTGCACCGGGGTGGTGGATGAGGGGGGCGACCTGCTCGGCATCATCACCGATGGCGACCTGCGCCGGCACATGGCGGACGGACTGTTGCAGCAAACGGCGGCGGCAGTGATGACCGTCGGACCGCGCACCATCGGTGCGGACGCGCTGCTCAGCGAAGCGCTGCGGCAGATGACGGCGCTGACCCCACGGATCACCGCGATTTTCGCCATGGACGGCCAGCGGCCGGTCGGCATCGTGCATGTGCACGACTGCCTGCGCGTCGGCCTCGTCTAGGGGTGAGCGACCTCATCGTCATTCCGGCCCGTTACGGTTCGACCCGGCTGCCCGGCAAGCCGCTGCACCTGATTGCGGGTCGTGCGTTGCTGGAACGCGTGGCGGCGATTGCCATCGCTGCGGCGCGGCAACTGGGCGATGCCGAGGTGCTGGTGGCGACCGACGACGAGCGCATCCTCGACGCGGCGCGGGCCATGGGGCTCGAGGCGGTGATGACGGCGAGCGAGATCAGCTCGGGCTCCGGGCGAGCGCTGGCGGCGCTGAAGGCCACCGGACGCTCGGTCGGGCTCGTGGTGAACCTGCAGGGCGATGCGCCGTTCACGGCGCCCGAGCACATTGTAGAGATCGTGCGCACGGCCCGTAGTTCGACGGCCGACGTGACGACGCCGGTGGTGCAGCTCGACTGGACGCGTCTCGACGCGCTGATCGCGCACAAGCGGACGACGCCGGCGAGCGGCACGACCTGCATCCGCGATGGCACCGGACGGGCGGTGTGGTTTTCGAAGGCGGTGCTGCCGTTCATGCGGAAGGATGCCGAGTTGCGTGCGGCGGGGCCGCTGTCGCCGGTGCTGCAGCACATCGGGCTCTATTGCTACCGCACTCCGGCGCTCGAGGCGTTCGAGGCGGCGCCGCAATCGCAGTACGAGCAGCTCGAGGGGCTGGAGCAGTTGCGGCTGATCGAGCTCGGGCTCGATATCCGGGCGGTGATCGTGCCGCCGGCGAAAATCACCATGAGCGGCGTGGACAGCCCGGCGGACGTCGAGCGGGCGGAGCGGCTGATCGCGGAGTTCGGCGATCCGTTCGTCGACTGGCGATCATGACCCGGCTGGTGATTGTCAGGCATGGCAACACCTTCGAGGCCGGCGAGCCGCCGCGCCGCATCGGCGCCCGCACCGACCTGCCGCTGACCGCAACGGGCGTGGCGCAGGCCGAGGCGCTGGCCCGGCATTTTGGCGCCAACGGCGTGAGCTTCGACCGGGTGCTGAGCGGCGAGCTGAAACGCACGCGCCGGACGGCCGAAGCGATCGCCGCTGGGCAGCCGATCGAGACTGCCGCGTTCCTCACAGAAATCGACCACGGACCGGACGAAGGGCAGCCGGAAACGGCCGTTATCGAGCGGCTCGGTAACGACGCCATCACGCTGTGGGAAACACAGTGGGTCGCGCCAGAAGGCTGGGAGGTTGGGGCGCAATGGCGTCTCTTGGCATGGCGGGAGTTCGTGGAGCGGGTAGCGGAGGAGCTGCCCGACGGAACGATACTGCTGGTGACCAGCAACGGAGCGGCAAGGTTTGCGCTCGCTGCGTTGGGGCTAAAGCCTGGGGAAAACCGCGTCGGCGTCAAATTCCGCACCGGAAGTTATGGTGTGGTGCAGGTCGGCAGCGGGGCCGATTTCCGACTTCTCGGGTGGGACATACGACCGGGCGAAACACCCGGCGATACAGGTTTGTTTTGATGCAGCAGGTTTTTGTCGATGCGCCGAACGGGCAGCGCGTCGGGTTTGGTACTGATCTCCCGCTCGCCTTCATTCTCGGGCCATGTGTGATCGAAAGTCGCGATCACGCATTGAAGACCGCGAGTTTTCTTGCCGAATTGGGCGAGCGCCGCGGCATTCCGCTGATCTACAAATCGTCGTTCGACAAGGCGAACCGCACGAGCTCGAAGAGCTTTCGCGGCATCGGCATTGACGAGGCGCTGCGCATCTTCGAGGCGGTCAAGAGTGAAACCGGTCTCGCTGTCACCACCGACGTGCATGAGCGCGAGCAATGTGCCGCCGTGGCCGAGGTGGTGGACATCCTGCAGATCCCGGCATTCCTCAGCCGGCAGACCGACCTCCTGGTCGCGGCGGCCGAGACCGGCCGTGTGGTCAACGTCAAGAAGGGCCAGTTCCTCGCGCCCTGGGACATGAAGAACGTCGCCAAGAAGCTCGACAGCGCCGGCGCTTCAGGCGTGCTGCTGACCGAGCGCGGCACGAGCTTCGGTTACAACACGCTGGTGGTCGACATGCGCGGCCTGCCGATCATGGCCGAAACCGGCAAGCCGGTGATCTTCGACGCCACCCACTCGGTGCAGCAGCCGGGCGGCCGCGGCGAATCATCGGGCGGCGAACGGCAATACGCGCCGGTGCTGGCGCGCGCGGCGGTGGCCGTCGGCGTCGCCGGAGTGTTCATCGAGACGCACGAAGACCCCGATAACGCACCGTCGGACGGCGCCAACATGATCCCGCTGACCGAGATCGACGCGCTGGTGGCCGAATTGAAGGCGCTCGACGCCATCGCCAAGGGTCGCGGACGATGATTGCGGCGGCCAAGTCCGGGGCGCCGACCTACATCCGCTGGGCGTGCCTGGCGCTGATCGTGTTCCTGTTCGCCCTGCCCTGCATCGTCGGGCGGCTCACCACGTATTTCGTGCTGCTGTTCGCCATCTTCGCGCTGATCTCGCCGTCGGTGATCGCGGCGTTCCACACGCGCAGCCGCAACCCGATCGACATGATGTTCGTCACCGCCGCCGCGCTGCCGGCGCTGGCGTTCCTGTTCACCTCGGAAGATGCGAACGACCTGCTGTTCGCCTTCAACTTCCTGCCGCTGGTACTGGCGGTGCCATTCCGCTGGCAGCTGGAAAAGCACGCCCAGGTCGACAGCGCGCTGCTGATCGGCCGGCTGTCGCTGGTGGGGGCGACCATCGCCACGATCGTCGCGGCGGTACAGGTGGGCGTGCTCGGCTATGAGCGCGCCGGCCAGCCGCTGATGAGCACGTTCCACTTCGCCGACACGGCGATGCTGCTCGGTTTCACCGCGCTGGTCGGGCTGTTCGCGCCCGGCAAGCACCGCCGCTGGGTGTACCTGCTCGGGCCGGTATTCGGCGTGCTCGTGGCGCTGTTGAGCGGGACGCGCGGTGCGCTGATCGCGGCGCCGGTGCTGGGTTTCGTCGCGTTGGCATTCGCGCTGGCATTGGCTCCGGCGCGGCACCGTGGCGTCACGTTGATCGTGGCGGGAGCGGTGGTCGTGCTGTCCGCGATCCTGCTGTTCATCGCCGCACAGGCCGGACTGACCCGCGCCATCGACGGCTTCTCGGTGACGCATGAGGTGATGGCCGGCGGCGCGGTCGACCAATCCACCCAGGAGCGGCTGACCATGCTGTGGGGCGGTTATCAGGCGTTCCTGCATGCGCCGCTGTTCGGCTATGGCTGGCTCGACATGGTGCCGGCGATCCTGCCCTACGTATCGGGCGACGAGGTCGAGCGTATGCTGACCTTCCGGCAGCTGCACAACGGGCTGCTGAGCTTTGCGGTCGGGGCGGGCATTCCAGGGATCATCAGCTTCCTGATCCTCTCGGTTGCCCCGGTGATCGCAGCGCTCCGCACGCCGCGCGACGAGCTGTTCGTGTCGCGGCTCTATCTGGCGGTGACGTTGTGCGTTGCCTACGCCGTGTTCCAGCTGACCATCATCATGATCGGCTTCGAGTTCCACACCGTGCAGTACGCATTCATGACGATGGTGATCCTCGGCTTCGTCCGGGTGCCGGAGCGGGTAGCCGCGCCAGTTCAGTCGGCCCGCGGCAAGGCGCCGGTGGGCTCCGAGACGGCGAGCACGGCATAATATTCCTCGCCGCGCCCTGCCCCTTCGTCGCGCTTCAGCACGGTGACCAGCCGGGTTGAGGCGAACTCGGGCCGTGGCGGTAGCGCCTCGGCTTCGGCGGGCGACTTCACCCCCACCACCAGCAGCGCGGGCGACAGCGCCGGGTAACGGGTTTCGGGCGGCAGAAAATCGTAGCGCGGATGCGGGGCGATATCGCGGACCGGGCGCGGGTCGCCGGCCGCCTCGCCGTAGAAGAACAGCTCGCCGGTGAGGCGGTAGTTGCCCTCGGTCCAGATTGCCTGTGCGCCGGTTTGGTCGGCAAGCTGGCGGACTCCGGCGGCGAGCGCGTCCCAGCCACGCAGCATGCGAGTGCGGTCGGCATAGCCGAGATCGAGCGGATAATGGACCGCCTGCACATACCCAAAGCCGATCAGCGCGACACCGGAGGCGAGCTGCAGCGCGCTGGCGAGCCCAACGATCCACCGCCCGAGAGGTCGTGGCGGCAGCAGGCAGACGAAGGCGGCGCCGAGCAGGGCGAGCGCGGGGGCGACAGGCTGCAGCCAGTTGACCTCGACGCGGGCGTGCAGCGCATGAAAGAGGAAGTAGGCGAGAACCGGGAGCGTGGTCAGCACCGGCAGGCCCAGCCTGGCGCCGACGCTCCGCCCCTGCCCGAGGAAATAGCCGCCAACGGCGAGGAGCGCGCAAAGCAGCAGCACCGGCCCCATCGCGGCGGCCTGGCTGATGATGAATTCGCTCACCAGGCGGCCGAACTCTTCCTCGAACGAGACGACGCGCGAACCCTGGAACAGGAAGGACTGCCAGTCGTGCTGGTAGTTCCACCAGAGCACCGGGGCGAACACGGCCAGCGCGAGGAGGCCACCGGCCCAGAGCTGCCAGCGGGCGAACTGCCGGCGGCCATCGGTTGTGGCGACAAGGAACAGCACGAGGCCGATGCCGAACCACGCATTGGTGTATTTCGAGGCGAGGCCAGCGCCGGCGAACAGACCAACCGCCAGCCACCAGTTCGGCCGCGAGCGCGCTACGGCTTCGGCAGCGGCCCACAGTGACAGCGTCCAGAACAGAGTCGACGGCGCGTCGGGGGTGGCGACGAAGTTCACCGCACCCTGGAGGCTCAGGCAGTACCACGCGACTCCCAGCGCAGCGGCGGCGCGGCCGGGCACGAGCAGCCGCCCGGTGCGGTACAGCGCCGCCAAGACTCCGAGGCCGGCGAGGAGCGGCAGCAGGCGGACGCCGAGCAGGGTATCGCCCCCGATCAGCCGGCCGAGGGCGGTCATCACCGCGACGGCGGGCGGATGATCGAGGTAGCCCGGCGAGAGATAAGCAGACCACAGGGCGTAATAGGCCTCGTCGCCATCGAGCCCGACGCTGAGAGCGACGAACGCCTTGGCCGCGAAGGTCACCAGCACCACCGCGAGCGCGAAGATCTCGGCGCCGACCAGCCCCGTCCGGACGGGCGTCTCGAAGGGGATGTTGGTTTCGGCTGCCATGGAACCCGTGGGAGTAACGTGAAGGGGCGCACCCTAACCACGGATCGCCCCGCTTCGGAACGGTTTTCGGTACCGCGCGGCAGCGTGACCCAGCGGCCGGACTAAGGCGCAGCGAGGAACGGGGCGAGCTCAGCGTCCGGCCGCGCAAGGTCCGCCAGGTCCTGCTTGGCGAGGATGTGGGCCGCGGCACGGCCACGGGCAGCGATCACCCGGTCGCGGTCCGGTACAGGCACGCCGGCGTCGGCCAGACGGTCCACCAGGCGGCGTTCAGTGCCGGCGAGGCGTGCGAGCTGATCGAGATCGACGACGGCGCGATCGGCGTGGTGGGCGCGCAGGCGCTTGGCGTATCGGCTGCGGGGATTCTCGGCGAGATCGTAGTTGGCGAAGCCGTGGCCGGGCTTCAGGTACTTTAGGTGCCAATAGACGAAGGAGTGGAAGCGGCGGCGCAAGCGGCCGGTGCGCAGCATCTCGAAGCGGCGGTCGTGGACGAAATGAGTTGTCGGCGTGACCGGGAAGATGCCGATATCGCCGGAGCCGGAGTATGGTTCGCGCCGCAGGATGCCAAGTGTATCGGCTTCGTCGCGCGCCAGGTTCAGCCCCGAAAAGCAGGCGACCTCGTTTTGGGCGGCACGACCGGCCCTGACGTCGGCGACGAGTTTCGCGGTGGCGGCACCCATGGCGACGTGATCGTCGTCGAGCTTGGTCGCATGGGTGTAGCGCGTTCGCGCCAGCGCGAAGTTCGAGTAGTTGACGAAGCTCAGCAGCGAATCCCCAGCCTCGCGGGCGTGGCCGTCGCTGCCGGGCGGAAAGGCCGGCGGCACGTAGTGATAGACGCGCAGCTTGGGCCCGAGTTCGTGCTGAAGCCGCTCGAGGATTTCCGGCGTGCCATCTGTCGAGCGATTGTGGACGGCGACGATCTCATCGAACAGCGCGATGTGGCTGCGGATGGCCGCTTCGACCGAAAAGGCCCCGTCGCGAACCCGCATGAAGGCACTTACGCCGGGCCGCCGGGCACCGACCATCAGGTCGTCCGGAGTGAAGCGATAGTCTGTAATTTTGTGGACTTCATCCATGGCAGCGATGCGTTCGACTTTCATTACAGCGCAGTAATTTGACTTGCGGGCAGACAATCGCTAGCCACACCGCAGTGACGCTAACGGCAGGTCGAGAACCCAACCGTCCATGCAATCGCCTGCCCTTCCCCATAGCGAGTCCGGTGCGGACTTCAAAGCGCGGTCCGCAGGACGCTGGGCGCTGGCCGTTATCGGCCTCGCGACGTTCGTGCGGCTGGTCCTCGCCGCCATGCTGCCGGTGGGGGTGGACGAGGCTTACAGCATTGGCATCGCACGGCAGGTTTCGCTGAGCTATTTCGACCATCCGCCGCTGCATCTGTGGCTGGTGGGATTGTGGGCAAAGCTATGGGGCAGCGAGGATTTACTGCTGCTGCGGCTGCCGTTCATCGCCCTCGGCGCGCTGTCGTCGTGGCTGATCTATGCGCTCGGCACACGACTTTTCGGCGCTGTCGCCGGACTGTGGTCGACGGTGATCTTCAACCTCGCGCCGGTCTACGGGCTGGCGCATGGGGCACTGATCTTTCCCGATGGTCCGTTGATGGCCGCGGCGCTGGCGACGGCGCTGCTGGTGGCGCGAATCACCCTGGTACCGGGCGAAGGCCAGCGGCTGGGGCTGTGGGCGCTGGCAGGGCTAATGGCCGGGCTGGCGCTGCTGTCGAAATACCATGGCGCGCTGCTGATCCTCGGGGTCGGGCTGTTCCTCGTGACCACACACCAAGGCCGGCGGTGGCTGCTGCGGCCTGGGCCGTGGCTGGCGGCGGCGATCGCGGCGGTCTGTTTCGTGCCGGTGCTGGTGTGGAACATGCAGCACGACTGGGTGTCGTTCGCGTTCCAGGCCGGTCGTGGACGGGTTGGCAGTGGCGGCGAACTGCGGCCGTTCGGACCAGTCGAGTCGCTGCTGTCGCAAGCGGTGTACCTGCTGCCGTGGATAGCCGTGCCGCTGGGAACGTTCCTAGTGCGGGGGATCGCCAGTGGGCCGGGAAATAGCCGGCGCTGGCTGCTGGTGTGCCTGTCGGTGCTGCCGATCGTCATCTTCACCGGCCTGACGCTGTTCGGTCGCGGGCTGCCGCACTGGCAGATGCCTGGGTGGCTGTTTGCGATTCCGCTGCTGGGCGAAGCACTTGCCAATGCCGGGCGGATCACGCGGCGCGTCGCCGTAGGCGTTGCGGTAGTCACGGCGCTGGCGCTGGGGGCGCTGGCGACGGTGGTGACGATGCAGGCGCGCTGGGGGAGTTTCGACCAGCAGACGCTGCAGCTGTTCGGTGGGACCGACCCGACGGATGCGCTGCTGTCGTGGGACGCCGTGCGGCCGGAACTGGCCAAGCGCGGGCTGCCGGCGGACGACCGGACGTTCATCGGGACGTTCAACTGGGTGCGGGCCGGTGAGCTCAACTCCTTGCTCGGCAAGGATATTCCAGTGCTGTGCCTATGCAGCGATGCGCGGCACTTCGACTACCTCAACCCGCCCGAGGCGTTTGCGGGGTGGAACGCGATCCTGATCGGGATGCCCGGGCATATCGATGACGACGCGGCGCTGGGGGAGAAATTCGCCTCGGTGGGGACGATGGAGGACATCAGCCTCAGCAAGGCGGGACGCGTGGCGGTGCCGCTGCGGATGAGATTAGCTAACGGATTCAAGCCTTAACGGCTGAGGCCGTAGCGCTTGTAGGCTTCGTGGGCGGCTTCGGCGTTGGCGTAGGGCTCCTGCCGGTCGACGTTCCAGTAGGTCAGTTCGTCGAGCGCGATGGGGACGCCAGTGATGGCGCAGCGGACGAAACTGCCAGGCCGCAGAACGACATAGTCGGCATCGAGGTAGCGCACCTGCGCCTCGGACGGGCTGAAGCTCTTGTCGAAAATATTCATTGCGCCATCAGATATAGGTCAGTTCAGCTGCCTTGGAAACATCGCCGGTTGCCACGCCGATGAACGATACCTGAACGGGTTTCGTGGCGATTTTCAGAACAGGCTTTCCTGACCCTCTTCGTCGCGCGGGGGACGCACCTTCTTGCGGGCCACGAGGCCGCTGCCGATGGTGGCGCCGATGGTGCCGTCGGACACCTGGATGTGGACGGCGTCGCCCGGCTTCACGTCGACGGTGTGCTTGACGATGTGGCCGTCGGCGTCGGTGACCACCGAGAAGCCGCGCGTGAGGATCGAGCGATAATCGGCTGCCTCGAGCAGGCGCGCAGCGAGATCGAGGCTGCGGCGGCGCTGATCGACGAGGCGCGCGACGGCGGGATGCAGAGCCGCGGCGAGCGGGTCGAGGCGGCTGCGCAGATGCCGGATCTCGTTGTTAAGCGCCTTGGGCGACAACCGGCCGGCGGCTGCGGCGAACAGGCCGCGCTTCCGCTCGGTGGTGCGCGAGGCAGCGGTATCGGCGCGGCGGCTGAGATTATCGAGGCGGGTCGCGAGCTCGGTGGCGCGGCGGGAGAGGAGGTTCGGCGTCAGCTTGTTGGCGGAGCGGCCGAACTCGATGCGCTTCTTCTGCTCGGCATGGCGCAGCGCCGCGGCGAGGTTGGAGGCGGCGTGATCGAGGCGCTGGCGGGCGCTGGCCACCAGATCGAGCGGACGCGGCAGGCCGGCGGCGGCGGCGCGCAGCCGGTCCCGATAGTTCGAGGCGGTGCGGCGCATGGCGTGGCGCTGCCGGCCGCCGATCTCGTCGACATAGCCGATGAGGTCGGCACGCACCGGCACGGCAGCCTCGGCGGCGGCGGTGGGAGTGGGCGCGCGATAGTCGGAGGCGTAGTCGACGAGCGTGGTGTCGGTCTCGTGTCCGACAGCGGTGATGATGGGGATGCGGCTCGCGGCTACGGCGCGGACGACGATCTCTTCGTTGAAGCCCCAGAGGTCCTCGATGGAGCCGCCGCCACGGGCGACGATCAGCACATCGGGGCGCGGGATTGCCCCGTTGGGGGCGAGGGCGTTGAAGCCGTTGATCGCCGCGCTGACTTCCGGCGCAGCGGTCTCGCCCTGGACGCGGACCGGCCAGACGATGACGTGGCTGGGGAAGCGATCGGAAATGCGGTGGAGGATATCGCGGATCACCGCGCCGGTGGGCGAGGTGATGACGCCGATGACGCGCGGCAGGTAGGGCAGCTCGCGCTTGCGCTCACTGGCGAAGAGGCCCTCGGCGGCGAGCTTGCGACGGCGATCCTCGAGCAGCGCCATCAGCGCACCGGCACCGGCGGGGTCCATCTGCTCGATGACGATCTGGTATTTCGATGAGCGCGGGAAGGTGGTGAGCCGCCCGGTGACGATCACCTCCATGCCCTCGGCCGGCTTGAACTGCAGGCGCGGGTAGTTGGTCTTCCAGACGACGGCGTCGATCGAGGCGTTCTCGTCCTTCAGCGTGAAATAGGCGTGGCCGGAGGAATGGACGCCGCGAAAACCGGAAATCTCGCCGCGGACGCGGACATGGCCGAACTCGTCCTCGACGGTGCGCTTCACCGCCTGGGCGATCTCGGAGACGGTGAATTCGGCGGCGTTGGTCAACGGGGCGGGCATGGGTTGAGAGGTGCGGGAAAGGGACGAGTCCGTCAAGGGTGGCGGGAAATTGAGGCAAGTGCTAAAGGCGCGGCGAGATGCCTTCTCCCCTTGCGGGAGAAGGTGCCCGAAGGGCGGATGAGGGGTGAGCCACACCCACCTGCATTTGTGGCCGCCCCCTCCACCAGCTTCGCTGGTCCCCCTCCCCCGCTTCGCAGGGGAGGATGACCCCTCATCCGGCGCTCCGCGCCACCTTCTCCCGCAAGGGGAGAAGGCAATCACCGCACTATCGGAGACCTATCTATGCGCATTCTGGTGATTGGGTCGGGGGGCCGGGAGCATGCGCTGGCCTGGGCGATTGCGAAGTCGCCGCGCTGCGAGAAGCTGTTCGTGATGCCCGGGAATGGCGGGACCGGCGGGTTTGCCGAGAACGTGGCGGTGGATATCACCGACCATGCAGCGGTGATCGGGTTCGCGCTCGAGAGCAAGGTGGATTTCGTGGTGATCGGGCCCGATGCGCCGGCAGTGGCGGGACTGGGCGACGACGTGCGCGCGGCGGGGCTGTTGTGCTTCGGGCCATCGAAGGCGGCGGCACAGCTCGAGGGTTCGAAGGCTTTCACCAAGCAGCTCTGCGACGAGGCCAAGGTGCCGACCGCCGCCTATGGCCGGTTCGACAACGAGAGCGATGCGCTGGCCTATGTGCATGACCAGGGTGCGCCGATCGTGATCAAGGCCGATGGCCTCGCCGCGGGCAAGGGCGTGACGGTGGCGATGACCATGGAGGAGGCGGCGGACGCGGTGCGCGACTGCTTCTCCGGGGCATTCGGCGAGAGCGGCTCGACCGTGGTGATCGAGGAATATCTCGAGGGCGAGGAAGCCTCGATCTTTGCGCTCTGCGACGGCGAGAGCGTGGTGATGCTGCCGAGCGCGCAGGACCACAAGCGGGTGTGGGACGGCGACCGCGGCCCGAACACCGGCGGGATGGGGGCCTACTCCCCTGCCCCGGTGATGACGCCGGAAGTCACCGCGCAGGTGGAGAACGAGATCATCCTGCCGTCGGTGCGCCGCATGGCGGAGCGCGGCACGCCGTTCACCGGGGTGCTGTTCGCCGGCATCATGGTGACGAGCAAGGGCCCGAAGCTGATCGAGTACAACGTGCGGTTCGGCGACCCGGAGTGCCAGGTGCTGATGCTGCGGCTCAAGTCCGACGTGCTCGACCTGCTGGAGGCGACGGCGCGCGGCACGCTGAAGAGCGTCACGCCGGAGTTCAGCGACGAGGTGGCGCTGACCGTGGTGCTGGCGGCGAAGGGCTATCCGGTGAAGCCGGAGACGGGCAGCGAAATCCGCGGGATCAAGGGCCAGGACGACGACAAGCTGATGGTGTTCCACGCCGGCACGCTGCGGCGCGACGGCAAGCTGATCGCCAATGGCGGGCGGGTGCTGAACGTGACGGCGCTGGGCCGGACGGTGGGCGAAGCGCGCGACCGGGCCTACGCCGAGGTGGACCGGATCGACTGGCCCGAGGGCTTCTGCCGCCGCGATATCGGCTGGCGGGCGGTCGAAAGGGAACTCAAACCGGCCTGAACGTCTTATAAACGAGAAGAGTGTATCCTACCTCCTTATCGTGACCCATGAGATGACAGCGCCGGTCGTGCCGACGCCGCTGCAGCGGCGGGGGCAGCAGATTGTCGATCGCCTGCGCGGCGAGTCCCGCCAACAGACTCATGGCCAGGCCCCGCCCCCCGAACCGCGCATCGGCGTAGCGCTCGGCGGCGGCTCGGCCCGCGGGCTGACCCACATTCCCTACATCGAAGCGATGGACGAGATGGGGCTCCGGCCTCACGTGATCTCGGGCACCTCGATCGGTGCGCTGATCGGCTCGGGCTGGGCCAGCGGCATGACCGGGGCGGAACTGCGCGAGCACTCGTTCTCGGTGCTGGGCACGATGCGGATCATCGCCGGGCGGCTGTGGGGGGCGCAGGTGCGCAACCTCGGTAACTTCTTCCAATCGGGCTTCAACGTGCAGCTCGACGCCTGCCAGGTGGTGGATGCGTTCCTGCCCGACCCGTTCCCTCTTGAGTTCAAGGACCTCAAAACCAAGTTCTATGTGGTAGCGACCGACTTCCAGTCGTGGCACCAGGCGGTGTTCTCGGAGGGGCCGCTGCGGCAGGCGATCGCCGGCTCGATCGCCATCCCGAGCCTGTTCAAGCCGGTGCCGTTCGCCAATCACCTCTTGGTCGATGGCGGCGTGGTGAACCCGCTGCCGCTCGACCAGGCGGCGGCGGACACCGACATCCTCGTCGGCATCGACGTCAACGGCGACCCGTCCGAACAGCTGACCAAGACCAACCACAAGGCGCTCGACGTGTGGTTCGGCGCGGCGCAGATCATGATGCACTCGCTGACGGCGCACATGATGGCGGCCTACCCGCCCGACGTGTACGTGCGGCCGCACCTCAGCGCCTTCGGGGCGCTGGAGTTCTGGCGGGTGCGCGAGCTGGTGGCGCATGTCGAGAAGGACAAGGACAACTTCAAGCGCGCGCTGGACGGGCGGATCGAGTCGTTTTTGACCAAGCAGCAGGACTCGATGCGGGCTGAGGCGCGGTAGGCATATCGCTCGGCCTGACGGCACCACGCCTAACCTCACACTCGATGTCATCCCAGCGAAAGCTGGGACCCACGCATCCGCTTGAGCTGTGGCCAGTTGGGTCCCAGCTTTCGCTGGGATGACACCGGTGGAGGAGGAAACCCTATGGGTTACCGCAGCCCCTGGAAGAACGCCCTCAGCAACTCCCCCGAGCGCTTGGCCCCCACTCCGCCGATCACCTCGGGGCGGTGGTGGCAGCTGGGGCTTTCGAACAGGCGGACGCCGTTGTCGACGGCGCCGGCTTTGAGGTCCTCGGCGCCGTAGTAGACGCGGCGGAGGCGGGTGTGGGCGATGGCGCCGGCGCACATGGCGCAGGGTTCGAGCGTCACATAGAGATCGCAGCCATCGAGCCGGCCGCTGCCACGCGCCGCGAGCGCCGTGCGGATGGCGAGGAACTCGGCATGCGCGGTGGGATCGTTCAGCTCGCGCATGCGGTTGCGCTCGGCGGCGAGGACGCGGTCGCCCTCGACGATGACGGCGCCGACCGGGGCCTCACCGGCCCGGGCGGCGGCTTCGGCGAGGGCGAGGGCTTGGTCCATGGGGCTGGGCATGGGCTATCCATTACCCTCGATGTCATCCCCGCGAAAGCGGGGACCCAGCTCTCGGCTGGCGCGGGCGGCGAAATGGGTCCCAGCTTTCGCTGGGATGACACCGAGGTTGGGGGAAATCCGGGTGCCTTGATCGGCGCCGATTCCCTATACTGACCGTCCAGGAGAATCGCCTTTGCCCATCCGCCAGCTTCCCGAAGACCTGATCAATCGCATTGCCGCGGGCGAGGTGGTGGAGCGGCCGGCGAGCGTGGTGAAGGAGCTCGTCGAGAACGCCATCGATGCGGGCGCCGGCCGGGTGCACATCACCACTGCCGGCGGCGGCCAGAGCCTGATCCGGATCGAGGACGACGGCGTCGGCATGGACGAGGCGGACCTCGTGCTTTCGGTTGAACGGCACGCGACATCGAAGCTGGCGGACGACGGGCTCGAGGATATCCGGACACTGGGGTTTCGCGGCGAGGCGCTGGCCTCGATCGGGGCGGTTGCAGAACTTGGGATCGCGTCGCGGCGGGCCGAAGATACGAGCGGGCTGAAGCTCGGGGTGCGGCACGGGTTGAAGTCGCGGCCGGTGCCGCTGGCGATGAACCGCGGCACCATCGTCGAGGTGCGCGAGCTGTTCGGCAATGTGCCGGCGCGGCGGAAGTTCCTGAAATCGGAGCGCTCGGAAGCGGGCGCGATCACCGACATGGTGAAGCGGCTGGCGATGGCCAACCCGCATGTGCAGTTCGTGCTGGATGGGGCGGACCGCACCACCTCGAACTGGCCGGGACGCGAGGGCGACGGGGCGCTGCGTGCGCGGCTCGGCGACGTGATGGGCGGCGATTTCGGCGACAACGCGGTGCCGCTGGCGACGATGCGGCACGGCATGGTGGTGACCGGGCTCGCCGGGCTGCCGACCTATACGCGGGCCAATTCGCTGAGCCAGTATTTCTTCGTCAACGGCCGGGCGGTGCGCGACAAGGTGCTGGTTGGGGCGATCCGCGCCTCCTACGCGGATTTCGTGTTCCGCGATCGGTTTCCGGTGGCGGTGATATTCCTGGCCGTGGACCCGGCGGATGTGGACGTGAACGTCCATCCGACCAAGGCGGAGCTCAGGTTCCGTGACCCCGGGGCAGTGCGCGGTGCGGTGATCCGGGCGATCACCGAGGCGCTGGATGCGGCGGGGCATCGGGCGGCGAGCACGGTGGCCGAGGACGTGGTGAGCGCGTTCCGGGTGCCGGAGTACGAGCCCTTCGTGGAGCGGTCCGAGAGATTGGCCGCCCCCTCTACCGCCTACGGCGGTCCCCCTCCTCCGCCACGCGGGGGAGGATTGGCAGCGCCGGTGCGGTTTGCTGATTTTGCGGAGCCTAGCGCGCGCTACGATGAGCCGGCGCCGGTTGCCGAGCCGGTGGAGTTCCCGCTGGGGTCGGCGCGGGCGCAGATGTTCGACAATTTCATCGTGGCGCAGAACGGAGACAGCCTGCTGCTGGTGGACCAGCACGCGGCGCATGAGCGGCTGGTGTACGAGCGGTTCAAGGCGCAGATGGCCAGTGGGCCGGTGGCGAGCCAGATGCAGCTGATCCCGGTGGTGATCGAGCTCAGCGAGGACGATTGCGGGCGGCTGGAAGAAGCGGTGCCGACGCTCGAGAAGCTGGGGCTCTATCTCGAACGGTTCGGGCCGCGGGCGGTGGCGGTGCGCGAGACGCCGGCACTGCTCGGACAGGCCGATATCGACGGGCTGGTGCGGGACCTCGCCGACGGGCTGGCGGAGTGGGATTCGTCGGCGGCGCTGGCCGACCGGCTGGAGGCGATCATCGGGCGGATGGCGTGCCACGGTTCGGTGCGATCGGGGCGGCGGCTCAGGGTCGAGGAGATGAACGCGCTCTTACGCGAGATGGAGGCGACGCCGCATTCGGGCCAGTGCATCCACGGGCGGCCGACCTACGTGGAGCTGAAGAAGGCCGATATCGAGCGGCTGTTCGGGCGGACGCGCTAGTCAGGCGCCCAGGGTTTCGACCAGTTTGCCGATACGGCGGGCACGGACTTCCGGCTTCGTCGCGGCTTCGATGTCGCGGACATGCTTGGCCTTGAGGCCGAAGGGGAGCTTATCGAAGGCGGCGCGGGCGGGTGGGCTGGCGTCGAGGGCGGACTTGAGGTCGTCGGGCTCCTCGACTTCGCGCGGGGCGGTGTCGAGGCTGACGTCGAGCTCGATGATCTCGCCTTCGGCAATGCCAGCGGCTTCGCGGTTGGCGGCGCTGATGCCGACGAGGCGCTTGCCGTCCCTGAGGGCGATGCGGCTGCGCCAGCTGTGACCGTTGATGCTGATGGCGACCGGCGGGCGAGCCTCGGGACCGAGCGAGGCCATCACCGCGTCGGGGATCTCGACGGCGGTGGCGTTGCCGGAGGGGATGACGGCGGCGTGGAATTTCATGACGAAGCCTTGATGAAATAGACGGCTGCGGCACCGTATTCGCGGCGGTCGTCGATTTCAAAGCCCGGTGGCAGGTTCAGCTCCACCTCGGACGATTCCTCGAGGACGATCGTAGCGCCGCTCGCGAGCCAGTTGCCATCGCGGAGCGAGGTCAGGGCCTGCTCGCCGAGGCCTTTGGCGTAGGGGGGATCGAGGAAGACGAGGTCGAAGGGGCCCATGGTGCCGGCGGGACCGAGTGCGGTGGCGTCGCGACGGAGGAGCTTGGCGATACCCGCGATGCCGAAGGCCTCGATGTGGTCGCGGATCAGGCCGCGCGATTCGGCGCCGGTGTCGACGAACACCGCGCCCGAGGCACCGCGCGACAGGGCCTCGAGGCCGAGCGCGCCGGTGCCGGCGAACAGGTCGAGCACCTTCAACCCGTCGAGATGCACGCCGATGCGGCTCGCGAGGATGTTGAACACCGATTCGCGGGCCCGGTCGGAGGTCGGGCGAATGCTGTCGTCGGACGGCGACAGCAGCGCCTTGCCGCGAAACTTGCCGGCGACGATGCGCATCGCTTACTCGCGCGGCTTCTTGGGTCCACGGGGGCGATCGCCCTGGGGACGGCCAGCGCCGCCCGAGGGACGGCCAGCGCCGCCCTGGGGACGGCCGCCTGACGGGCGGCCAGCGCCACCGGCCGGCTTGCCGTAGGGCTTGCCACCACCGCCACCGGGCTTGCCGGAGAACGGCTTCTTGTCACCGAAGCTGCGGGGCTTGTCGCCGAACGAGCGGGCGGGACGGTCACCACCTTCGCGAGGCGGACGCGTGCCATAGGGCTTCTTGTCGCCTAGCGGGCGGCTATTGGTGCGCTCGCGATCACCGGCATTGGAATTGCGCGGAGCGTAGGGGCGCTTTTCCTCGGAGCGCGGGCCACGCTCGGCGCCGTCACGCGGAGGGCGCGCGCCGTAGGGCTTCTTGTCGCCGAACGAGCGGTTGGGGCGATCACCGGCATCGCCACGCGGGGCGTACGGCTTCTTGTCGCCATAGGGTTTCTTGTCGCCGTAGGGACGATCGCCGCGGGGCTTGTCGCCATCGGGGCGCTTGCCGGCCGGCTTGTCGCCATAGGCTCGCTTCTCGCCGTAGGCAGGCTTGTCGCCATAGGCACGCTTCGGGCGGTCACCATCGGGACGCGTGGCGCCCTGGGGGCGCGGGCCGCGCGACGGACGATCGCCGGAGGGGCGATCGCCGCGGGCTGGCCTGTCCTCGTGGTGGGCGGGGCGGCCGAAGTTCTTGGCCGAGCTGTCGTCGGGGCTCCAGCGCTTGCCGCGCTCATCGCCGTCACGATCGGGACGGGGCGGCTTGACGCGGATTTCGGCTTCGCGACCATCCTCGAAATGGATGGTGCGGATCTCGGAGGGATCGACCGGACGCGGACGGCTCGGGGCCTTGGCCGGCTTCTTGTCGAAGCGGCCGGGACGGTCCTGGCGTGGGCGTTCGGCGAGGGCAGCGGCTGCCGCGGCCTCGGTCTCGTCGTCCTCGAAGCGGAACTTGTTCTCGCGCGACTTGCGCGGCGAATCCTTCGCCAGCGCCTTGCCCGGTGCAGCGGCGCGCAGCTTGGGGTTGGTCGCCGGCTTCTTCTTGGGCGCGACCTCGGGCATGTCGCTCTCGAAGTCGGTGTTGGCCTCGGCGGCGAGGCGCTTGCCGAGCTGCTCGCGCAGCACGCGGGCGGCCACCACCTCGACCTCCCCCTCGGGCAGGTCGCCGAGCTGGAACGGGCCGTAGCTGACGCGGATCAGGCGATTGACCTGCAGGCCGAGCGCGCCGAGGACGTTCTTGACCTCACGGTTCTTGCCTTCGCGGAGGCTCAGCACCAGCCAGGAGTTCGAGCCCTGGTTGCGCTCGAGAATAGCTTCGATCGGGCCATACTGGATGCCCTCGATCTCGATGCCGTCCTTCAGCGTGTTGAGCTGCTCCTGGGTGACGGAGCCGAAGGCGCGGACGCGGTAGCGGCGGAGCCAGCCGGTGGCCGGCAGCTCGAGCACGCGCTTCAGGCCACCATCGTTGGTGACCAGCAACAGGCCTTCGGTGTTGATGTCGAGCCGGCCGATGGAGACGACGCGCGGCAGCTCTTTTTCTTCCAGCGCCTCGAAGACGGTAGGGCGGCCCTCCGGGTCCTTCTCGGTGACCACGAGGCCTGCGGGCTTGTGATAGAGCCAGACGCGAGTGCCCTGGCGGGCCGCCAGCGGCTCGCCATCGACCTTGATCTTGTCTTTTTCGGAGACGTTGAAGGCCGGGGTGAGGACCTTCTTGCCGTTGACGGTAACGCGACCGTCCTTGATCCAGCCTTCGGCATCGCGGCGGGAGCAGAGGCCGGAACGGGCAATGACCTTGGCCAAGCGGTCGCCGTCCGTCGGGACGGCTGAAATATCGGGCATATGATAACTCCTGCGGGACCGGGGCCGGGCGGGATTGCCCGGGGGGTCAGCGCATCTTTCGAGTTTGGATTACTGTGCCTGCGCGGCCAGGGCCTTGCGGACCTCCGGTGGGCACGACTTGTCGGTGAGCGGAACGAGCTCACCGTTGGCGGCCAGGCAGACCATGTCCTGGCCCTTGACCGTGGTGTAGTACTCGTCCGGCGGCAGATAGAGCGGCTTGGGGCCGCCCTTCAGCTTGGCGGCAGTCATGCGCGCGGTGAGTTGCCTCGATTCCGCCTCGGTGAGCGGACGGCCGCTGAGGGTGCGCAGATCGACGACGCGGGCGTTGCGCAGCCGCTTCAGGTCCGCATCCGAAATGTTCGTGGTATCGATCTGGACGCGGCTCGAATCCTCAGGGATGAGCGCGGTCTTGGTCGCCTTCGGATCCGCCGGAGTCACCAAAGCGGTAGACTTGGGAAGGACCAGCGGGCCGCGGCGTTCGGCGTTCTCCGCCTTCTGCTCACGATCCATGATGCCCATGCCCTTCATGGTCTCGTTCACCACCTCGCGCTCGAAGGTGCCGATGTCGGTCATGGCATTGGTGCCTTCGGTGGTGGTGCAGGCGCTCAGGCCGACGCCGAGCACGATACCGACGGTCAGCAATCCGCCCCGGGTCACGGCTTTGAAGTTGGGCCGCCGCCCGGTCAAATCACTCAGCATGAAACTTCCCTTTTCCCCGACCCGTGCGCGCCCCGCGCGGGCCTTATAGACCAAGCTCGGCCCTAAGGCCAGATTGAGGCGCCTTTGCGTTCAGGCGGGCTTCTTGCGGCCGATCCCGACGAAGTCGAGGAGTAGCAGCAACACCCCCAAGGTGATGGCGACATCGGCGAGATTGAAGATGTAGAACGACCAATCCTGCCAATGAAAGTGAAAGAAATCCGCAACGGCGCCGTACAGCACCCGATCGAGCGCATTGGAGACCGCGCCGCCAATGGCCAGCATCAGGCCGTAGCGCACGAGGATATCGGAGGTGCGCGACCACCAGACGCCGAGAGCGACGATGGCGACGACCGCGATGGCGCCGAGCGCCCAGACCGGCAGATCGCCGAGCAGGCCGTAGGACACGCCGGTGTTCCAGACCAGAACGTAGTCGAAGAACGGCGTGACCGGGACGATTTCACCACCCTGCCAGCCGAACGTGGTCGCCGGGGTGACGAAGCCGAGATGCTCGATGCAGAGGCTCGAGGCGGCGCCGATGCAGTCGGAGCTGACCTGCAGGAATTTATGGCCGCGGTCGAGGGCAAAGGCGGCGAGGCCGGCGAGGAGGGAGGCGATGAGGTGGGGACGGGTCATTGGCATTGGAGGCGTTCGGCTGAGTTCGCCCTACCGATAGAGACGGCCCCCTCCCGGCCTCCCCCATGAAGGGGGAGGTGAAGAGTCGAGGTTGTGGCTCGAACGTGCCACATGCTCGATGGGGCACCTCCCCCCTTGTGGGGGAGGATGGGAGGGGGCCGTCTGCTCGCGTTCAAGCTTACCGCCCCGCCGCCTTCAGTTCGCGCATCGCCTGCGCATCGCGCAGCGACAGGTCCGGGTATTCCGCGTCGGACCCAACTTCCGGCAGGATGCGCCAGGAGCGGGCGCAGCGCTGACCCTCAGCCTTGGCGAATACCACCGCGACGCCACGGACGTCGTCGAGGCGGAAGGCATCCGCCGGGCCTTCGCCCTCGACGATCTCGATGTCCGAGGTGATGGAGATTTCGGCCATGTCGGTGCCGCGGACGGCAGCGGCGAGCTTGTCGTCGGTGATGTAGACCTTTGGCGCGGCTTCCAGCGAGGCGCCGACGACCTTGTCGCGGCGGGCGATTTCCAGCGCACCGGTGACGACCTTGCGGACCTCGCGGATGGCCTCCCACTTCTCATCGAGCCTGGCGTCCGTCCACTCCTCGGGGAGCTTCGGGAACTCACGCAGGTGCACCGACGAATCGGCGCCCGGGTGACGCTCGAGCCAGGCCTCTTCCATGGTGAACACCAGGATCGGGGCGAGCCAGGCAGTCAGCGCGTCAAAGACGTGATCGAGCACGGTGAGGCTGGCGCGGCGGCGGACCGAACTGATCGGGTCGCAGTAGAGCGCGTCCTTGCGGATATCGAAGTAGAACGCCGAGAGGTCGATGTTCATGAAGTTCGACAGCGCCGCGACGATGCGCTTGTAGTCGTAGCTCTCGTAGGCATCGCGCACCAGAACGTCGAGGTCCTTGAGCTTCGAGAGGATCAGCTGCTCGAGCTCGGGCATATCGCGACGGTCGACGGTTTCCTCGGCCTTGCGGTGGGCGAGGTTGCCGATCAGCCAGCGGATGGTGTTGCGCAGCTTACGGTAGTTGTCGACGGTGGAGTTGATGATCTCCTTGCCGATCCTGAGGTCGTCCGAATAGTCGGACTGGGCGACCCAGAGGCGGAGGATGTCGGCGCCGAACTGCTTGATGACGTCCTGCGGGGCGGTGGTGTTGCCGAGGGATTTCGACATCTTCTTGCCCTCGCCGTCGAGGGTAAAGCCGTGCGTCAACACGCTCGCGTAGGGGGCGAAGCCGTTGGTGGCGCAGCTTTCGAGCAGCGAGGAGTGGAACCAGCCGCGGTGCTGGTCGGAACCCTCGAGATACATGCCGGCCGGGAACTGCATGTCCGGCCACTTCTGCGGGTTCTTCAGCACCCAGGAATGCGTGGTGCCGCTTTCGAACCAGACATCGAGGATGTCGTCGATCTTCTGCCACTGGGCAGGATCGACGGGCTTGCCCTCGTGCTGCGCACCATCGAGGAAGCGCTCCTTGGCACCGGCCTTGAACCAGGCGTCGGCGCCTTCTTCCTCAAAGGCCTGGCCGATGCGGTGATTGACCGTCGCGTCCTTGAGGATGGTGTCGGTTGCCTCGTTGTAGAACACGGCGATCGGCACGCCCCAGGCGCGCTGGCGGGAAAGCACCCAATCGGGGCGCTCGGCGATCATCGAGCGGAGGCGGTTCTGCCCGGCCTGCGGGTAGAACTTGGTCGCATCGATCGCGGCGAGCGAGCGGACGCGCAGGGTGTCGCCCTTCTTCCCCTCGATGTCGCGGTCCATGTAGACGAACCACTGCGGGGTGTTGCGGAAGATGATCGGCTTCTTCGAGCGCCAGGAATGCGGATACTGGTGCTTGATGCGACCGCGCGCCACCATGGCGTTGCGCTCGGCGAGCGCCGCGATGACGCGGTTGTTGGCGTCGCCCTTCTTGCCGGTATCGTCGATGACGCGGGCGCCCTCGAGGCCGGGCGCGGCGGCAGTGTAGAACCCTGCGTCGTCGACCACGTAGGGAATGGCGGTGTCGATGCCGCGCGCTGTCAGCATGCGGCCGGAGGACATCCAGATCTCGAAGTCGTCGAGGCCGTGGCTGGGCGCGGTGTGGACGAAGCCGGTGCCGGTGTCGTCGGTGACGTGCTCGCCATCGAGCAGCGGCACCTCGAACTCGTAGCCGCCGCCGAACCCGCGCAGCGGGTGGTTGGTCGAGACGATCTTCGAGCAATCGACATCGTGCAGGCGGATGAAGGTTTCGACCTTGGCCTTTGCCAGCACATCGGCGGCGAGCTTGTCAGCGAGGACGTATTTCTCGCCTTTCGAGGCCCAGTTACCATCGGGCGCGCCGGTGACCTCGTAGAGGCCGTAGCTGATCTTGCTCGAGTAGCTGATGGCGCGGTTGGCCGGGATGGTCCACGGGGTGGTGGTCCAGATCACGACGTAGGACGAGCCGAAATCCTCGAACGAGCCGGTGCCGAAGGCGCCGTTGGCCGAGTGGATGGGGAACTTCACCCAGATCGCGTCGCTCTCGTAGTCCTGGTACTCGATCTCGGCTTCGGCCAGCGCGGTGCGCTCGACCACCGACCACATGACGGGCTTGGAACCACGGTAGAGCTGGCCGGAGGCGGCGACCTTCATCAACTCGCGGGCGATCTGCGCTTCGGCATCGAAGCTCATGGTGAGGTAGGGGTTGGACCAGTCGCCGACCACGCCGAGCCGCTTGAACTCATCGCGCTGGGTATCGACCCAGTACTGCGCGAAGCTCCGGCATTCGTTGCGGAACTCGTTGATCTCGACGTCGTCTTTGTTCTTGCCCTTGGCGCGATACTGCTCCTCGACCTTCCACTCGATGGGGAGGCCATGGCAGTCCCAGCCCGGCACATAGGCCGAGTTGTAGCCGAGCATGGTCTTGGACCGGCTCACGAGGTCCTTGAGGATCTTGTTGAGCGCGTGGCCGATGTGGATGTTGCCGTTGGCGTAGGGCGGGCCATCGTGCAGCGTGAACAGCGGCTTGCCCTTACCGGCGGCGCGCTGGCGGGCATAAATGTCCATGTCTTCCCAGCGCTTCAGCCAGTCGGGCTCGCGCTGCGGCAGGCCGGCGCGCATCGGAAACTCGGTCTCGGGGAGGAACAGCGTCGCGCTGTAATCGGTCTCCGCGCCGCTTTGAGCAGTGTCGTTCATCGTCATCGATCGATGTTCAAGGGAAGTTGCGGGCTTGTAGCAAGCGAGGGCGGCGGGTGCCAGTGCAAATGGCAGGGCCGGCGCGCGGGGCCACCCCACCCTTTGATCCCTCTCCCACATGGGGGAGGGAGACGCTCACAGCGGCATCGAGGTCAGCGGAAGAAGCCGAGCTTCTCGTCGAGCTCCGATACCGGGAGCGTGGCCTGCAGCAAGTGGCGGGCCTGGGCGGCGTCGTTGTTGACGGCGGCGATCAGTTCGTCGAGGCCGGCGAACTTGACCTGGCCGCGCACGGTGCCGAGCAGCGCCACTTCCAGCGTCTCGCCGTAGATGTCCTCGTCGAAATCGAAGATCCAGGTCTCGAACGGCGGGCGCTCGTTGTTGAACATCGGCTTGCCGTAGCTGGCGACGCCATCGAGCAGGCGGCCATTGAGCTTGGCGCGCACGGCGTAGACGCCCTGCAAGAGGCCGAAGCCGGTGGGGCTCGCGGTGTTGGCGGTGGGGAAGCCGAGCTCCCTGCCCCGCTGGTCGCCCTTCACCACGACGCCCGACAGGAACCAGTGGTAGCCGAGGAGCTGCGCGGCGGCAGCGACATCGCCCTCGCCGAGCAGCGCACGGATGCGGGAGGACGAGATGTGGTCGTCGCCCTCGTCGAGCATGTCGAGGATCTCGACCTCAAAGCCGTGGCGTTTGCCGGCATCGCGGAGGAAATCCGGGGTGCCCTGGCGCTTGTAGCCGAAGTGGAAATCGGCGCCGACCGACACGCCGGTGACGCCGAGCGCCCCGACGAGGAAACGGGTGACGAAATCCTCGGCCTCGATATGCGAGAACGGCAGGTCGAACGGCATCACCACGATGCCGTCGAGCCCGAGCGCCTCGGCGATCTCGGCTTTCTGGTCGGCATAGGTGAGGCGGAACATGAAGGGCTGCGGCGCGAACACGTCGCGCGGGTGCGGCTCGAAGGTGAGGACGAGCGCCGGCACGCCGAGCGCGGCGGCGCGGGCCTTCAGCGCCCGGAACACGTGCTGATGACCGCGGTGGCAGCCGTCGAAATTGCCGATCGCGACCATGGCGCCGCGCAGCGACGCCGGAACCTGGTCGAGTCCAGCGAGCCTGATGAAGCCGCTCAAATTCGTACCCGCCTTGAGAGTGATGGCGATATGGCAAGAAACCGCATGGGTTGCAAGGCGGCTAAGGTTGGAGGCTGCTATGCGAAAGCTGTGCTGCGGGCTGCCTCAACGCGCCCAGGTCTAGAGCACGACCCGACAGACGAAATCCTCGAACTTGCCGTTGGGGCCGCGGGGCAAGGCGCTATCGTGATAGTGGATCGGCAGCTCGAATGGGTGACCCAGCGCCTCGCAGACAATGTCGCGGAAGGCGCTTTCGTCTCTGCTGTCGAAGGGGCGGCCGGTGACGAGGTGGGCCTCGATGGTGTCGCGGTCCACCTGGATGAACTGGAACTGCAGGATGGGACCGACTTCGGGGAACCGATGATAGCCGGTCAGCGGCCAGCGGCGCGAGCCGTCGGGCATGACGATGAGGTTGCGATCGCGGCCGAGAATCCGGGCAAGCGTCGGCAGTCCGCGGCCACAGGAGGGCGGCCCGCCAACCTCGGCGTAGTCGCCGATCTCGTAGCGGATGACGGGGGTTGCGAAGTTGGTGACGTCGGTGACCACCACCCGGCCGATCTCGCCGGGTTGGCACGGCTGCCCCTCGTCATCCAACACCTCGACGATCACGCTTTCGGCCATGACGTGGTACTGCCCGCAATCGGGGCACTGGATGGCGATGGTCCCGACCTCCTGGGCCGAGTAGACGTCCTCGATCTCGAGGCCAAAGTAGCCGCGCGCCTTGCCGCGCAGGCGTGGCGAGACGGTTTCGCCGATCGTCTGCAGGTGCCTCAACTCCGGCCAGGGGCCGCCCCCCTCAGCCAGCGCGTCGATCAGGGCGTCGAGGTTGTTGGGGTAGGTCTGCAAGGCGCCGGGACGCAGCGCTCGCAACTCGGCGGCCTGCGTCCTGGGCGGCAACGTGATGGGCATACCGAGGCCGGGGCCGGTGGCGAAGAGCAGGCTGAACGGCGGGCCCCAGTCGGCAGACCGCTGCAGGGCCGAGATATTGGCACGGATGGTGGCGACCGGCGCCAGCACGTCGCGGCCATGCCAAAAGTGATCACGCGCCGTGTGAGCCATCCACATCAGGTTGCCGATCGAGGTGCGACGGACGGTTACCGGCTCGCCGGTGGAACCCGAGGTACTGAGCTCGCCGACCGGCATGTGGGTCTTGGGCACCTCGGCGCAATAGAACGACTTGCCGGCGAGCTGGATGTCGCGCCGCGTGATCGGCGGCAGGCGAGACAGCCCGCCCGGCCGGGCAAGGTCAGCCGGCATCATACTCGCGCTCTGCAGCCGCCGCGCGAAGGCCGGCGAGTTGCGCTGGCAGTGCCGCGCCAAGTGGCCCAGTTGCTCAAGGGTGCGTGCGGCCAGCTCTTCGGCAGAGAGCCATTGGCTGGCGTCGAGCAGCGAAGCCAAGGCGGCGATGGAGGCGGCAGGACCAACCTGCACCGGCGGCCAGGCAAGCGCCTCCACGGCGCTCCGCAGCGGCAACAGGGTAGGCTTCATACGCGCTCCAGGACAGCCAACGGGCAACGTTCCGCCAGTTCGTAACTCCCCGAGCTGGCGAATTCTACAAAGCGAACGGTGGCCGGCAACGACCGACGCAACTCGCTTTCCGTGGGAAAGCAGTACACTTCCGCGGAGTCGCGATAGATATCGATCGTGTCCAGATCCTCCAGTGAAAGGCCGGTCTCGCGGGCGAAGCGCGCGCGATCAGCAGCCTCGCGCTCGAAGCGGGCGCGGATCGCCGCAACCGGCATTGAAGGATTGCGGTGCTCGTGCGCGAGCGCCATGGCGAGCCGCCACTTCAGCGCGCCGAACGAGGCAATCCGGCGCTCCCGCGCAGCTTCGAACACCGCACCAACCGGCTCACAATCTTCGGGGGTGAGGTAGACGCGAAAGACCAGTGGTCCGCCAGCCTGGACGAAGCCGGCGACACGCGACAGGATGGCGGTGACGGCATCGAGGTCCGGCAACGAGTTGAGGCTGCCATCGCCAATGCAGCCGGTGAAGGACTTCGGCGGGAAGGTCATGTCACGCCAGTCGGCGTGGACGGCCCGACGCTGCGGCGTGTCGCCGGGCCAGCGGCTGGCGATGACTGTGGGGTTGCGCTCGACGGCGGTGACGTCCGCGGCGAAATCAGCCAGCTGGGGGGTCACCCCAAGCAGCAGCCCGCGGGCAGCCCGGCCGGCGACGGCAGCCTGATACGCCGCGGCGATCGACGCATCGACAAACAACGGTGGCCCTAACCGCGCCGCGGGCTGGTAGATCGCCGTCCAATGCGCGTCGGATGATGCCGGCATCAGTCGACACCCGTTCGACCCGAGGATTGGTGAGCGGCACTGGACGCGAAGGCGCGCCCGGTACCGAGTCCGGACATCAGAAGTTCCAGGACAAGCCGGCCGTCAGGGTGAAGGCGCTGGCATCGGCTTTGTAGCTCGTGTCGGCTTCCTCGAACGTGTAGGAGCCGAAATTGTAGTAGAGGCCCTGCAGCCGCGCACTGACAGTATCGGTGAGCATGGCCTCGACGCCCGCGCCGATGACACCACCGAACTTCAGCTCATGTTCGTCGCTGCCGACGAGCAAAATCGATTCCGACTCGTAACCCACAGTCGCCGTGCCCGCGGCGATGCCCGCGGTGACGTAGAACAACTGGTTGTCCATGGGAACGCCGATGCGGCCGCGCAAGCTGCCCACGGCGCCGAGCGACGCATGAATGGTTAGTCCCTCAGCACCGACCGTGAGGCCGCTGAAGCTTGCGCTGTCACCCAGGTCCATGAAGTTGAAGTCGGCTTCGGCGCCGAGAACGAAGCCATCGAGTTCGACGTCGTGGCCGACGAACACGCCTGCGACGAAGCCCTGATCTGCCAGCTCGACGTCCGCGATTGCCGGGTTGAAGAAAACCCAATCGTCGATGGTCCAGTCGGAATTCAGCCCCGCGATGCCAAGCTGGGCGCCGACATAGGTCCGGTCCCAGGTGCCGGTGCCGCTGCCCAGGTCGAACGCCAGCGCACTCGTCGGGACCAGGGCGCAGACAGCGCCGGCCAGAAGCAGATTCTTCATACTCACGTCGCCCCGCCGAAGATCAATGGCGCAGAGTAATACACCCGCGATCGATTTGCAGATGGCTGGCCGCTGAAAACATCACCGACCCCACATACTTGCGGCGATTTGCACAGCAGGTGTGGCGGCGGCGCAACATGCTACCAGCTCAGCCGCGGCATGAACCCCGCGACGGTGGCGCCGCTCGGCTCGACGAGGCGGCGGATGGCTTCGGGGTCGGGGTTGCCGAAGGCGTCGAGTTCGGCGGCGTGGATCGAGCCGGTGATGAACAGCAGGTCGAGCCCTGCCCCGGCGGCACCGATGGCGTCGGTGCGGACCGAATCGCCGATGGCGAGGATGCGGTTGCGATCAACCGGGCGGCCGGCGGCCTTTTCGGCGAGGCGCAGGGCTTCGGCGTAGATCGGCTTGTAGGGTTTGCCCACCATGACGATCATGCCGCCGCGCGCCTCGTAGAGATCGGCGAGGGCACCGCCGCAATAGAGGATCTGGTCGCCGTGCTCGACGACGCGATCCGGGTTGGCGGCGATCAGTGGCAGGTTGCGGCTGAGCCACAGGGTGATCCGGTCATTGTACATGTCCGGCGTGTCGTGATCGGTGTCGAGGTCGGTGACGACGATGGCCTTGGCATCCTCGGCCCGGCCGATGGTGATGTCGAGGCCTTCGAACAGGCTGTCGTTGTCGTGCGGCGGGCCGACGTAATGGACGGTCTGGCCGCGATAGCGCTCGAGCACGACGCGGGTGGCGTCGCCGGAGGTCACCACGTCGTCGTAGGCCTCGCGGGAGACCCCGAGGCGGTCCATCATCTCGATGATCGGGCCATGCGGGCGCGGGGCGTTGCTGATGAGGACAACGCGGCCGCCGTTGCGGCGATAGTTGACCAGCGCCTCGACGGCGGTCTGGTGGGCAGCGATGCCGTTGTGCACGACGCCCCAGATGTCGCTCAAAACCACATTGTAGCGGGGGGCGATCCCGCTCAGTCCTGCCAATGCCTGCATGGTCTATCCTAGTTACGCTTGCGCCTCGATGCGGCGCTCGGCATCGCGCGGACGCTCGGCCACGAGATCCGGACGGACCGGGCCGGGCCGGCCGATATGCGGCCCCTGCACGAGGCTGATGCCATCTTCGAACAGGCTGAGCAACTGCTGCTCGTCGATCACCCCGGTGCCGCAGAGCTCGATCTCGAAGCGCTTGGCATAGGGGGCGATGTCGGCGGTGTGGAAATCGGTGAAGCTCTGCGGTTGCGACAGGAAGCGGGTGGCGTCGAAGCGGACGTCGCTGAAGCCGAGACCTTCGAGTTCGGCGAAATCGAAGCGCAGCGACGTGGCGTCGGTGAGCACGAACCCGGCGCCGGCCTTCCGGAACTCGTAGAGGGCGCGCTTTTCGGTGGGGCCGAGCGGCTTCCACTCGGTCTGCCGGATGGCGAAGTTGAGCGAAGCGGTGATGGCCTGGTTGGCGACCAGGGTCGCGGTGACCTGCTCGAGCGCCTTCTTGTCGAGGATGGTGGCGCGACTTAACGGCAGGAACAGGGTGATCGGCTGGCCGGAGGTCTTGGCCCGCCGCGCGATGGTGACGGCCTCATCGAGCGCCATCGCCTCGATGCGCCGGATCAGGTCCTCGCCGCCGCGGCGCGGCATGAAATCGGGGGCATCGGCGAGGCCGCCGGCATCCTGCATCAGGCGCGGCACGAGATCGTAGCCGAGCGGTTTTCGCGACGGCAGGCGGACCACCGGCTCAATATGGAAGACCAGCCGGTTGGCATCGAGCGCGGCGCGCAGCTCCGCTTCGGGGATCATCGGATCGAGGAAGATATCGTCGTCGGGTTCGGCCGGCTCGGCGGTCGCTTCGGCGAGGCGAGAACCGCCATCGGCGCGGCGGGCCTCCTCGAACTCGGCCAGCGCCTCGGCGAGCTGGCGGGTGACGGTGCCGAGCACCGAGATATCGGCCTCGATGCTGTCGAGGCGACCGCCGGCATTGTCATCGGCAATGGCATTGACGCGCTGGCTCAGCACCTGGCCGGCCTTGGCGTCGGTCGACAGCAGGCGGGCGAGGTCCTCGACGGCGCGCTCGAGCCGCGCTTCGGAACGCTGGCGCAGCCGGCGTTCCATCAGCATGACGGCGACCGAGCCAAAGGCGATGGCGGTGACAAAGGCTTCGATGGGCGAAAAGGTCAGCCCGAAATAGGCTGCCGCCGCAACGCCAAGCGTGGCCAGCGCGATGAAGATGTAGACGAGGCCTTGCACGTGACGCTCGGGCTCCCAGAGTGACCAACGGGATTCGACGCATCCCGTCATAGCATCGGGCGGGCCCTGCCGAAAGGCGCGCAGACGCTGGAGCTGTGGCTAAATCCGAGCTTCGAGCGTTTCCGTACGCATCGGCTGGAACGGTTTATTTACCCAGTTCGTCAACACTCCATTCAGCACAGCCACGTGCCCAAGGACCTGTCACCATGCCCGCTCCTGGCTTCGGCCTGGATAACGCCGCCCGTATCCTGCTCGTCGACCGCGACGAAGCGGGCGCCCGAACCCTGATCGAGGTGCTCGACCAGGGGTTCATCGTCGCGCCGGAGATCGCGCTCGCCTGCGGTGGCCGCGAGGCGGCGGACCGGCTGCGGCTGCTTTCATACGACCTGCTGCTGGCCGATCTCGACAGCCTGCGCGACCTCTCAGCGGAAGCCGAGGATGCGGTGGCGCGGCTGGTGCGGCTGGCACCGGGATCGCTGGTGGTGGTGCTTTCGGATGGCGCTTCGGTGTCGGCGACGCTCGCGGCATTGCAGGCTGGGGCGCATGAACATGTGACGCGGCCGGTAGACGGCGCGGTGCTGTCGGCGCGGCTCAGCGAGCTGGCGCACCGGCATGGCCGGGCGATCGCAGGAGCGTTCCGCGGTCCGGCGGAGCGAGAGCGCGTAGCCGGGCTGATCGACGCGTCGAGCCAGCTGCAGACGGTGCTCGATTTCGTGGCGCGCGACGTACCGGGGAGCGCCGAGCACCTCGAGGGCGTGGCTCGAAAGATCGTCGCGATGTTCGATGGCGGCGAGAGCGATCGGGCGGCGACCTCGGCCGAGTCGTCGATCCGCCCGGCGGTGCTGCCGATGTGGCAGCAGGAGCAGCGGATCATCGAAGAAGCGATCGAGAGCTTTGCCGGCAACATCGCGCTGGCCGCCGCCGCGCTGGAGCTCAGCCCCTCGACGATCTACCGGAAACGGCAGGCGTGGGCAGAGCTCGAGGGCAAGAAGGGCGCGGCTTAGAAGTTGCCGCCGTAATGCAGATGCATTACATTGAACGCCGACAGGAGTTCGAAATGGCAGCCAACGCACTTGTTCAGACTCGCATCGATCCCGAGATCCGGGATCGCGCCGCCGAGATTGTCGAAAAGTCGGGCCTGACCGTGTCGGATGCAGTGCGCATCCTGCTCACCCGGATCGCCAACGAAGGCGCCATCCCTGCCGGTTTGCTGACGCCCGACGAAGAATACGATGCGTGGTTCCGCGCGCAGGTCCAGGAAGCTTTGGACGATCCGCGGCCGCTCATTCCCGACGACGAGGTACGCGCCCATTTTGCGCGTCGCCGTGAAGAACTTCGACAGCTGGTCGAAAAGCAGAAGAAATGATCATCCGCTGGACTCAAACAGCCCAGCAGGACCGAGATGATGCAATCGACTATCTGATGGAGGAGAGCCCAGCCTCCGCGCTAGTTATCGATCAGCGGATCGACGATAGCCTGCCGATCCTCTACCAGCACCCCTATGCGGGGAGAATTGGCCGAGCCAGAGGCACGCGCGAACTCATTGTGCCGGATACGCCCTACATTGCCGTGTATCGTGTCGAAGGTCAGGAAATCCATATCCTGAGGCTCATCCACATGGCGCGCCGGTGGCCGAGGGCGTTCGACTAGCCCTTCAGCTTGTCGCGGGCCTTCTTGGCCGTGGCGAAGGCGCGGGCTTCTTCGCCGAGGGCGGAGCCCTTTTTCACGACGGTGCCCTGCGCGTCGACCAGCGACCAGTCCCACTTGGTGTTGGGGCCGACGCCACCGGTGCGGCGGAGCTTGATTTCGAGTTCTGCGCTTACCGCCATGTGAACACCTTTGTAACGGAGTAGTTGAAGACCACGCTCATCAGCACGCCGAGCAGGCCCGCCACGTAGAACTGGCCGTCATAGGCATAGATCCAGCTGGCGACCGAGACGTTGGCGAGGGCGCCGATGGAGCAGACCGCATAGAAGGTGAGCATGCCGGTGAGATAGCGCCAGCCGCGCAGCTTCTTGTTGGCGTAGGTCAGCTCGTTGTTGAGCATGAAGTTGAAGGTCATGGCGAGGAGCGTTGCCGCCACCTGCGACCAGACAAAGTTGAACCCCAGCACCTCGTGGGTGAAGCCGAGCGTCGCCATGTGGACGACGACGCCGAACCCGCCGACCAGCGCGAACAGCAGGAAGGTGGTGGGCAGCAGCCCGCCCGAAAGCTTCGAGACGATCAGGCCGAGGAACTGCAGCACGACGATCGAGCTCATCTTGCTCTCGCCGGCGTGGCGCGGACGGAAGGTGTAGGGCACTTCGCCGATGCGCAGTTCCTTGCCCTGACGGGCGCGCGCGCGGCCGGCCGAGACGATGATATCGAGCAGGATCTTGAAGCCGTCGTCGCTGAGCGAGGGGGCAACTTCGTCGAAGACGCTGCGGCGCATCAGGAAGAAGCCGCTCATCGGGTCGGAGAGCGACTTGCCGGTGACGAGGCTCGAGAGTTTGGTGGCGAAGCGGCTGCCAGCCTCGCGGGCTTTCGACAGGCCTTCGCCGACGCTGCCCTCGGCGCTGTAGCGGGTGCCGACGACGATGTGGTCGCCGGCGATGGCCTTCTCCAGCATCTGCGGCAAGATGGTTTCGTCGTGCTGCAGGTCGGCGTCGATGACGGCGAAATACGGGGCGGCGCTGGCAAGGATGCCCTCGACCACAGCAGAGCTGAGGCCGCGGCGGCCGAGGCGGTGGATGCCGCGCACGTTCTGATGGACGCGCGCCATGTCGCGCACCACTTCGGAGGTGCCGTCGGGCGAATTGTCGTCGACGACGATGAACTCGAACGGGGTGGCGCCGAGGGCTGCCGTGACCTTCTCGTACAGCAGCGCGACGTTCTCGCGCTCGTTGTAGCTGGGCACGATCACCGCAAGCTGCGGGGCAACCCAGGCGTCGGGGGATTTGCGGGGGTGGCTATCGAACTGGACGACGGTCACGTCTGCTCCGGAGGTATCTGTGGCGCCTCAGGTACTGCCAAGCTGGGCGCTTTGCAACTTACCATCGGGCGGTTTACGGTTTCTCTCGGCACCACGAACGTGGCAGCAGAACGCCCGTTTCATGCGCTCGTCGCATAGCCGCCACATCTGCATCGTATGGCTTGGCTCGTCCTTGACTCGTTCCGGACCCCCTCCTATATCCCCTGCCAGCTGTTAGCACTCCTCGATCACGAGTGCTAACAGGCGCGAAATCACTTAGTTGCTGATAGGAGCAAAAATGGCTTTCCGTCCCCTGCACGACCGCGTGGTCGTCCGGCGCGTCGACAGCGAAGAGAAATCGGCTGGCGGCATTATCATCCCCGACACCGCCAAGGAAAAGCCCTCCGAGGGCGTGGTCGTCTCGGTTGGCCCGGGCGCTCGTGACGAGGCCGGCAAGATCGTGGCGCTGGACGTCAAGGAAGGCGACCGGATCCTGTTCGGCAAGTGGAGCGGCACCGAGGTGAAGCTCAATGGTCAGGATCTCCTGATCATGAAGGAATCCGACATCATGGGCGTGATCTCGTAACCAGGCGCCCTGCCGGTTCGATCCCTCCCCCAACCTCGTAAGGAGCGCCTCCAATGGCTGCGAAAGACGTAAAATTCTCCACCGATGCGCGCGACAAGATGGTCCGTGGCGTCAACATCCTCGCCAATGCGGTGAAGGTCACGCTGGGTCCGAAGGGCCGTAACGTCGTGATCGACAAGTCGTTCGGCGCGCCGCGCATCACCAAGGACGGCGTCACCGTCGCCAAGGAGATCGAGCTCGAGGACAAGTTCGAGAACATGGGCGCCCAGATGCTGCGCGCCGTGGCCT
>JAESFN010000350.1_pt1 | contig 49626 bp, 44 predicted proteins | sample 9269411 | NCBI WGS metagenome assembly JAESFN01 (sample SAMN14505399, study PRJNA617100) | algae metagenome | isolation source: Iphinoe sp. HA4291-MV1 and co-occurring heterotrophs from trail next to... | place: USA: Maunawili Falls, Hawaii | collected 2009-07-25
GGAACAGAAACTTTGGAGGTTCCGATGCTCTCTTTCGTCAAGGATCTGCTGGCTTTCGTCACCATCTGCGGCTTCTCGGTCGCCTCGCTCACCTGGATGGATATCGCTGCCCGACTCGTGTGACTGGACTGTGGATTGACGCCCTCGTGTGTGGCCGAGGCGCCGCCACGAGGTTAGGAACGACGAATGGCTGGCCCCGGCTTCATTCACCTGCACGTACACTCGGCTTACTCGCTCCTCGAGGGGGCGCTGCCGCTGGGCAAATTGCTCGACCTCGCCAAGGCCGACAAGCAGCCGGCGCTCGGCATCGCTGATACCAATAACCTGTTCGGCGCGCTCGAGTTCTCCGAGAAGGCGGCGGGCAAGGGGATCCAGCCGCTGATCGGCGTGGAACTGGCCGTCGATTTCTCCGCCATGGAGGACAGCCAGGACCGCATGCAGGAGCGCGGCCACGATCGCGGCCGCTACGGCAAGGGCGGGCTCGTCCTGCTGGCGGCGTCCGAGACCGGCTTCGCCAATCTCTCGAGCCTCGTCAGCCGCGCCCATCTCGAAGGCGAGAACGGCCGCGCCGCCGCCAAGCTCGGCTGGATGCACCGCGAAGCGCTCGAAGGCATCATCTGCCTCTCGGGCGGCCCGGAAGGCGCGATCGACCCTTGGTTCGCCAACAATGTCGATGCCATTGCGCTCGGCCGGCTCGACCGGCTGCGCGAAATGTTCGGCGACCGGCTCTATATCGAGCTGCAGCGCCATGGGCGGCCGCAGGAAACGCTGAACGAAGCCAAGCTGATCGACTATGCCTATGCCCGCGGCGTGCCGTTGGTGGCGACCAACGAGCCGTTCTATCCGGCGCCCGCCGATCACGAGGCGCATGATGCGCTCCTGGCCATCGCCGGCGGCACCGTGGTGGCGCAGACCGAGCGACGCAAGCTCAGCGACCAGCACTACTTCAAGACCCGCGAGGAGATGCAGAAACTCTTCGCCGACCTGCCAGAGGCGCTCGACAACACCATAGAGATCGCGCAACGCATCGGTTACCGGCCGAAGAAGCGCAATCCGGTGCTGCCGACGTTCGCCGCGTCGCCCGGCCAGTCCGCGGAGGAAGCCGTTACGGCCGAGGCGCAGGCCCTGGCGCACATGGCGCGCACCGGCCTCGAGGAGCGCTTCCGCGTCGTCGGCATCGCGCCCGGCAAGACCGAGGAGATCTATCGCGAGCGGCTGGAATACGAGCTCGGCATCATCGAACGGATGAAGTACCCGGGCTACTTCCTGATCGTCGCCGACTTCATCCAGTGGGCCAAGGCGCAGGACATTCCAGTCGGCCCGGGCCGTGGTTCCGGCGCCGGCTCGCTGGTCGCCTACGCGACCACCATCACCGACCTCGATCCGCTCCGCTACAACCTGCTGTTCGAGCGCTTCCTCAACCCCGAACGCGTGTCGATGCCGGACTTCGACATCGACTTCTGCCAGGACCGCCGTGAAGAGGTGATCCGCTACGTCCAGCAGAAATACGGCGAGGCGCAGGTCGCGCAGATCATCACCTTCGGTACGCTCCAGGCCCGCGCCGTGCTGCGCGACGTCGGCCGCGTGCTGCAGATGCCGTATGGCCAGGTCGACCGGATCGCGAAGCTCGTGCCGGCCAACCCGGCCGACCCGTGGACGCTCGAGCGCTCGCTGAAGGAAGTGCCGCAGCTGCAGCAGCTGGCCGACGAGGACGAGCAGGTGCGCGAACTGCTCGCCATCGGCCAGAAACTCGAGGGGCTTTACCGTCACGCCTCGACCCATGCCGCCGGTATCGTCATCGGCGACCGGCCGCTGCAGGAGCTGGCACCGCTGTACCGCGACCCGCGCTCGGACATGCCGGTCAGCCAGTACAACATGAAGTGGTCGGAAACGGCCGGGCTGGTGAAGTTCGACTTCCTCGGCCTCAAGACGCTGACGACCATCAAGCGCGCCGTCGACATGATCAATCGGCACGGCGACGGCAAGTTCCGCATCGAAGACATCCCGATCGACGACGAGAAGACCTACAAGCTCTACGCCATCGGCGACACGGCAGGCGTGTTCCAGGTGGAAGGCGCCGGCATGCGCCGGGCCCTGGTCGACATGAAGCCCGACCATTTCGAGGACATCATCGCGCTCGTGGCGCTCTACCGTCCGGGCCCGATGGAGAACATTCCGCTCTTCAACGACCGTAAGCACGGCCGCGAGGACGTGGAGTATCCGCACGAAGCTCTCGGCGAGGTTTTGAACGAGACCTACGGCATCATCGTCTACCAGGAACAGGTGATGCAGATCGCCCAGATCCTCAGCGGCTACTCGCTCGGCGAAGCCGACATGCTGCGCCGCGCCATGGGCAAGAAGATCAAGGCCGAGATGGACGCGCAGCGTGCGCGCTTCCAGGAAGGCGCGATCAAATACGGCCTGAAGAAGGGCCTCGCCGACACCATCTTCGACCTGCTCGCCAAGTTCGCCAACTACGGCTTCAACAAGTCGCACGCCGCGACCTACGCGCTGGTCAGCTACCAGACGGCCTACCTGAAGGCGCACTATCCGCACGAGTTCTTCGCGGCGACCATGACGCTCGATATGGGCAACACCGACAAGCTCAACGAATTCCGCCAGGACGCCAAGAAGCACGGCATCGAGATCGTGCCGCCTTGCGTCAACCGCTCGGACGCGGTGTTCAACACCCACGACGGCAAGGTGTTCTATGCCATCGGCGCGGTGAAGGGCGTCGGGCAGGCAGTCGCCGAGCACATCATGGCAGCGCGCGGCAACCAGCCGTTCGCCGACCTCGGCGATTTCGCCGCCCGGGTGGATGCGCGCATCATCAACCGGCGTACGCTGGAAGCGCTGGTCAACGCCGGCGCCTTCGACCAGCTGGTGCCGCGCCGCGAGCAGGCCTTCGCCGCCATCGACTCGATTGTCGCCACGGCGCAGCGCACCAACGCCAACGCTGCCGACGGGATCATGGACATGTTCGCGGCCGACCGGCCAGAGCCGATCCTGCTCAATCAAGCCGTAACCAACTGGCTACCGGCGGAGCGCCTGTCGCGCGAGCACGGCGCCATTGGTTTCCACCTCTCGGGCCATCCGCTCGACCAGTATGCCGAACTGTTCGACCGGCTGCGTGTCACGCCTTACAGCGATTTCGAGCGGGCGGTGAAGGAAGCCGACGCGCGGGCAGGGCGCATCGCCGGCACCATTGCGTCCCGTAACGACCGGCGTACCAAAAAAGGCACGCCGATGGCGATCCTCACCCTGTCGGATGCCAGCGGCGGCTACGAGGTGATCGCTTTTTCCGAGCAGATCAGCCAGTTCTCCAATGTCCTGCAGCCGGGCAAGTCGGTGATCCTGACGGTTGAAGCCGATGAACGCCCCGATGGCATCAGCATTCGCCTGAGCAAGGCTGAACCGATCGAGGGCGCGGCGGAAAAGGTTGGCCGTCGCCTCACCGTATTCGCCGGCTCCGAAAAGTGCCTCGCCCCGATCGCGTCGCAGCTTAAGCCCGGCGGCGAAGGCCAGGTCAGCTTCATCGTCATCCGCGATGCGGGGGCGAAGGAGTACGAGATCGAACTCAGGGGCGGCTACCGCCTCAGCGCCGAGATTGCCGGCAGCATCAAGGCGATGGAAGGTGTCGTGGACGTCCGGCTGAACTAGGGACGGCGACGGCGGAACGCGAGGCAGCCCGCGGCATAGTCGAAGTGCTCCGCCCGCCCTTGCCTATGACAGCAAAACCCCCTATATGCGCGGCGCGTCCGGACAACCGGGCGTAATTCACACGTGAGCGAGGCGCCGCGGCACTGAGGCCGAAGGTTCCAACCGGTGGCGGGAAATCCCGTCGCAAACGCTCGCGGAGGCAAAACCGGTAAAGGAGCCATTTCATGGCATTGCCCGAATTTTCCATGCGTCAGCTGCTCGAAGCAGGTGTTCACTTCGGTCACCAGAAGCACCGCTGGAACCCCAAGATGGAACGCCACATTTTCGGCGTCCGCAACGACATCCACATTCTCGATCTGTCGCAGACCGTCCCGGCCCTGCAGCGCGCGCTGCAGCTGATCTCGGACACCGTCGCTGACGGCGGTCGCGTGCTGTTCGTCGGCACCAAGCGCCAGGCCGCTCCGGTCGTCGCCGAGGCTGCCCGCCAGTCCGCCCAGTACTACGTCAACTCCCGTTGGCTCGGCGGCACGCTGACCAACTGGCAGACCATCTCGAACTCGATCGCCCGTCTGCGTGAGCTCGAGGCCCAGCAGGCCGATGGCGGCCATGGTCTGACCAAGAAGGAGCTGCTGCTCCTCAGCCGTGAGCAGGAGCGTCTCGAGCGCGACCTCGGCGGCATCAAGGACATGGGCAACCTGCCGAACCTGCTGTTCGTGATCGACACCAACAAGGAAGCGAACGCCATCAAGGAAGCCAAGCGCCTTGGCATCCCCGTGATCGCGATCGTCGACTCGAACTCGGATCCCGACACCGTCGATTTCGCCATTCCGGGCAATGACGACGCGGCTCGCGCCCTCGAGCTCTACTGCTCGCTGGTGTCGCGCGCGGCCATCGACGGCATCGGCCGTTCGGCTGCCGGCCGTGGTGCCGACCTTGGCGCTGCCGCCGACGCTCCGGAAGAGCCGGCGCTGAGCGCCGAAGACGCCGACACGTCGTCTGCCGCCAACTAATCCGGTTCGTTCCGGGTTACCTGTTCGAACAATGGCGCGGCTCCGGAACGGGGCCGCGGAAAGGTGATTACAAATGGCTGTTTCCGCTCAGCAGGTTAAAGAGCTCCGCGAACTGACCGGCGTGGGGATGATGGACTGCAAGAAGGCCCTCGAGGAGACCGGTGGCGACATGGAAGCGGCAGTCGATTGGCTGCGCACCCGTGGTCTGGCCAAGGCCGCCAAGAAGGCCGGTCGCGTTGCGGCTGAAGGCCTGGTCGGCGTGTCGCTCAACGGCACCCGCGGCGCCATCGTCGAAGTGAACTCCGAGACCGACTTCGTTGCGCGCAACGACCAGTTCCAGTCGATCGTCGGCAACATTGCCAAACTCGCCCTCGACGCCAATGGCGACGTGAGCAAGCTCAGCGAGATGCCGTACCCGGGTTCGGGCCGCTCCGCTTCGGCCGAGCTGACCGACGCGATCGCCAAGATCGGCGAGAACATGAACCTGCGCCGCACCGGCACACTCACCGTCACCGACGGCGTGATCGGCTCGTACGTGCACAACTCCGTGGCTCCCGGCCTCGGCAAGCTCGGCGTCATCGTCGGCCTCGAGTCGACCGGTGACAAGGCGGCGCTGAATGCCCTGGGCAAGCAGCTCGCCATGCACATCGCCAACACCAAGCCGCTGAGCGTGTCGCCCGACGACATCGACCAGGACGTGGTGGCCCGCGAGCGCGCCATCTTCACCGAGCAGGCCCGTGAATCGGGCAAACCGGACGCCGTCATCGAGAAGATGATCGAAGGCCGCGTGCGCAAGTTCTACGAGGAAGTGACCCTTCTGTCGCAGGTGTTCGTGATCGACGGCGAGACCAAGATCGCCGACGTCGTCAAGAACGCCGAAAAGGAAGTTGGCGCTCCGATCAAGGTGACGGGCTTCGTCGCCTATGCCCTCGGCGAAGGCATCGCCAAAGAAGAGACCGACTTCGCCGCTGAAGTTGCCGCCACTGCCGGCGTGAAGTAAGACGCGGGATAAGTTTCGGACGGGCTGGTCAACAGCCCGTCCGAATATGCCATAACCGCCTGCGACGGCCCCAGATTCGGGGCTTTGCGGTGCACCTCGGGAGACTGACGAATGGCCAAATCCGCCTACAAACGGATTCTGCTGAAAGTCTCCGGCGAAGTGCTTGCCGGTGACCAATCCTTCGGCATCGAGCCGAAATTCCTCCACGCCATGGCTGACCAGATCGCGGAAGTCGCCAAGAGCGGCGTCCAGGTGGCGATCGTCATCGGCGCAGGCAACATCTTCCGCGGCATGGCCGTGGCCGCCAAGGGCGGCGATCGGGTCACCAGCGACCTGATGGGCATGCTGGGCACCGTGATCAACTCTCTGGCCCTCGGCGACGCCATCGAGCAGAAGGGTCTCAAGGTCAAAGTCTACTCTAACGTGCCGATGGAGACCGTCGCCGATACCTTCACCGCCCGCGACGCCAACCTGGCGCTCGCCGATGGCTACGTGGTGGTCTGCGCCGGCGGCACCGGCAGCCCGTTCTTCACCACCGATACCGCTGCTGCGCTTAAGGCAATCGAGCTGCGCTGCGACGTGCTGCTCAAGGGCACGAAGGTGGACGGGGTCTATTCCGAGGACCCCAAGAAGAACCCCAAGGCACAGCGCTTCGAGACGATCAGCCATGAAGAAGTGATCGCCAAAGACCTGCGCGTCATGGATACGGCGGCCTTCGCGCTTGCCCGCGACAACGGCTTGCCGATAATTGTTTACGCGCTCGACGACAAGGAAGGCCTCAAAGGCGTCCTCGCCGGCCGGGCAAGGAGTACACGCGTCGGCTAAGACGCGGGATATTAAGGAGTTTTACGATGGCCGAGGCATTTTCGCTGCCCGCACTGAAGGATCGGATGCAGAAGTCGATCGTCTCGCTCCGGGACGAACTGGCTGGCCTCAGGACCGGCCGCGCTAGCGCCAGCCTGCTGGAGCCCGTAACCGTCGAGGCTTACGGCGGCCGTATGCCGCTCAACCAGGTGGCGACAGTCACCGTGCCGGAAGCCCGCATGCTGAGCGTGCAGGTTTGGGATCGTACCCTGGCTGGCGCCGTCGAGAAGGCCATCCGCAATTCCGGCCTCGGGCTCAACCCGGCGGCCGAAGGCACAGTCATCCGTGTGCCGCTGCCGGAGCTCAACGAAGAGCGCCGCCGCGACTTGACCAAGGTTGCGCACAATTATGCCGAGCAGGCGCGCGTCGCCGTGCGCCACATCCGCCGCGACGGCATGGACCTGCTCAAGAAGCTCGAGAAGGACGGCGATATCAGCCAGGATGACAGCCGCAAGCAGGGCGACCTTGTCCAGCAGGCGACCGACGCTGCCGTTGCCGATATCGACAACGTGCTGGCCGTCAAGGAACAGGAAATCATGCAGGTCTAGTATAGGCCTGTAACGCGCTGCCCCTGGAGGGCGTCAATGTCCGCCGATACTGCCGTCGCCACGACGCTCAACGAGAAGCCTGGCCTCAAGATTCCCGCTCACCTGGCGGTCATCATGGATGGCAATGGGCGCTGGGCGAAAGCGCGCGGCAAGGTGCGGACCGAAGGGCATGTCGAGGGCGTCAAGGCCCTCCGCCGGCTGGTCGACCTGTCGATCCGCTACGGCGTCAAGCACCTGACGGTGTTCAGCTTTTCCTCCGAGAACTGGAGCCGGCCGCGCGATGAAGTGAACTTCATCTTCGGCCTGCTGCACCGGTTCGTCGCGTCCGATCTCGCGACCCTCATCCAGAACAATGTCCGGGTCCGGATCATCGGCACCCGCAGCGGCCTTGACGAGGCGCTGAAGCGGCTGATCGACGAAGTGCAGTCGAAGACCGCACGGAACACCGGACTCGAGCTGATCGTCGCCTTCAACTATGGCGGCAAGTCCGAACTGACCGAAGCCACCAGGGCGATCGCGCAGGCAGTGGCCGCGGGCAAGCTGCGCGTCGAAGACATCACCGAGGAAACCATCGCTCGGGCGCTCTACACCGTCGGCACCCCGGATCCCGACCTGATCATCCGCACCAGCGGCGAGCAGCGGGTCTCGAACTTCCTGCTCTGGCAGGGCGCCTACTCGGAACTGGTGTTCGTCGAGGAGAACTGGCCAGATTTCGGCGAGCAGGTCTTTCTCAAGGCGCTCGACGAGTACTCGTCGCGCAGCCGACGTTTTGGCGGGATCGAGTCGAGGAGCCAGTGAGCGCACCGGAGGACCAGCGTCCCCAGTTCAACCCGCTCGCCCGCCGGTCCTGGACAGACCTCGGACCCCGCTTTGCCTCCGCTATCGTCCTGTTACTGATGGCCGGCGTCGGGCTCTATTTCGGCTCCTACGTCTTTGCCGCCCTCGTGGCCGTGGTGTTCGCCGGCTGTTACCGCGAATGGGAGCGGATGGTGACGCTCAAGCCGCTGACCACAGTCGGCGGAGCGCTGATTGGGCTGCTGGTCATCGCGGCGCTGATCTATCCGGCCCTCGGGCCACTCGCCTCACTGGTAGCGGTCGCTGCCGCCGCTGTCGTCGCGGCGTTCGGAAGCCCGACGACCCGGTTGTGGCGGATCGGCGGAGTGGTGTTCTACGGCCTCGTCATCATCGCGCTGCTGATCATCCGCGGTGAGGCGACCTGGAACCAGCCCGGCCTGTTCGACAGTGGGCTGTGGGCGGGTCTGCTGCTCGGTTGCGTGATCTGGGCGACCGACACGGGGGCCTACTTCACCGGCCGTCAGGTTGGCGGCGAGAAGCTGGCGCCGGACATTTCGCCGTCCAAAACCTGGTCGGGCGCCATTGGCGGCTTCGCATTGGGCACGTTGGTCGGCCTGGTGGTCTGGCTGCTGGTCGTCCCGCAGTCGCCGTGGTGGATGGGCCTCGCGCTCTGCGCTGCCCTCAGCATTCTGGGACAAGTAGGTGACCTCGCGGAAAGCGCCATCAAGCGACGCTTCCGGATCAAGGATTCCGGCGACATCATCCCCGGGCACGGCGGCCTGATGGACCGGCTGGACAGCCTGACCCTCAGCTCGATCTTCCTTTGCGCCGTGGGATTCCTACATAGCGGCCTGGACGCGGTGGCGTCCGGCTTCCTGATCTGGTGACGCTGCGACACCCCGTCCTATCGCATTCTTAACGCATTCGGCCCCTAGGTTGGCATCATCTGCGGGGCGTTCGGAACCGACGACATGGACTTTGTTTTCTGGCTGCTCTCCTACGTGGTGCCGTTCCTGGCGGTGCTCACCATCATCGTGTTCGTGCACGAGATGGGGCACTACCTCGTGGCGCGCTGGAACGGCATCGCCATCCAGGCCTTCTCGATCGGCTTCGGCCCCGAACTCATCGGCTTCAACGACAAGCGCGGCACGCGCTGGAAGCTCTCGGCGATCCCGCTGGGCGGCTACGTTCGCTTTGTCGGCGACATGAACGCCGCCAGCATGCCCGACGAATCCTTCATCGAGCGGGCCGGGCCCGAGCTCAGCCGGCAGCTGTTCGTCAACAAGAACGTCTGGCAGCGCATCTCGGTGGTCGTCGCAGGGCCGGTTGCCAACATCATCTTCACCCTCCTCGTGCTCTACGCGCTGCTGCTCGGTTACGGTCGCTACACCATCCCGGCGGTGTTGGATGCCGTGCCGGCGGAATCGGTGGCAGGGCAGGCGGGTCTCGCCGAGGGCGACCGCATCCTCTCGGTCGATGGCTACGAGGTGCGAGGTTTCGAGGATTTCCAGCGGCTGATCGCGACGGCACCGGAGCGTCAGGTCACCATCACCTTCGAGCGTGCCGGTCAGGCTGAGACCATCACTGCAGTGCCGCAGGCCGTGTCAACCACCGACCGTTTCGGCAACGCGCACCGGATCGGGCGGCTAGGCGTCACCAAGAATGTCGACCAGTCGGACGTCGTGCTCTATCGGCCGAATCCGGTCGAGGCGATCGGCATGACCTTCGAGGAGGTCCGCTTCATCGTCGACCGCACGGTGGCGTTCCTCGGCGACTTTTTCGTCGGTCGCGGCGACGTCGAGCAGCTCGGCGGCCCGGTGAAGGTAGCGAAGGTCTCGGGCGAGGTGGCGAGCCTCGGCATCGTGGCACTCATCAACCTGATGGCGTTGCTGTCGCTGAACATCGGCATCTTCAACCTGCTGCCGATTCCTATGCTCGATGGTGGCCACCTGGCCTACTACCTGGTGGAAGCAGCGCGCGGGAAGCCGCTGAGTCAGCGGGTCCAGGAGATCGGCTACCGGTTCGGGCTGGCGATCGTGTTCACCCTGATGGTGTTCACGCTGATCAACGACCTGTTCTGAGCGAATCCGTCGGGCGAGGCTCTGTCAGCCGGCTGACACATTGTCGCCGCGCCTCTGACGCATTTGCTCGAATGCCCCTACAGTCCTGTTAACCCTTGGATAAGCTTAGTTTTCTAGGTGTTGCAGGAATGCACGAGGGCCAATCTTTCGCTAACCTCGAAGCCCGTCGCGGCTTGTCCGTGGTTAAAATTCCAGTAAAAGCTTTTGATGGAGTTAGCTGGGGACGCTGTGCATGGCGATTCCCGGCGTAGGTCGCACGAGGCAACAAGAATCATGACGAACCCGAAAAAGCTGATGCGCGGTATCTTTGTAGCGCTCGCCCTCGTGGCAGCGCCGCTCGCAGGCGTCAGCGGTACATTCATCGGGGTCGATGCGGCCCAGGCTCAGCAGCAACGTCTCATCTCGGCGGTGCTGTTCGAAGGCAACAGCGGCTTCTCCGACGCCCAGCTGCTCGCGATGGTCAACGTCGCCGAGCAGGGGAGCTTCACCGAAGGCGGCCTCGCCGCCGACGCCGAGTCGATCCGGCAGGCCTATGTGGGCAAGGGCTACATGGGCGTGACGGTCACGCCGCGTGTCGAGCAGTCCGAAAACGGTCGTGCGCGCATCACCTTCGTCGTCAACGAAGGTCAGCGCACCGGCATCGCTGCGATCAACTTCACCGGTAACAACTCGATCGGTTCGGGCACTCTCAAGTCCGTCATCCGGACCCACGAGACGAGCCTGCTGAGCTGGCTGTTCCGTGACGACACCTACAGCGAAGATCTGCTGGCCGTCGACCGCCAGCTGATCGAGCTCTACTACATGAACCACGGTTACCCGGATGCGCAGGTGACTTCGGCCGTCGGCGAGTACGACGCGTCGCGCAATGCGTATTTCGTGAACTTCACCATCTCCGAGGGTGAGCGCTATCGCTTCGGCCAGATCGGTGTCGAGACCTCGATCCCGGGCCTGAACCCCGACGCGATGACCGGCGCGATCCGCACCGGCAAGGGCGGTACCTACTCGCTGGCCGACCTGCAGAAGTCGCAGGAAGACCTGGCCTTCGAGGCCACTGCGCAGGGTTATGCCTTCGCCGACGTTCGTCCGCGCGTTGATCGCGATGTGGCCAACAGCACGTTCAACGTTACCTACCTGGTGGATGAGGGCGCCCGCATCTACGTCGAGCGCATCAACATCAGCGGCAACACCAAGACCCGCGATGCGGTGATCCGTCGTGAGCTGGATTTTGGTGAAGGCGACCCCTTCAACCGTTCGATGGTGCAGCGCGGCAAGACCCGCATCGAAGGGCTCGGCTTCTTCAAGACCGTCAGCCTCGACATGCAGCAGGGCAGCGCGCCCGACAAGGTGGTGATCAACATCACCGTCGAGGAGCAGTCGACGGGCGACTACGGTCTGACCGCAGGCTTCGATTCAAGCGCTGGCCTCCTGGGCGAAGTGTCGGTCACCGAGCGCAACTTCCTCGGTCGTGGCCAGTATGTCCGCGCCGCGGTGAGTGCTTCGCAGTCGGGCCAGAGCTTCGATTTCTCGTTCACCGAGCCCCGCTTTATGGGCCTGCGCGTGTCCTCGGGCTTTGACGTTTACCACCGCATCGTCGGTGAAACGACGAGTAACATCTACGGCACGACGTCGACTGGCGGCCAGATTCGCTTCGGCGCTCCGATCACTACCGACCTGAGCGGTACAGTGTTCGTTGGCCTGGAACAGAAGACGATCGCCGACAACCTGCTGTGGGACGACGACAATAACAGCGCGACGCCCAAGGTTCCGCATCTGCCGCACTCGGCAATCGTTACGGATGGTGAGGTCTTCGAGAAGGCTTGGGTTGGTTACGGCCTGACCTTCAATACGCTGGATGACACCAAGCGTCCGACCGAGGGTATCTATGCGACCTTCAATCAGCAGTACATTGGCTGGAACTACAACCTGCTGAAGACCGAGGCGAAGGCGCGCTACTTCATGCCGCTGATGTCGGACTGGAACGTGATCGGCAGCGTCAAGGGCCAGGTCGGGTACATCACGGCACTCGATGGCGGTTCGGTACATCCGCTGGAAGCGTTCCGTAGCGCCGGCTCGCTGGTTCGCGGCTTCCAGAGTGGTGGCATGGGCCCCAAGCTCAACAGCACGGGTGAACTGCTCGGGTACACTGGTTACGTCGCGGCCTCGGCTGAGATCGAATTCCCGATCCCAGTTCTGCCTGAGACCTACGGTGTCCGTGGTGCAGTGTGGGCCGACGCAGCTCTCATCGACGGTAACGGCGGTGTGAGCGGTATGGGCATCATTGACCCGGGTACCATCGACCAGAACTTCAAGTCGTCGGTTGGTGCCTCGATCATCTGGGACAGCCCGTTCGGTCCGCTGCGTGGCGACTTCGCCTACGTGCTGAACAAGGCGACGGACGACAAGACCCAGGTCTTCTCGCTCACGCTGCAGCAGCTGCTGTAATCGGTCGGCCGGCGCAACGCCGGCCTTCCTTCTGGTTATCGAGGCCGCGGCGCGGTTGCCCCGCGGCCTCTTTGTTGTGTAATGACAGCCATGGTCGATACTCGTTTCCATTCCTCATCGGGACCGATTTCCCTTGGTGTCGTGCTGTCGACGTTGGGTCGGAAGGTCGACGTCGACGAAGGCAGGGCGGCCGAGCTGGTGATCAGCGGCGCCGAGGAGCTGCCACTTGCGGGACCGGGGCATCTCGCGCTCGCGGCGCAGGCCGAGTACCGCATGGCCCTGAGCGAGACCGGTGCCGGCGCGGTGATCGTTCACCCGAAATTTCTCGCCGATGTACCCTCAAGCTCCGTGCCCATCGTCGACGAGCGACCGCATGAGCTGTTCGTCGATCTGCTGGAGCGGCTCTATCCACTCGGAACTCGCGGCATCGCTTCCGGCCTGTTCGAGGCAGGTGGTCCGGCGCCATTCATCGAGGAAGGCGTGCGGATCGGCGCCAATGTGGTGATCGGGCCAGGCGTCGAGATCGGCCGCAACACCATCATCGGTCCCAACACCGTCATCGGCCGGGGCGTGACCATCGGCCGGAACGCGGTGATCGCTTCGAATGTTTCGGTCGAATGCGCCTATGTGGGCAACAATGTCGTGCTGCACCCCGGCGTGCGCATCGGTAGTGAAGGATTCGGCTGGCTGGGGCAGGGGCGCACCAACCGCAAGGTCCCACAGCTGGGTCGGGTGATCGTTCAGGACGGGGTCGAGATCGGCGCCAATTCGACGGTCGATCGTGGCGCCCTGGGCGACACGGTGATCGGCGAGGGCAGTAAGATCGACAACCTCGTGCAGATTGGCCACAACTCGCGCATCGGCCGCTATTGCCTCATCGCGGGTACCTGCGGTATCGGCGGCGGCACGATCATCGGCGACAACGTGCTGGTGGGCGGCGGCGCCGGGACGGCGGGCCACTTGCGGATCGGCGATGGCAGCATATTGTCGGCCCGGTGCCTGGTGACGAAGGACGTGCCGGCGGGCGCGCGAGTCGGAGGCTACCCAGCGCAGGACCTCAAGGCCTGGCAGCGCGAGGTAGCGATGTTGCGGCGACTGAACAAAAGGGGACGAGATTGACGGTTACCAACGAGGCGCCAGCGACCGAGACGAGAGAACTCTCGTCGATGGACATCGGCCGGATCCTGCAGCTTCTGCCCCATCGCTATCCGTTCCTCCTGATCGACAAGATCATCGAGGTCGACGGTGACAATTCCGGCATCGGCATCAAGAACGTGACGTTCAACGAGCCGATCTTCCAGGGCCACTTTCCCGGCGCACCGGTGTTCCCGGGTGTGCTGATCATCGAAGGGATGGCCCAGACGGCCGGTGCCATGGCGATCGCTGCCGGTACTGCCGGCGGGGAGAAGCACATCGTCTACCTGCTGACGATCGACAAGTGCAAGTTCCGCAAACCGGCGAAGCCGGGCGACCGGATCGAGTATCACATCAGGAAGCTGCGGCGCCGCATGACCATGGGCTGGTTCGAGGCCAAGGCGATCGTCGACGGCGTCGTCATTGCCGAGGCCGAAGTCGGCGCCATGGTGAGCCCCAGCGAGCAATGACCATCCATCCTTCTGCGATCATTGAGCCCGGCGCCCGAATTGGTGCCGGCGTCAAGATCGGGCCGTTCTGCGTGGTCGGCAGCGACGTGACGCTGGGCGACGGCGTCGAGCTGATCTCGCACGCCGTGGTCACCGGTCGCACCAGCGTCGGCGCCCGCACGGTGGTGTTCCCGTTCGCCTCGGTCGGCCACCGTCCTCAGGACCTGAAGTATGCCGGCGAGCCGTCGACGCTCAGCATCGGCACCGATTGCGTCATTCGCGAGCACGTGACCATAAATCCGGGCACGGCTGGCGGAGGGATGAAGACCGTCATCGGCAACCACTGCCTGCTGATGATCGGCGTGCATATCGGACACGACTGCGTCCTCGGCGACCACATTGTGCTGTCGAACAATACCGGCATCGCCGGGCACTGCGTGATCGACGACTATGTCATCATGAGCGGTCACTCGGGATCTGCGCAGTTCGTCCACATCGGCGCCCACGCCTTCATCGGCGGGATGACCAAGGTCGAGAAGGACGTGATCCCCTATGGCACGGTGCTGGGCAATCCGGCTGCGCTGTCGGGCGTCAACATTGTCGGCCTCAAGCGCCGCGGCTTCGACCGCGAGGCGATCCACCGCCTGCGGACAGCCTACAGGATGATCTTTGCCAGCGAAGGAACGCTGCGCGAACGCGTCGATGACGCCTCGGCGATGTTCCCGGACGAAGTGCTGGTGCAGGACGTGGTGAGGTTCGTTGCCGCCGCCGAGCGACCGCTGACACTGCCTGGCAATCTGCCGAACGTATCGGGCGAAGAGTAATGCCCCGCCGGCTCTCCGTCCTTGCGGGAACGGGAGCCCTCGTCTCCCACGTCGTGGAGGCAGCATTGGCGGCGGGCGACGCCGTCCAGGTGGTGGGTTTTGCTCCCCAGCCGGAGCGCCCCGGCACGACACTTGTCACCGGCGACCTCAGAAACCCCACCGGCGCAATCGCGGCGATCGCCGCGTTCAAGACTACCCATGTCGTCCTCGCTGGGGGGCTGATGATCTCGGACCGGGATCGTGAGTCGGTCGCCGGTTTTGCCGGCGCTGCGTCTGGCGCAGCCCAGGGCGATGCGGCGCTCTCGTCGGTCACCGCCGCCATCGAGAAGTTCTCCGGCGCGATGGTCATCGGGGTGCACGAGGTTGCTGCCGATCTGCTGGCGACGGCCGGCACAATCGCCGGTCGGTCGCCGACGGATGCCGAGCTGACCACTGCCCGGCAGGGTCTCATCGCGGCACGAGAGATTGGGCGGCTCGATCTGGGGCAGGCCGTGGTCGTTGCGGGCCGTCGCGTGGTTGCCGCTGAGGATGTTGGCGGCACGGACGAGTTGCTGGCGCGGGTTGCGGCGCATCGCGCCGCTGGGCGCATTGGCGACGGGAGTGGTCCGCTGGTGCTCGCCAAGGCCGCCAAGCCGCAGCAGCCGCTCTATGTCGATCTGCCCGCCATCGGTCCCGACACCGTCGCCGGTGCCGCCGCCGCCGGGATCAGCGTGATCACGGTCGAAGCCGGCAAGTCGCTGGTGCTCGATCGCCCTGCGCTTGCCGCCGCCGCGGATGCACACGGCATCGCGGTCGTCGGCCTCGACATCGATGGCTGAGCGGCTGCGCGTGTTCGTCCTCGCCGGGGAGGCCTCGGGCGACCGGATCGGGGCGGATCTCGTACAGCGACTGCGGACACGAACCGAAGTGGCGCTAGACGGCGTCGGCGGCTCGGAGCTCGAGGCAGAGGGCCTGTCGAGCCTCTTCCCGATGGAGAATCTCTCCGTGATGGGCTGGAGCGACGTGCTCCGACGGCTGCCGCTGCTGCTCTGGCGGGTGCGCCAGACGGCCAAGGCCATCATCCGGCAGCGCCCCGACGTCGTCGTCCTCATCGACTCCCAGGTGTTCGCCAAGGCAGTTGCCTCGAGGGTGCGGCGTGCTGGGCTCCGTGTGCCGATGCTGCTTTACGTCGCCCCCAGCGTGTGGGCCTGGCGCCCGGAACGCGCCGCCGAGCTGAAGCCGCTGTTCGACGAAGTGCTGGCGGTGCTGCCGTTCGAGCCGAAAGTCATGGCGGAGCTCAACGGCCCACCGACCACCTATGTCGGGCATCCGGCACTGGCCCGTTTCCCGATGCGGGTCGGGCAGCCGGAGCGCGGTCCGTTACTGCTGCTGCCCGGCAGCCGCGAAGGTGAGCTGCGGCGACACCTGCCGCTGATGCGTGAGGCGGCAACGATGCTGCGCGATCACCCACGCATTGCCGGCTTCATCATCCCGACCCTGTCATCGCTTGCCGACCGGCTGCGTGCAGAGGTCGCAACCTGGTCGGTGCCGGTCGAGGTCGTTACCGGCGACGGCCGGCAGGCGGCGTTTGCATCCGCCTACGCGGCGTTCGCCGTCAGCGGCACCATCACCTTCGAGCTCGCGGTGTCGGGTGTGCCGATGGTTGTCACCTATGTCGCCGATCCCCAGCAGGCGAAGCGCGCTGCCGAGGTCGGCCATCCCGTTCGGATCGCGCTGCCCAACATCGTCCTCGGCCGCGACGCCGTACCGGAACTGCAGTTCGTCGATCCCAGGGCCGAGCGGTCGCTGGCGCCGCTCGCGGCGCTGCTGGACGATCCCGTCGCCGCCGCCGCCCAGGTCTCCGCGTTCCACGAACTGCGTACCCTGATGCAAAAAGGGGCGCCCGAGGCGCCCCTTGTCGATCCCGCCGAGCGGGTTCTGGCTCACACCGATCAGCGGCCGCTGATCGGCTCGTAGTCGCGAACGGGCGAACCGTTGTAGAGCTGGCGCGGACGGCCGATCTTCTTCTGCGGGTCGCCGATCATTTCCTTCCACTGGGCAATCCAGCCGACGGTGCGGCTGAGCGCGAAGATGGCGGTGAACATCGAAGTCGGGAAGCCGATCGCGTCGAGGATGATGCCCGAGTAGAAGTCGACGTTCGGGTAGAGCTTGCGGTCGATAAAGTACTGGTCGGAGAGCGCGATGCGCTCGAGTTCCTTGGCCACCTGCAGGGTCGGCGACAGGTTGTCGGCGCCGAGCTGGGCCAGCACCTCGTTGGCGGCCTGCTGCATCACCTTGGCGCGCGGATCGTAGTTCTTGTAGACGCGGTGGCCAAAGCCCATCAGGCGGAAGCCCGAGTTCTTGTCCTTGGCCTTGGCGATGAACTCCGGGATGCGATCGACGGTGCCGATCTGCTTCAGCATGTTGAGCGCCGCCTCGTTGGCGCCGCCGTGAGCGGGGCCCCAGAGGCAGGCGACGCCGGCTGCGATACAGGCGAAGGGGTTGGCGTCGGACGAGCCGGCGAGGCGCACGGTCGAGGTCGAAGCGTTCTGCTCGTGGTCGGCATGGAGCGTGAAGATCAGGTCCATGGCGCGCGCCACGACCGGGTTCACCACGTAATCCTCGGCCGGAACCGAGAAGCACATGCGGAGGAAATTCGAGGCGTAGTCGAGGTCGTTGCGCGGGTACACGAAGGGCTGACCGACCGAGTACTTGTAGGCCATGGCGACGATCGTCGGGATCTTGGCGATCATGCGGATCGAGGCGATCTCGCGCTGCTCGGGATCGTTGATGTCGATCGAGTCGTGGTAGAAGGCGGCCATCGCACCGACGACGCCGCAGACGATGGCCATCGGGTGCGCATCGCGACGGAAGCCGCGATAGAAGTAGTGCATCTGCTCGTGCACCATGGTGTGGCGCGTAACGCGCTGCTCGAAATCGGCCATCTGCGCCTTGTTGGGCAGCTCGCCGTACAGCAGCAGGTAGCAGACCTCGAGATAGTTCGACTTCTCGGCCAGCTGCTCGATCGGGTAGCCCCGATACATCAGCTCGCCCTTGTCGCCGTCGATGTAGGTGATGGCGCTGTCAGTGGCAGCGGTCGAGGTGAAGCCCGGGTCATAAGTGAACATGCCGGTCTTGGCGTAGAGTGAGCGGATATCGATGACATCCGGCCCAACCGAGCCCGAAAGCACCGGGAACTCGAAAGTCTGGTCCCCGATGGTGAGTTTGGCGACGGTATCGCTCATCTTTTCGCACTCCTTGATGGCCTTCTATGGGCCCGCGGAAGGTGGGAGCGGGCAGGCCGTATGGTCGTTTAGAGGCAGGTTCGGTTGGCGTAACTCATATACCCCACCACTGCAACAGGTGGGTGAACAACGCTGACCTAATCACTTTTCCCAATATGCATCAGCCGGCCTGATCGCCGAGCCGGGCCAGCGTTTCGTCGCGCCCGATCAGCACCATGACCTCGAAGATTCCGGGAGAAATCGTCCGTCCCGTCAGCGCGGCGCGCAGCGGTTGCGCCACCTTGCCGAGCTTCAGCCCGCGGGCTTCCGCGAAGGCGCGGGCGGCCGCATCGATGGCTTCCACCGACCAGTCGTTGAGGCCCTTCAGGATGTCGGCGAATGCACCGACATTGGCACGGGCATCCGGCGTCAGCTGGTCGGAAGCGGCCTGATCGATTGTCAGCGGGCGTACCGCGTAGATGAACTGCGCCAGGTCGATGAGCTCGAGCACCGTCTTGGCGCGCGGCTGCAACTCGGGCAGGGCGGCGAGCACCGTGTCCTTGTTGGCAGCGAGGCCATCCATGTCGAACACGCGGTTCAGCTCGGTGGCCGTCTCCAGCATCACCTCATAGAGCCGCGCCGGCGTCGCCTGGCGGATGTAGTGGCCGTTGATGTTCTCGAGCTTGACGAAATCGAAGCGCGCGGCGCCCTTGTTGAGCGCCTCCAACGTGAACCACTCGACCATCTGCTCGGTCGAGAACAGTTCCTCGTCGCCGTGGCTCCAGCCGAGGCGGGCGAGGTAGTTGCGCAGCGCCTCGGGCAGGTAGCCCATCTGCCGGTAGGCCTCGACGCCGAGCGCGCCGTGGCGCTTCGACAGCTTGGCGCCATCCGGCCCGTGGATCAGCGGGATGTGGCTCATCTCCGGCACGTGCCAGCCCATGCCGTTGTAGATGACGATCTGGCGGGCGGCGTTGGTCAGGTGGTCGTCGCCGCGGATGATGTGGGTGACGCCCATGTCGTGATCGTCGACCACCACGGCCAGCATGTAGGTCGGAGTGCCGTCCGAGCGAAGGATGATGAAGTCGTCGAGGTTCTCGGCCTTGAACACCACCTCGCCCTGCACATGGTCCTGCACCCGGATCTCGCCGGACTGCGGCGCCTTGATGCGGATCACCGGTGCGACGCCGGTCGGCGCCTCGGACGGATCGCGGTCGCGCCAGTAGCCGTTGTAGCGCGGCGGCAGGCCATTGGCGCGGGCGGTTTCGCGCATCTCGGCCAGTTCCTCCGGCGAGCAGTAGCAGTAGTAAGCTTGCCCACGCGCCAGCAGCTCGTTGGCCACTTCGGCATGCCGTGCGGCGCGCGAAAACTGCATGAACGGCTCGCCGTCCCAGTCCAGCCCCAGCCACTTCAGCCCGTCGAAGATCGCCTTCACGGCGCCTTCGGTCGAGCGTTCGCGATCGGTGTCCTCGATGCGCAGCAGCATCTTGCCGCCGGTGTGGCGGGAAAAGGCCCAGTTGAACAGGGCAGTGCGGGCGCCACCGATATGGAGATAGCCGGTGGGCGAGGGAGCGAAGCGGGTGACGACTGGGGTAGCCATGGGTCGATGAAACATCCCGGAGAATTGGCGTTCGGCGGTGTGTAAGCACCCCGGGGCCGGAGCGCAAGGGCGGCAGTTGGCATGGCGGCAACGCCCGGCTAGCATCGCTGCCGTGATCATGCGGAGCGGGGGCTCGGCGGATGACCGTGACTGTTGGGGAGGCGGCAACTGAACGGCTGGTTCCGGCCCGCGCCGAGCCGGCGTCGCCCCGCGCGTTGCCACCTGCATTGCGGCCGCGACAGACCCCGCTGCAGGCCTTTCACGCCGGCATCGCGACCGCCCTCGAGCATCGGCGCTTGTTCCTCCTCTGGCCTTACGCCGTCATCGCCGGGCTGATCGTCTCGCTGGTCGCGCCGGACGAGCCGCAGCCCTGGATACTGGCGCTGGTCGGGGCGGCTGCAGCGATCGGCCTCATCCTCTCCCGCAAGCAGATCGCGGCCTTCCGAGCGCTCACTCTGGCGACCGCCTTCTGGGCCGGCTTCTCGTTGCTCCCCATCCACGCAGCACTGTTCGGCACCGTCATGCTGGCTCGCCCGGCCTACGGCACCTACGAGATGGGGATCGACGAAATCCTGTCGGAGGCCGAGGGCGGCGTGCGAGCCATCGTGTCCTCGATCACGCCGGTCGGCAAATCGCGATCTCTGCCGGTGCGTCGGGCGCGGCTCGTCATCGGTGATGGTCCGTCAATCGCACCCGGCGATGTCATCCGTGCTCCGGTGCGGTTCTACGCCGTGCCCGGACCGGTGGTCCCAAACGGTTTTGACACCCAGTTCCACGCCTTCTTCGACGGCGTCGGTGCCTATGGCAACAATACCGGCACGGTCGAACGGATGTCCTCGGGGAGCAACTCGGCGCCGGAGCGGATCATCGACAGCGTGCGTCGTGGCATCGCCGCGCGGATCGATGCAGACCTGCAGCAGCCGACGGCCGGTATCGCACGCGCCCTGATCACCGGCGACCAGAGCGCGGTCTCCAACGAGGCGCGCGAGACCATGGCCGCGGCCGGTCTCGCGCACGTGCTCTCGGTATCCGGGCTACATCTCACCATCGTCGCCGGGCTGGTGCTGGTCACGCTACGTGGCGGACTGGCGCTGGTCAGCGGCATCCACCGCTTCGTTTCGGTCAAGCGAGTCGCGGCGGCGGGCGCGGTACTGGCGGCGCTGGCCTACTTCGCCATCTCGGGTGGCAATGTCGCGGCGTTGCGCTCGACCATCATGCTGGTGCTCGTGCTCGGAGCAATCATCTTCGGCCGCCGCGCGCTCACTATGCGCAACGTCGCCATCGCCGCGCTGATCGTCATCGCCACCGATCCCGCCAGCGTGTTCCGGCCGAGCTTTCAGCTCTCCTTCGCTGCAGTGGTGGCGTTGATCGGGGCGTGGGAGTTGATGCGACCGCCGGAGGGGCGAGAGCAATCGCTGCTGGCGCGTGCCGGCGGCTATCTCTGGGGCATCGTGCTGACCAGCCTGATCGCCGGGGCGGCGACGCTGCTATTCTCGGTCTACCACTTCCAGCAGACTTCGCCGCTCGGCGTGCTCGGGAACCTGTTCTCGCTGCCTCTGGTCGGCTTCGTGATGATGCCTTCGGCGGTGCTGGCGACACTCGCCATGCCGTTCGGCTGGGAGGCGCCGTTCCTTGCCGTCACGGGCTGGTCGATCGATCGGATGCTCGACCTCGGCGGCCTGGTCGCCAGCTGGAGCGCCGGCCTCGACGCCAGCCCGCTGCTGACGCCGCTGGCGCTGCTGTTTGGGCTGGCGGCGCTGGCGTGGTTCACCTTCTTTTCCAGTTGGCACCGGCTGCTCGCCCCAGCATTGCTGCTGCCGGCCGTGCTCCTGTTCGCGCTCGACAACCCGCCGGACGTGCTGATCGCCGACACCACACAGGCCGTAGCCCTGCGCGGCGATGCCGGGCTGCAACTGGTCGCCGGCAAGGGGAACAGCTTCGCTGTGGACGTGTGGCGCGAGACGTATGGCGAGGCGATCGGACCCGGCTCGTTGCTGCGTTGCGACAGCGTCGGCTGCTTCGGCCACAGCGGCCGCGGCTTCACCGTGGCGATCGTGCGCGACCCCGCCGGCTTCTACGAGGATTGCGACACCGCCGACCTGGTGGTTACTCGCCGTGTTGCGCCAGTAAACTGCGCCGCTGGCACAGTCATCGACGCCAACGCCCTGGCGCGTGGCGGAGTGCATTGGCTGCGCTGGGACGAGGCGCGGGGCGGGTTTGAGGTCCGCCCCGCAATTCCAGAGGTCAACCGGCCCTGGCGAGCAGTGCTACCGTGACCCCGGCAGCTTCGATCTGCGCGCCGCCGAGCACGTAGCCCTTCTCGTCGGGCGCTGCGGTCAGGTTTGCCGCAGTGTCGCCATAATTGAAGTAAACGCGCCATTTACCTCTGGTGCGGCAGCGGACGCCTGCCGGCAGGTTGAGTGTCGGCACGTCGGCTTCAGCCAGCAGGTGGTCGACAACCCGCTGCATCAGCGCGCGATCGCCGCTGGCGGCGAGGTAGTTGAGCTTTCCTTGTGCCACCAGCACCGGAAAGTCCTCCTCGTCCTCGATCACGACCGCCGCCCGGGTATCCAGCCGCTCGCGCCAATGCCCAACGGCGCCGCCGCCCTTCACCGACACCGTGCGACGCGGGTCGGTGCTGTCGACGCGCGCCACCTTGGCGTCGAGGAGGTTCTGCGGCAGGTCCGGACCGAGGCCCTTGGGGATCGAGAAGTTCTCAGTCTTCGAACCGGTACGCGGGCCGATCAGCAGGTGACCCTCAAAATTCTCGATGGCGGTGCGCAGCGCGTCGTTCCAGGCGAACAGCGCAGGGATCACCACCAGGTCATAGCCGGAGAAGTCGGTGGTCGAGGGCGGCAGGATGTCGACGTCGATGCCGCGCTTGCGCAGCGGCACGTAGACGTTGCGGACGTGCTGGTGGTGCGAAAATCCCTTGGCCTGCGGCTGGATCCGCCACGCCCACTCGCTCTGGTAGTCGTAGACGATGGCGACGTGGCCCTTGTTGGCGGTGCCGTCGATACCGAGCCGCTTCAGTTCCTCGGCGACTTGCTTGGCCTCATGATAGGCGGGTGCCGGCTGGCTGTCGGGGCGCAGCAGGCCCGCGTGCATCTGCTCCTGCGCGAACGGCGCCTGCCGCCAGCGGAAGTAGGATACCACCTCGGCGCCATGCGCGAACGCCTCCCACGCCCACAGCCGGGCCATGCCGGGCAGGGGATCGGGGTTGTACTCGGCCCAGTTCACCGGACCCGGCTGCTGCTCCATGATCCACCAGCGGCCGTGACCCACGGCGCGGTAGATGTCGTGCTGCAGGCCCTGCGCGTCCGGCTCGCCCTGGCGGAAATAGGCGGCCTTCACCTCGTCGGACTCATTGGAAACCGCGAGGTGACCGATCGGGTAGGAATCCCAGCTCGCCACATCCAGCGTCTCGGCCACTTCGTAGTGGTCGAACTCGGTGAAGCGGCCCATGAAGTTGTGGATCACCGGCAGGTCCGGGCGGGCCGCTTTCATCACGTCGTACTGGACGGCATTGAACGCCGCGACCTGCGCCGACGAATAGCGGCGGAAGTCGAGGCATGCCGTCGGCGCCGCCTCGGTGACGGTGAGGTTCGGCGGGTCGATCTGTTCGAAATCGTTGTAGTCCATCGACCAGAACACAGCACCCCAGGCGAGGTTCAGCGCATCGATATCGCCGTACTTGTCCTTCAGCCACTTACGGAAACCGACAGCGGCGGCCTTGGAGTAGGAGTGCACGGTGTCGTGGCAGCCATACTCGTTGTCGGTCTGCCAGCCGGCGAGTGCCGGGTGCTGGCCGACCTTCTCGACGAGGAGGCGGGTGATGCGGGCGCATTCCTCGCGATAGCCGAGGTGCGAGAAATCGTAGTGCCGACGCGAGCCGAAACCGCGCGGCCGGCCTTCCTTATCGACCGCCAGCATGTCGGGGTGCTTGTCGATCATCCAGCGCGGCGGCGTCGCCGTGGGCGTGCCGACGATCACCTTGAGTCCATGCCGGCCGAGCACGTCCATGGATGCGACCAGCCAGTCGAAATCCAGCTCGCCGGGTCGCGGCTCAAGCTTCGACCAGGCGAACTCGCCGATGCGGACATACTGGATGCCGACTTCCGCCATGCGGCGCGCATCGTCCTCCCACCATTCGACGGGCCAGTGTTCGGGGTAGTAGCAGACGCCGACAGCAGGAAACGACACGTGAGACTCAGAGCTTGAGGAAAGGTTCGGCGATGCCGGGCACGTCGAGCGCCACGGCGAAGACGCTGCCGGCATGCGGCTCGCGCTCGATCTGTTCGGGCGTCATGTGTTCGCGCGCCGTGGTGATGTAGAGGGTCTTCAAGTCGTTGCCGCCGAAGGCCGGGCAGCTCACCTGGCTGACGCCGGGCACCTCGACCACTTTGTCGAGCTTGCCTTCGGGGGAGATGCGGATGACCTTGCTGCCGCCCCAGCGGGCGTTCCAGAGAAAACCCTCGGAATCGACCACCGAGCCATCGGCGCCGCCCGGACCTTCCATGGTGAAGAAGTCCTCCCACGGGCCGACCGGCAGCCCGGTCGCAGGGTCGGTGGCGCACTTGATGATCATCTTGCCGGCGTCGGTGAAGTAGGCGGTGCGGCCATCGGGCGAGAAGCAGATCGAGTTGGGGATGCGAATGTTCTCGATGACCTTCGTCGTCTGCCCGGCGCGATACTGGTAGACGCCGCCGACGCCGGCCTCGGCCTTCCTGCCCATGGTGCCAATCCAGAAACCACCGCTCCGGTCGACGCGGCTGTCATTGGTGCGGTTGGTGGGGACGTCGCCGTCGATCTCGGCGATCACCGAGGTGCTGTCGGTGGCGAAATCATAGCGGAGCAGGGCGCCCGACTGGGCAATGGCGAGGCTGCCCTTGTCGATGACGGCGCCGGCGCTGACGGTGTCCTTGAAGGTGATGCGGTCGACGATGTGGCCGTCGGTGCCGGCGCTCAGCATGGTCTGGTTGAGGATGTCGAACCAGAACAGCCGCTCGAGCAGCGGGTGCCAGAACGGGCCTTCGCCCAGTTCGCAGCGGCTGTCGACAAACAGCTCGGCCTTCGAATTCATCGCGGTTTCCCCTGGTCGTAGGCAGTGACGGCCGCGGTGGCGCGCAGGGCGACGTCGGCGGCGGACATGCCGGGCTTGAAAATGTAGGTGCCGAGCCCGAACCCGGCGCAGCCGGCGGCGAAGTACTCGGTGAAATTGTCGGGATTGGCGCCGCCGACGGCGTAGAGCGGAATATCTGGCGGCAGCACCGCCTTCATCGCCTTGATGCCCTTGGGACCGAGCACTTCGGCCGGGAAGAACTTCAGCCCAGTGGCGCCCGAGCGGATGGCGGTGAAGGCGTCGGTGGGCGAGAACACGCCGGGGTACGAGGTCATGCCGCGCTCGATGGTGGCGCCGATCACCGCCGGATTGGTGTCCGGCGAGACGACGAACTGCCCGCCGGCGTCAGCGACGGCGTCGACATCGGCCCGGCTCAGCACCGTTCCGGCGCCGATCAAGGCGCGGCCGTCGAACGCCTTCGCGGCGTCTTCGATCGAGCGCAGCGCCTCGGGCGAGTTGAGCGGCACTTCGATCATGGTGATGCCTGCGAGCACCAGCGCGTCGCAAACTTCGAGGGTTTCGGGAGGGGTGATGCCGCGAAGGATCGCGATGATATGGCGGTGGGTCATGATCTCTATGCCTGTCTGGCGGCCTTGAGGCCGGCGAGGGTGGCGTCGGTCGCGTCGACGATGCGGGTCTTGGCGCCGAGCCGGGCGAAGGCGACCTGGTAGAGGCCGCAAAGGCCGACGCTGCCGACCAGCGGGATTTCGGCATCGCCGATCCAGTCGCGCTGCCCGCCGATTTCGGCGCCGATGAGCAGGCCCGACAGGAACCCGGCGCACCACGGTGCGCTGCGCCCCGAGAGGAGCGAGCCGGCGCGGACCTTGAACAGGGTCGCCGTCAGGCGCTCGGGACGCTCCAACCCCTGGTCGAGGCCGGCCCCAAAGCCGACATCGCGCTCTTCGCCATCAAGCTCGCCGCCGAGCGAATGGCGCAGCACCGAGTGGGTGCGCAACAGCTCGAAGATCTCGCCGGTCATGGCGCTGGAGAAACGCTCCAGCTTCGTGCCTGAGAGCAGCGCCCATTTGCTGTGGGTGCCGGGCATCACTGCAAGGCCGGAGAAGCCGGGGATCAGCGACGAGAGACCCAGCAGCTGGGTTTCCTCGCCGCGCATCACGTCTTCGGCGCCGACGTCGCGCAGGCAGACGCCGGGGAGGATGCGGGGATTGAGCGGGCCGGGCATGTCGGGCGTCACAGCGCCCTGGGCGAGGCGACCGAGATCGGCGGGGGCGTCGAGATATGGAGCTTCGATCCAGCCCTGGCGGGCGCCGGCCATGCCGCAGATCAGCACGTCCTCGACCTCGTCGGCGACGCCGCTCAGCAGCGAGGTCAGCACATCGGGGTATTGCTCGCGGCTGAGGCGGCCCATCCCATCCGGCGACGAACGCGCAAACGCGATCTCACCGGCGGAGTCCATGCCCCACGCGCGCAGATTGGAGGTGCCCCAATCAACGGCGACCCATTCGACCTCTGCTGCCAAAACCTTCTCCCTGGCGCTGCAAGTTTGCCGCGCACAGCCATGCCGCTAGAGCGCGATCGGGAAGGTTGTCCACTCTCCTGGTACGATCGCGCGAGCCAATCGCATGGCGGCGCTGCCGCGCGGGACCAAAGGCCGCCACGGCGGGGCGGACCGTAACGTCTTTGCCGGCCTCGCCCTAGTGCAAATATCGGCGGGCACGTACGGTTTCGTAAGAAAAGGATCGCGGTTCAGCACGAAAAAGGGCCGGCATGGCTGCCGGCCCGAGGACCCGATTGGCGGTGGGGTCAGTAACTCAGTATTTGCGGAGCAGGCCGACCAGCCGGCCCTGCACCTTCACTCGGTCGGGCGGGAAGATGCGGGTCTCGTAGGCCGGGTTTGCGGCTTCGAGCGCCACGGAATTGCCGCGGCGGCGGAGGCGCTTCAGCGTCGCTTCCTCGTCGTCGACAAGCGCCACGACGATCTCGCCCGTCGAGGCGGCGTCCTGCTTCTTGATCAGCACCGTGTCGCCATCGAAGATGCCGGCATCGATCATCGAGTCGCCGCGCACTTCCAGCGCGTAGTGCTCGCCGGGGCCAAGCATCTCGGGCGGCACCATGATGGTGTGGCTGTGGGTTTGGATCGCCTCGATCGGCGTGCCCGCCGCGATACGACCCATCACCGGGATGGTCACGGCGCGATACGAGTCGGCGTTGACCACCGGGGCCGCGGGACGAGCTGGCGGCGTCGCCACCTTGCCGAGGTTGCCTTCGATGACCGCGGGCTCGAAGCGGGCCTTACGACCGCCGAGCGAGGGGTTCATCGAGTCCGGCAGCTTGATCACTTCGAGCGCCCGGGCCCGGTTGGGCAGCCGCCGGATGAAGCCGCGCTCTTCGAGCGCGGTAATCAGCCGGTGAATGCCGGACTTGCTCCTCAGATCGAGCGCGTCCTTCATCTCGTCGAATGAAGGCGGGATACCGGACTCTTTCATCCGCTCGTGGATGAACATCAGCAGTTCGTGTTGCTTGCGCGTCAGCATGGCGGCTCCGTGAGCAGAATCGGAACAAAGACTGAACGTGTTATACGTGTTCCAGTTATGTTCTGCAATCGAGCGGTGAATATTGCGTTACGACGCGCGCAAAACCGGCCGTTTGGAAACGTCAGGCTCGCCCTTTGCTCACTTCGCCACCCTGTAGCTCGCCGCGACCAGCAACATAGCGGCCGAAAGCAGCACGAAGGCGAAGGGCAGGGTGGTGAGGTGGGCCACGAAACCGATGATGGCCGGGCCGGCGAGGAGACCGAGGTAGCCCAGCGTGCTGACCGCGGTGATGGCGAGCCCGGGGGACATGTCCCTGGTGCGACCGGCGGCCGAGAACAAGACCGGCACAAGGTTGGAGGCACCTACGCCGACGAGGAAGTAGCCCACAAGGCCGGCGTGGGCCGAGGGCACCAGCAGCACGATGGCGAAGCCGATGGCGCCGATCAGGCCGCCGAACAGGATGACGCGGCGCTCGCCCAGCGCCATGCGGATGCGATCGCCGGCCAGCCGGCCGCCGGTCATCGCCACGGCGAAGGCGGCGTAGCCGAGGCCGGCGAGGCCGATATCGGCGCCGCGGACCGAGGTCAGGAACACCGCGCTCCAGTCGAGCACCGAGCCCTCGGCGAGGAAGGTCAGCAGACACAAGACGCCGAGCAGCAGCACACCGCCCTTGGGCAGCACGAACAGCGGCGACTTCTCCTGCCCATTGTCGCCATAGGGGAGCAGCCCACCCAGGCACAGCCCGACGAGCACAAGCGAGGCGACGCTGACCACGATGGCCGCCACCAGCGGTGACAATCCACCCAGCGCCAGCAGCGCACTCATGCCACCCGCGCCGGCGATGCCGCCGAGGCTGAACAGGCCGTGAAAACCCGACATCATCGGCCGGCCGCTGTCTCGCTCGACCATCACGGCTTGAATGTTCATCGCCACGTCGACGGTGCCGAGCGAAGCGCCGAAGATGGCGATGGCGACCGCCATGCTGACCCAGCTGTCGGCGATGGCGAGGAACGGGAACGCCCCGATCATGATCACCGAGGCGACTGCGATCACCGAGCGGCAGCCCCATTTGGCGGTGAGGATGCCGGTGATCGGCATGGCGAGGATCGAGCCGAGCCCCAGGCACAGCAGCAGGAGGCCCAGTGCGCCTTCATCGAGGCCGAGGCGGAGCTTTGCCAGCGGCACCAGCGGAGCGAAGCCGGCCATGACGATGCCGACCACGAGGAAGATCACCCGGGTGGCGATCTGTTCGCGGCGGGCGGATGGGACGCGGTCGGAGGCGATCGTGGTGGCGGTCACAGCGGGATCCAGTACGGCAGAGGTCAGCGGGCGTGATGAACGGTGGTGCCGAGCGCGGCGAAGTCGTCGAGCAGGGCGGCATCGGCCCCCGCCTCGACCACCAGATGCGTGAGGGCATCGGGCCGTGCGACCCGGAACGGCGCAGCGAGGCCGAGTTTGTCCGAGGTCGCGGCGACCACCAGGGCGCGGCTCTGCATCACCATGGCGCGTTTCACTTCGGCCTCGACTGCATCGAGGGCTGAAACGCCAAACGCCGTGTCGATGGCGCAGGTGCCGAGGAACACTAAGTCGGCGTAGATGGCCTCGACCGCCTCAACCGTGACGTTGCCGCCCACGCTGCCGAGCGAGCCTTTGTAGACGCCGCCCAGCATGATGACGGTGGCCCGCTCATGGTCGGCGAGCGCCGCGGCGATCGCCGGGGCGTTGGTGACGACGGTCAGTTCCATCGCGCGGGGAATGGCGCGTGCGATGGCGTAGTTGGTGCTGCCCGCATCGATGAAGATCGTTTGCTTCGGCTGCAGCAGCTTTGCCGCTTCCGCTGCCAGCCGCGTCTTGGCGTCGGTGTCCTTCTCGACGCGCGCGGAGATCGGTAGCGCCACCGGCGCAGGGGCGAGGGCGCCGCCATGGACGCGCCGGCAGTAACCCGCCTTGGCGAGTTCGCGCAGATCGCGCCTGACCGTGTCCTCGGAAACGCCGAAGCGCACCGCGAGTTCATTGGCGACAACTCGCCCATCGCTCATCAGCAGGGCGCGGATCACGTCGTGGCGTTCGTCGGTCAGCATGTGCGACTCCGTGCACGTTCATGCACGATATTGCACGAATATGCGCAGGCGGCAACCGCGACTGTTAGTCCTTGCTCGCGAGGGGCAGGCGGAGCTGGACGCTGAAGCCGCCGCCCGGCGGCGAGGCCACACTCAGTTCGCCACCGAGCAACTGGGCGATTTCCTCGACGATCGGCAGGCCGAGGCCGGCGCCGGGCTTGTCGCTGTCGCCCCGGCTGAAGCGCTTGCGTACGGCGGTAAGCTGCTCGGGCGGCACACCCTTGCCGGTATCGGCCACTTCGAGCAGCACAGCATCTCCCGCGCTGACGCGAACCGTCGCCTCGGCGCCGGGACCGGCATAGGCGATGGCGTTCTCGATCAGGTTGCTCAGCAGCTCGCCCAGCAACATCGGGTCGGCGCGCACCAGGGCCGGACCGTCGCCTTCGAAGCCGAGGTCGATTTCGGCGGCATGGGCGCGCACGACATAGTCGCCCGTGCGTTCCCGTGCAATTTCGTGCAGGTCGATTGTCGGCAGCCGCAGCCGGTCGGAGGCGGCCTCGTCGATGCGGGCGAGCAGCAGTAACTGCGCCAGCACGCGCTCGGCGTGTACCACCGCCGCATCGGCGGTGCGGGCCGCCTCGCGCGCTGCAGCCGGGGTCTCGGCACGTAGCGCCAGCGCCAGTTGCGTTCGGATGATGGTGAGCGGGGTGCGGAGCTGGTGGCTGGCATTGCCGGTGAAATGTCTAAGTGCCTCGAGCGCCGCCGACAGCCGGGTCATGAACGAGTTGATGGTGTCGACCAGCCCCTGGACCTCGCGCGGCACCTCCTGCTCGATCGGGCTCAGATCATCGAGCGCCCGCCGAGAGATGGCATCGCGCAGCCGATAGAGCGGGGCGAGCGAGAACCCCACCGCCAGCCACAGAATCACCGCCGCGGCGAGAATCAGTAGCGCGAGGCGGATGGCGGAGCGGACCAGCAGGGTCTGGGTCAGCTGGGTGCGGGCGATGGTGGTCTCGGCGACCGTCACCGTGAACGGGATGGCGCTGACGCCCGATGATGCTGCACGGCGAAGCACCGCGACGCGGATCGGCTCGCCGCGGAAGTTCGCGTCGGAATAGGCGATATCGGCCGTCGCCTGCTCCGAGGTTGGCAGGGTCTGGTAGCCGGTGATGAAGCCCTCCGGGCCGTCGACGCGATAGAACACCCGATCCTGCGCCGCCGAGGTCAGCATTTCGAGCGCCACATAGGGCACGTCGACCTCGAGCGCACCGTCCTCGGTGACGATCACCCGTTCGGCAATCGCCAGCACCGAGCCGGCGAGCACCCGGTCCGACAGCGAAGTGGCGGTGTCCCGGGCCTCGCGCCAGGTATCGACCACTGCCAGCGCGGCGACCGCCAGCAGCGCCACCATCAGCCACAGCAGCAGCCGCCTGCGCAGCGAGTAGGGCCGCGCCATCAGTCGGCGATCCGGTCGAGGTAGTAGCCGAGCCCGCGCGCCACCCGCACCGTCAACGCGTAGGGCGCAAGCCGCCGCCGCAGACGCGAGATGTACTGCTCCACGGCGTTCTCCGAGAGGTCGTCGTCGAAGGCGGCCAGCGATTCGATGATCGACTGCTTGGCCACCACCTTGCCGGCCCTGCGCAACAGCGTTTCCAGCACGCTCAGCTCGCGGGCCGGGAGGTCGAGGGTCTGGCCGAACGCCGAAAGGGTGCGCGACACCGTGTCGAGTTCGATGCTGCCGAAGGCAATACTCGAGTTGTGCAGCCCGGCCTGCCGGCGCAGCAGCACGCGGATGCGCGCTTCCAGCTCCGACACCTCGAACGGTTTGGTCATGTAGTCGTCGGCCCCCAGATCGAGGCCGCGCACCCGCTCGTCGAGCGCACCGCGAGCTGTGAGGATCAGCACCGAGGAGGCGTTGCGGCGGGCCCGCATGTGGCGCAGCACATCGAGGCCATCCATCTCGGGGAGGCTGAGATCGAGCACCACGAGGTCGAAGGTTTCGGTGGTCAGCACCGCATCGGCGGAGACACCGTCATGCACGACGTCGACCGCATAACCGGCGACGCGCAGCACCGCGGCAAGGCCGTCGGCCAAGGTCCGGTTGTCTTCCACCACCAAGATACGCATCACTCGCTCCCCGCCCGCACGGTAGTTTGACGGCGGCGCGTTGCCCATAGCCCTTGTGGAGCGGGCAGGGGAGCGGGCATGGTCGCGCCCATGCTGCGCCTCTTCGTCACTCTGCTGCTTTTCGCTGTGTCTCCCGCCCTCGCCCAGGGGGTGAAGGTGTTTCCGGCCGCCAACGGCTCGCCCGATGCGCGCACGGTGACGGTGTACTCTTCGCTGGACGAACCGCTGGCACGCCCGATGATCGCGGCGTTCCAGGCGGCCAATCCTGATATCGCCGTGGCGTACGAGGACCTTCAGACCGTCGACATCTACGATCGCGTCGTCGCCGAGACCGATGCGGGCGGGCCCACGGCCGACTTCGCCTTCTCGTCGTCGATGGACCTGCAGGTGAAGCTGGCGAATGACGGCTATGCGCAGGAGAGCGCCGTGCCTCTGTCGGCGAGCTGGCCACGCTGGGCCAACTGGCGCAACACCGCCTATGCGCTGACCTACGAGCCGGCGGTGTTCATCTACCACAAGCCGAGCTTTGCCGGGCGCAAGCCGCCATCGACGCGGGCCGAGCTGATCCAGTATCTCGAGGCCAATGCCGACGCGATCCACGGCCGGATCGGCACCTACGATATCGAGCGCTCCGGCGTCGGCTTCATGTTCTTCTCGCGCGATCAGGAACAGTATTCCGACCTCTGGACGCTGGTTGGCGCCATGGGCGCGGCGGGGGTAAAGCTCTATTCGACCACCTCGGCCATCGTCGATCGCGTCGCTGATGGCCGCTTCGTATTCGGCTACAACATCCTCGGTTCCTACGCCGCGGAAGCCGCTGCCCGGAACCCTGACCTCGGCATCATCCTCCCCGCCGACTACACTATCGTCACCTCGCGCATCGGGCTGGTTCCGAAGGCCTCCGCCAACCCCGATCTCGGCCGCCGCTACCTCGCTTTCTTTATGTCGGCCGAGGGGCAGACGATCATGGCACAGCAGCTGCAGATCGCGGCGCTCAACCCCAACGTCATCGGCGACAACACCGCCAACGCCATGCAGCAGGCGCTCGGCAACCAGCTGAGGCCGGTGCCAGTCAGCCCCGGGCTGATGGTCTATCTCGACCAGGTGAAACGCGCCCGGCTGATCCGGCGCTGGAACGACGCGCTGAGCATCCAGTAGGCAGAGCGCGTCCTCGTCATTTGCGCTTGTCCTCCCCAAGGGGAGCGGCCGCGTCAGGTTGGCGACAGCTTCATATGATCAGGTTCACGCTGGCTGAGGCGCAAGAGCGTCCGGCCGAGGAGTCTGGGAGGACCCCGCCGTTTTGTCGCCGTTGCCGCAACCTGTGCGGCGTCCGTGGTGTTTTCTCAGACATCCCGGGGCATCCCCCAGGTTTGTGAACACGCAGGTCGGGCTTCGCCGACCGCAACGGAGGACAACAATGAAGCATCTCGTCGCGACTGCCATCCTGGCCGGCGCCCTGGCGCTGCCCACCGCGGCCTTTGCCGCCGACTACTCGATCATGGCGCCCGCCGCGCCCGGCGGCGGCTGGGACCAGACGGCCCGCTCGATGCAGGAGGCGTTCACTGCCGAAGGCATTGCCGGCAACGTGCAGGTTACCAATGTGCCTGGCGCCGGCGGCACCATCGGCCTCGCCCAGTTCGCGCAGGAAGCCAATGGCAACCCGTCGAAACTGATCGTCGGCGGCTACGTCATGGTCGGCGCCATCCTCACCAACAAGGCGCCGGTGACCCTCGATGCGGTCACCCCGATTGCCCGCCTGACCGGCGAGTACGAAGTGATTGTGGTGCCCGCGGCGTCCGACATCCAGGACCTCGCCGGCCTCGTCGCCAAGCTGCAGGCCGATCCGGGTTCCGTGTCGTGGGCCGGCGGTTCGGCCGGCGGTACCGACCACATCACCGCGGGCCTCTTCGCCAAGACCGTAGGCGTCGACCCCAAGGCCGTGAACTACGTCGCCTTCTCGGGCGGCGGTGAAGCGCTTGCCGCGGTGCTCGGCGGCCAGGTGACCGTCGGCATCTCGGGCTACGGCGAGTTCCAGTCGCAGGTCGAGGCCGGTGCGCTGCGCGTCATCGGCGTCTCTGCGCCGGAGAAGGTGGCGATCATCAACGGCCCGACCTTCAAGGAAGGTGGCGTCGATCTGGTGGTGCAGAACTGGCGCGGCGTGTGGGCCGGTCCGGGCCTCAGCGCCGAGCAGACCGCCGCCATTGGCGCCGACGTCGAGAAGCTGGTGAACTCGGCCTCGTGGAAGAAGATCCTGGAGACCAAGGGCTGGAACAACACCTACCTGCCGGCCGACGCGTTCAAGACCCAGCTCGCCACCGAGATCACTGCCACTGAGGCAATTCTCAAGGACGTTGGTCTCGTGCAATGATCGAGCCCATGGCTCAGGCAAACAAGCAGCGCCGCCCTGACTGGGCGGCGCTGGTCATCGCTGCGGGTCTGCTGGCTCTCGCGCTGCTCATCGCGTGGGATGCCTCGCGGCTGGGCAGCGGCGGCGCCTACGCCCGCATCGGCCCCCAGACCATCCCGTACGTGATCGCGCTCTGCCTCGGCGGCCTCGCCGTGTGGACGGTCATCGCCGCCTGGCGGCACGACTTTCCCGAGCGGGAGCCGCAGGAACTGGCGCCGGTGCTGTGGATCGTCGGCGGCCTCGTCGCCCAGATGGTGCTGATCAAGTTCATTGGCTTCTCCATCGCCACCGGCATCCTCTTCGCCATGACCGCCCGCGGCATGGGCAAGGTTTCGTTCCCGCTCGCGCTCTTGAGCGGCATCCTCATCTCCGCCTTGGTCTGGTACGTCTTCGCCCGGCTGCTGCAGCTGACGCTGCCCGCCGGCCCGCCGGAGCACCTGCTGACCGAAGGTTTTGACCTCATCACCGCGCCGTTCAAGGCCGCTCCGGGGAGCGCCACCTGATGGATACCTTCGCCCTGCTGCTGCAGGGGCTTTCTGTCGCCATCCAGCCCATCAACCTGCTCTACGCGCTGGTCGGCGTGACCCTCGGCACCGCCGTCGGCGTCTTGCCGGGTATCGGCCCGGCGACCACCGTCGCGCTGCTGCTGCCGGTGACCTACAAGCTCGATCCGGCCGGTTCGCTGATCATGTTCGCCGGCATCTACTACGGCGGCATGTATGGCGGCTCGACCACGTCGATCCTGCTCAACACGCCCGGCGAAAGCGCCTCGATCGTCACTGCGCTCGAGGGCAACAAGATGGCCAAGGCGGGCAGGGGCGGCCCGGCCCTCGCTACCGCCGCCATCGGCTCGTTCGTCGCCGGCCTGATCGCCACCATCGCTTTGGCTTTCCTCGCCCCCTGGGTGGTGAAGTTTGCGCTCGCCTTCGGGCCGCGCGAGTATTTCGCCCTGATGGTGCTGGCCTTCGTCACCGTCTCGGCGGCCTTCGGCGATTCCGCGCTGCGCGGGCTCACCTCGCTGTTCATCGGCCTGACGCTGGGGATCATCGGCATTGACCTCCAGACCGGGCAGGCACGGCTCAGCTTCGGCGTGCCCGACCTGCTCGACGGCATCGAGGTGACGACGCTGGCCGTCGCCATGTTCGCCATCGGCGAGACCCTGTTCGTCGCCGCACAGGGCAAGCGCGCCCCCGAGACCGTCGAGCCGGTGCGCGGTTCGCTGTGGATGAGCGCCAAGGACTGGGCCCGGTCGTGGAAGCCGTGGCTGCGCGGCACGGTGATCGGCTTCCCGATCGGCGCCATGCCGGCCGGCGGCGCCGAGATCGGCACGTTCTTCTCCTACGCCGCCGAAAAGAAGCTCTCGAAACATCCCGAGGAGTTCGGCAACGGCGCCATCGAGGGCGTCGCCGGGCCCGAGGCGGCCAACAACGCCTCGGCCGCCGGCACGCTCGTGCCGCTGCTGACGCTGGGCCTCCCGACCTCAGCCACCGCCGCAATCATGCTCGCGGGCTTCCAGCAGTATGGCCTGCAGCCCGGCCCGCTGCTGTTCACCTCGAACCCCCAACTGGTCTGGGGCCTGATCGCCAGCCTCCTCATCGCCAACCTGATGCTGATCGTCCTCAACCTGCCGCTGATCGGGCTGTGGGTGAAGCTGCTGACCATCCCGAAACCCTGGCTCTATGCCGGCATCCTGCTGTTCGCGACGCTCGGCACCATCGGCGCCAATCCGTCGGTGTTCGAGCTCGGAATGCTGCTGGCCTTCGGCCTTCTCGGTTATGGCCTGCGGCTGTTCCACTTCCCGATCGCGCCGGTGGTCGTCGGGTTGATCCTCGGCCCGATGGCGGAGCAGCAGCTGCGGCGGGCGCTCGCCATCTCGCAAGGCGACGTCACCGTGCTGGTCACCTCGCCGATCTCGGCGACGCTGCTGGCGCTGGCAGCGCTGGCGCTGATCGTGCCGCTGATCCTCCGGGCTCGCGGCAAGGGTCAGGTGCTGGCGGCGGTTGCGGCCGACAACGACTGACGCCTGCAACAGACGCATGGCTTGCCTGCCTCCGGACCCACTGCTGGAGGCAGGCAACCCTTCCCATCTGAGGGGGACGAAAGGACCTCCAGATGACCCGCAAGCCCAGCCTGTTCCGCGACCTGTTCAACCTCTTCGGCGCTGCCAATGCCGCTGCCGCAGCGACCCATGAAAGTCGCACGCCGCGCGCCCGCGACCTCAATACGCTCGGTATCGATCCCCGGCAGTTCCACGCCATCAACCGCTGATCCGGCGGTTGACCAGAAATGACGTTGCGCGTGACAGAGGTCCCGCGCAACACGATACTTCTTGTCGAGCCGACGGTAAATAAGTCCTCCGGATCAACGCATTAGGCTTTGACGCGCATCGGCGCTTCAGTGTCTCTCGCCCTCACCGAATCCTCGGTTCATTCCGATTTTTCTGCTGGGGCATAATGAACAAGCTTTTCACTGCGGCGGTTGCCGCCCTCGTTCTCGGGACCGCGCCGGTACTGGCGCAAACCACCGAGATCCTCAACGTTTCCTATGACATCTCGCGCGAGCTGTTCGATGCGGTGAACGCCAAGTTCATCCCGTCCTACAAGGCCTCGGCCGGCGCTGACGTGAAGGTCAACCAGTCGCATGCCGGCTCGTCCAAGCAGGCCGGGCTGATCCTCGAGGGACTCGAGGCCGACGTGGTCACCTTCAACCAGGTGATCGACGTCGATACCCTCGCCAAGGGCGAGTTCGTCACCACCGACTGGAAGTCGAAGTTCGCCAACAACGCCTCGCCGTTCTACTCGCTGCCGGCGTTCCTCGTCCGGGAGGGCAACCCCAAGGGCATCAAGGACTGGGGTGATCTCGCCAACGCCGACGTCAAGATCATCTTCCCGAACCCGAAGACCTCGGGCAACGGCCGCTACACCTATCTCGCCGCCCGCGCCTGGGCGACCGAGGCGTTCGCCGGCGATGAAGCAAAGATCGAGGAATACCTCAAGAAGGTGTTCGCCAACGTGCCGGTGTTCGAGACCGGCGGCCGCGCCGCCACCACCACCTTCGTCGAGAACAAGATCGGCGATGTGCTGATCACCTTCGAGGCCGAAGTGCTGGGCACCATCAAGCAGCTGGGTGATGATCAGTATGACGCGGTGATCCCGTCGGTGAGCCTGCTCGCCGAGTTCCCGGTCGCCGTGGTCGACAAGGTGGTCGACAAGCGCGGCACCCGCGAGATCGCCACTGCCTACCTCAACTACCTCTATTCGCCCGAGGGCCAGGACATCGCCGGCTCGCTGTTCCACCGCGTGCATGAAGCCGCGGCGGTCGAGAAGTACAAGGCGCAGTTCCCCGAGGTTCGCCTCGTCACCGTCGAGGACGTGTTCGGCGGCTGGGACAAGATCAAGGCCGACCACTTCGCCGAAGGCGGCCTGCTCGACAAGGTGTTCCTCAACCAGTAGGTCGGGGGCATGACAAGTCTGGATACGGCGCGGGATTCTTCCCGCGCCGTCGCTATTGGGGGCAGGGCCAGGCGGCGGGCCGGCGGGACAGGGCGAAAGCACCTGCTGCCGGGCTTTGGGCTGACCTTCGGTATCACCGCGCTCTATCTCGTCCTCATCGTGGCGCTGCCGCTGGCGGCGATGCTGCTCAAGACCTTCAGCCTCGGCTGGCCGGAGTTCTGGCGCATTGTCTCGTCGCCGCGCGCCATTTCGGCCTACTGGATCACCTTCTCGTCCGCTGCTGCAGCCGCCGTGTTCAACGGCTTTTTCGGCCTGCTGCTGGCCTGGGTGTTGGTGCGCTATGAGTTCCCCGGCAAGCGGATCATTGACGGCCTCGTCGACCTGCCGTTCGCGCTCCCCACGGCCGTCGCCGGCCTCGCGCTGGTGACGCTGTTCGGGCCCGCCGGCTGGTATGGGCAGGTCCTCGTCCCGCTGGGCATCACCGTCACCCACGCCCAGCTCGGCATCATCGTCGCCATGGCTTTCACCTCGCTGCCCTTCGTGGTGCGCACGGTTCAGCCAGTGCTCGAAGACATCCCTGAGGACGTGCAGGAGGCAGCCCGGCTGCTCGGCGCGACACCGTTGCAGGTGTTCGCCAAAGTCATCCTGCCGCTGATCCTGCCCGCCTTCACCACCGGCGTGGTGCTCTGCTTCGCCCGCGCCATCGGCGAGTTCGGCGCCGTGGTGTTCATCGCCGGCAACCTGCCGGGGATGACCGAGATCGTCTCGCTGCTGATCTTCATCCGCCTCGATGAGCACAACTACCCGGCCGCGGCGGCGCTGGCGACCGTGCTGCTGACCACCGCGTTTGTGACGCTCTTCCTCACCAACCTGCTCCAGGGCTGGCAGCTTCGCTATGCAGACAAATCCCGCTGACGCGACGCTTCCCGCTGATCCGCGCCGCCCGCAATCGCTGGTGGCGTGGGGGCTGATCGCGCTCGCCTATGTGATGGCCGGCGCCGTGCTGCTGGTGCCGCTGCTGCTGATCGTCGTCACCGGCTTTCGCGAGGGGGTAGGCGTCTACCTCGCCAACATCGTCGAGCCCGACACGCTCCACGCCATCATGCTGACCGTGCTGGCGGCGATCGTGGTGGTCCCAATCAATGTCGGCTTCGGCATCGCGGCAGCGTGGCTCGTCACCCGCTACGAATTCCGCGGCAAGCGGCTGCTGATCACCTTCATCGAGATCCCGTTCTCGGTCAGCCCGATCGTCGCCGGCGTCATCTACCTGTTCCTTTATGGTGGGCAGGGGCTGCTCGGCCCGCTCCTCGCCGAGCTTGACCTCAAGCTGATGTTCACGATCTGGGCGATCTTCCTCGTCTCGCTGTTCGTCACCTCGCCGTTCGTTGCCCGCGAACTGATCCCGCTGATGCAGCAGCAGGGCGGCGAGGACGAGGAGGCGGCCTTGTCGCTCGGCGCCAACGGCCGACAGATCTTCTGGCACGTGACGCTGCCCAACATCCGCTGGGCGCTGCTCTATGGCGCGGTGTTGTGCAATGCCCGCGTCATCGGCGAGTTCGGGGCGGTGTCGGTGGTCTCGGGCTCGATCCGCGGCCAGACCAACACGTTGCCGCTGCAGATCGAACTGCTGTTCAACGACTTCAACGTCACCGGCGCCTTCGCCGCTGCCTCGACGCTGGCGCTGCTCGCCGTGCTGACCATCGTCCTCAAGTCGGTGCTCGAGCGGAAGACCGGGCACTAGGCAACAGGAACGGAGGCCCGGAGCGGCAGCGCCGGGCCTCGTGGGCGTTACTCGGCAGCTGCCGTCTGCCTCGCCGGGCTGGCGATGAACAACAGCGCCGCCAGTGCGGCGATCGCCGCGACGATCATCGCGCCGAAGAATGCCGCCTGGAAGCCGGCCAACAGGTCCGCGCCGCTCCCCGCCGCCACCGCCACCATGGCCGCAAGGCCGATGGCCGAACCGACCTGGTAGGTGGTGCTGATCAGGCCCGAGGCGAGCCCGGTCTGCTCGGGCCGCGCGCCGGACATCCCTGCCATCGTCGCGGGAATGTATGCCAACGCCATGCCCAGCGCCGCCAGCAGCGAGGCCGGCAGCACATCCACCCAGAAGTCGCCGTTCGCCGGTACGCGGGTGAACAGGAACAGCGCGGCGGCCATGGCGACGAGCCCGGCAACAAGGTTGGCCTTGATACCGAAGCGCCCGACCAGCCGGCCCGACAGCCACACCATCAGCACCATGATGGTGACAGTCATTGGCACCAGCGCCAGCCCGCTATAGAGCGCCGACAGCCCCAGCACCTGCTGCAGGTAGAGGTTGAGGTAGAACCACAGCGGGATCCACGCCGCGCCGAGCAGCGCCATCAGCAGGTTCGCCGCCGCGAGATTCGGCGTTGCGAAGATCGAGAGCGGTAGCAGCGGCTGCCGTCCCACCGCCTGCAGCACGATGAAGCCGACGAACAGCAGTGCCGCCACGCCGAGCAGGGTCAGCGTCGTGGGCGAGGACCACTGGCCGGGGCCGGTGGTGACGATGGCATAGACTGCCAGCGACAGGGCGCCAGTGATGGTCAGCGCGCCGAGCCAGTCGATGCGGCCGATGCCGCCATGCACCCGCGGCAGCAGGGCAGGGGTCAGCAACAGGACGATCGCTCCGAGCGGCACGTTGACGAGGAAGGTCCACGGCCAGCTCAGCCATTCGGTGATGACGCCGCCGAGGAACACGCCGGCCGTTCCTCCGGCGGCGGCCGCTGCGCCCCAGACGCCGAATGCCTTGCCGAGTTCGCGGCCATCATGGGCGAACAGCTGCATCAGCAGCACCAGCGCCGACGGCGCGATCAGCGCGGCGCCAACGCCCTGGATAGCGCGACCGGCGATCAGCACGCCCTGGCTGCCGGCGACACCGGCAAGAATCGATGCTGCCGTCAGGATGACGAAGCCGAGCGCGAACATGCGGCGGGCGCCGAACACGTCGCTGAGCTTGCCGCCGAGCAGCAGCAGACCGCCGAAAGCGACGACATAGGCGTTGAAGATCCAGCTCAGGTTCTCGGCCGAAAAGCCGAGCTGGGTCTGGATCGCCGGCAGGGCGACGCCGACGATTGAGGTATCGAGGATGACGATGAACTGGGCGGCGCTCAGCAGCGCCAGTCCCCACCACCGCCTGGGATCAGGTGTGACCCGTTGCATTGGAAGTGTCCTTTCGAGTGCTCCGCGCCAGGTCGCGCGGTCGAAAAGGACGGCTAGGCGTTCCAATGCTTGGAGGGTCAAGGGCCCGGCTCAATGCAGTTGTGCGACGCCGAAACGCGGACGCGGAGCCGGCCGCCGCGGGGCCGGAACGGCGCTGGCGATCTTCTCGATGATCGGACAGCTCGGGCGATCGTCGCCCGTGCAGGTCTCCGAGAGGTGCTGAAGCGCCTCGCTCATGGCGGCAAGGGCGCGTGCCTTCTCCTCCAGCACGGCAATGTGCGAGCGGGCGATCGCCTTGACGTCGGCGCTGGCCCGGCCGCCGTCGCGCCACAGCGTCAGCAGGTCGCGCATCTGCTCGACGGAGAAGCCGAGGTCGCGGGCGCGGTTGATGAAGCGCAGCGTGTGGAGGTCGTCGTCGAGATAGACCCGATAACCCGACTCGGTCCGGTGCGGCGCTGTCACCAGCCCGATCGATTCGTAGTAGCGGATCATCTTGGTGGAGATGCCCGTCGCCTTCGCGGCCTGTCCGATATTCATTCGTGCCTCCTTGCTCAGCAGGAGGCGCGTACACCTTCCCATGATTGGAAGGTCAAGCTCAGCCCCAACTGAGCGGAATCACATCGACGATCTCGCCGGGTGGCACGCCCGGCGAGTCCTCGGGCACCACGATCAGCGCGTCCGCCAGCGCCAGCGAGGTCGAATGGCTGGAGTCGGTCTCGAAGATCGGTTCCACCTGCATGAAGCCGATATCGTTGCGGCTGAGCGTGGCGCGCATGAAGTGGCGGCGGGGGCCGTTGGGCGGCAGCCCGAGCAGGGTGGGCACGCCGATCCGCGGCCAGAACGGGTCGACATGGCCGGTCAGTGCCCGCAGCGCCGGCTTCAGGATCACCGTCGCCGTCACCAGCGCCGACACCGGGTTTCCCGGCAGGCCGAACACCAGCGTCTTGCCGCGGGTTCCGAACATCAAAGGCTTGCCCGGACGCATCCGGAGCTTCCAGAAATCGACGTCGACCCCGAGGTCGCGCAGCACTTCCTGCACATAGTCGCGCTCGCCGACGCTGGCGCCGCCGGTGGTCACCAGCATGTCGACGCCCTGGTCGAAGGCGCCGAGCAGCGCAGCCTCGAGCTTCTGCTTGTCGTCGGCGACGATGCCGAGGTCGATCACCTGCTCGGCCCAGGGCGCAAGCAGCGGAATCAGCCCGTAGGTGTTGGAGGCGATGATCTGGTCCGGGCCGAGCGGCGTGCCGGGCGCCACCAGTTCGTCGCCGGTCGCCAGCACCGCGATCTTCGGACGACGCCTCACCGTCAGCGTCGGATGATTGGCCGAAGCCGCAAGGTTGAGCATCGCCGGCGTCAGCGCCACGCCCGCCGGCAGCAGTTCAGCGCCGCGCTTGAAGTCAAAACCCTGCTTGCGGACGCTCTGCCCCACCGGCGGCGTCTTTTCGAAACTGATCTGGTTGCCCTTGGCCGTCGCCTCTTCCTGCATGATCACCGCGTCGGCGCCGATCGGCAGCGGCGCGCCGGTGAAGATGCGGACGCACTGGCCGTGCTCCATCATGCCGACGAAGCGGGCACCGGCCTGCGAGGTGCCGGCTAGCTTCAGCGGCCGCCCCGGCGTCACTTCGGCGGCGCGCACGGCGTAGCCATCCATGGCGCTGGCGTCGAATGGCGGCTGGCTGTGTCGCGCCACCAGCGGTTGCGCCAGCACGCGACGATGCGCGCGGGTCAGCGGCACCGTCTCGTTGCCGAGCGCCGGGAGCTTGCGGAAAATCCGCTCGATGGCCTCGTCGACCGGCATCATCGGTGAAAATCACCCGACTTGCCGCCCGACTTTTCCTCGAGCTGGATGGAGGTCACCCGCATGGCGCGATCGTGCGACTTGGCCATGTCGTAGAGTGTCAGGGCCGCCACTGAGGCCGCCGTCATCGCTTCCATCTCGACGCCGGTCTGTGCCGTCGTCTCGGCGATGGCGGTGATCAGCAGGGCAGGGCCGTCGCCTTCGATCTCGACGCTCACCTTGGTCAGCGGGATCGGATGGCAGAGCGGGATCAGCTCGGAGGTCTTCTTGGCCGCCATGATGCCGGCGATGCGCGCCACGGCCAGCGCGTCGCCCTTCTTCAGCTCGCCGCCGAGGATCAGCGCCACCGTCTCGGGTTTTGCTTCCAGCCGTGCCGTCGCCACCGCCCGGCGTCGCGTCACCGCCTTGTCGCCGATATCGACGATGTGCGCTTCCCCCCGCTGGTTGAGGTGGGTGAGCGCCATCAGCCGTGCAGCAGCTTGACGGTTGCGGCGGTGACGTCGCTCTGGCGCATCAGGCTTTCGCCGACGAGGAAGGTGCCGATGCCGGCATGCTCGAGCTTCACCAGGTCGGCATGGGTGTTGACGCCGCTCTCCGATACCAGGTGCACGCCCTGTGGCACGCCGCCGGCGAGGGTCACCGAGGTATTGAGCGTCGTCTCGAAGGTCCGGAGGTTGCGGTTGTTGATGCCGATGAACTCGGCGTTCAGCCCCAGCGCCCGGTCGAGCTCGATCTGGTCGTGCACTTCCACCAGCGCGTCCATCCGCCATTCCTCGGCGGCGTCGAGCAGGTAGCGGGCGGTGTCGTCGTTGACCGCCGCGAGGATCACCAGGATGCAATCCGCCCCCCAGGCGCGGCTCTCGGCCACCTGGTAGGTCTCGAACAGGAAGTCCTTGCGCAGCACCGGGAGCTTGGTGGCGTTGCGCGCCTCGATCAGGTAGCCCGGCGCGCCCTGGAAGCTCGGGCGATCAGTGAGGACGGAGAGGCACGCCGCGCCGCCCAGCTCATAGGCCCGGGCGATCTCGGACGGGTTGAAGTCCGGACGGATCAGGCCCTTGGACGGGCTCGCCTTCTTAACCTCGGCGATCAGCGCGAACTGGTTGTCGGCCCGCTTCTTCTTCAGCGCCGAAAGGAACCGGCGCACCGGTGGCGCGTCATGCGCCTCCGCCACCACCTCGTTCCAGGGCCGGAGGGTCTTCGCCGCGGCGATCTCCTCGCGTTTGTAGACTTCGATCTGCGAGAGGATGTCGGACATGGGTCAGCTGTTCGAAACGGTGATGAGCTTGTCGAGGGTTGCCCGGGCGCGGCCGGAGTCGATCTCGCGGGCAGCGAGGTCGGCGCCGAGCTTCAGCGTGTCGGCGCGACCGGCGACGATGAAAGCGGCAGCGGCGTTGAGCAGCACGATGTCGCGGTAAGGATCTTTCACACCGTCCAGCAGCCCACGCAGCCGCGAGGCATTGTAGGTCGGGTCGGCGCCCTTCAGGTCAGCCATGGTGGCGCGCGGCAGGCCCGCGTCCTCCGGCGTGATCTCGAAACTGCGAAGATCGCCGCCCTTGATCGAGGCGACGAAGCTCGGGCCGGTGGTCGAGAGTTCATCGAGCCCGTCGGCGCCGTGAACAACCCAGGCCGAAATGGCGCGGTTGGCGAGCAGCGCAGCGGCGACCGGTTCGACCCACTTCTTGTCGTAGACGCCGAGCATGTAGCGGCGTGCGCCGGCCGGGTTCGACTGCGGACCCAACAGGTTGAACATGGTGCGGGTGCCCATCTCCATTCGGGTGGGGCCAACATGCTTCATCGCCGGGTGATGCGCCGGGGCAAACATGAAGCCGATGCCCGCCTCGCGGATGCACTGGCTGATCTTGTCCGGCCCGATATCGATCTTGATGCCGAGCGCCTGCAGCACGTCCGAGGCGCCGGATTTCGAGCTCAGCGCCCGGTTGCCGTGCTTGGCCACCGGAATGCCGGCTGCCGCGGTCACGATCGAGGTCGCGGTCGAGATGTTGAGCGTCTCCGCCCCATCGCCGCCCGTCCCGACGATGTCGATCACGCTGTCGGGCGCATCGACCGTCACCGGCACCATTTTGGCGCGGAGGATGGAGACCGCGGCGGCGATCTCGCCGACCGTCTCGCCCTTCACCCGCATGCCCATCAGGAACGCGCCGATCTGGCTCGGCGTCGCTTCGCCGTCCATGATCGTGGTCATCACGGCGCGCATCTCTTCGCCGGTGAGGTCCTGGCGCGACGCGATCTTGTTGAGAGCCCCCTTGATGTCCATCACGCGGCCTTCCTGAGGTTGAAGTCGCGGGCGATGTTGAGGAAGTTCTGCAGGATCGCGTGCCCGTTTTCTGAGGCGATGCTCTCGGGGTGGAACTGCACGCCGTGGCTCGGGTAGCGCCGGTGCTGCATGCCCATGATCAGCCCGTCATCGGTCGAGGCAGTGACCTCCAGCACATCCGGCAGGCTCTGCGGCCGGACGATCAGCGAATGGTAGCGCGTCGCCTCGAAGCCGGAATTGAGCCCGCGGAACAGGCCCTTGCCGCTGTGATTGATCTTGGAGGTCTTGCCATGCATCAGATGCGGCGCGCGGATCACCTCGCCGCCCATCGCCTGGCCCAGCGCCTGGTGCCCGAGGCACACCCCGAGGATCGGCGTCGTCGGGGCAAACCGCTCGATCAGGCTCAGGCAGATGCCCGCCGTGTCCGGCGTCGCCGGGCCGGGGGACAGCACGATCGCTTCGGGAGCAATCGCCGCCACCTGATCGAGGGTGATCTTGTCGTTGCGCCACACCTCGGACTCGCCGCCCAGTTCGCCCAGGAAGTGGACGAGGTTGTAGGTGAAGCTGTCGTAGTTATCGATGACGAGGAGGCGCATGTCTCAGGTTCCAGGCTCGGACGTTATGTAAAACACCGGGTCATTCCCGCGAAAGCGGAAATCTCAGAATCAGAGCTGGCTCCGCCATCGTAGCGTGGTCATTGGCCCACCCGCGCTTCGCCGGCATAGCGAAGTGCCTCTTCGGCCGCGCTGAACAGCGCGCGGGCCTTATTCTCGCACTCGAGCTGTTCGAGCTCAGCCTTGCTGTCAGCGACGATGCCGGCGCCCGACTGCACGTAGATCTTGCCCTTGGCGACGATCGCGGTGCGCAGCACGATGCAGGTGTCCATCGTGCCGTCGGCGCCAAAGTAGCCGACGCAGCCGCCATAGATGCCGCGGCGCGATTTCTCGAGCTCGTCGATGATCTCCATCGCCCGCACTTTTGGCGCGCCCGACACGGTGCCCGCCGGGAAACCGGCGGCCAGCGCGTCGACGAAATCGTACTTCGGGTCGAGGTCGCCCACGACGTTCGAAACGATGTGCATGACGTGCGAATAGTACTCGAGGAAGAACTTGTCCGTAACCTCGACGCTACCGATCTTGGCCACCCGGCCGACATCGTTGCGGCCGAGGTCGAGCAGCATCAGGTGCTCGGCCAGTTCCTTGGGATCCGACAGCAGTTCGTCCGCCAGTTCCTTGTCGCGGGTCGGCGTCGAGCCGCGCTTGCGGGTGCCGGCGATCGGACGGATGTTGACCTTGCCGTTCTCGACCTTCACCAGGATTTCCGGGCTTGAGCCCGCGACGGCGAAATCGCCGAAATCCAGCATGTACATGTAGGGCGAGGGGTTGGTCCGGCGGAGCGCGCGGTAGAGCGCCGTCGGCGGCAGCGTGAACTCGGCCTCGAAGCGTTGGCTCAGCACCACCTGGAAGATGTCGCCGGCCCGGATGTACTCCTTGGCGTCCTCGACCATCCGCGCGTACTCGGTCACCGAGGTGTTCGACTTCACGGCGATCGAATCGATGTCCGGCGGCGTCGAGGTGTAGGGCAGGGTGCGCCCCATGCGGCCGACGGCGTCGTCGATGCGGCTCTGCGCGCCTTCCCAGGCCTGCTTCGCCGATACGCCCGGGCGGATGTAGACCGGGGCGGTGAGGTAGAGCTCGTCCTTCAGCGTGTCGAACACGGCGAGGACGGTCGGGCGCATCAAGATCGCCTCGGGGAAACCCAGCGGGTCCTCGTGGCGGTCCGGCAGCACCTCCATCAGGCGCACCATGTCGTAGCCGAGATAGCCGTAGATGCCAGCAGCGGTCGAAGGCAGCCCGGGCGGCACTTCCGCCTGGCTCTCGGCGACCAACGCGCGCAACACGTCGAGCGGCGGCTCGCTGACCGGGGTGAAGGCGTCGGGCGTTAGGCCGGCGTTGCGATTGATGCTCGCCTGGCCCCTTTCGACCTTGAGGATGATGTCCGGGTCGAACCCGATCATCGAGTAGCGGCCGACCGTGGCGCCGTCCTGCACGCTTTCGAGGAGGAAGGTGTTCTTCCGGCCCTCGGCGAGCTTCAGGTAGGCGCCGATCGGCGTTTCCAGGTCGGCGACGACGCGCCGGAAGACGATCTGGGCGCGGCCGGCATCGTATCCGGCCGCGAAGGCGCCGTACTGGTCGTCAGTCGTCATTGCAGGGCGCCGGTATCAGTAAGCTGCTTCAGGATCTGCTCGTTGATGCGCAGGCCGGCCTCGGACTTCAGCCCGGTGAGCAGGTCGGAATACAGCGCATCGCGGCTTCCCTCTTCCACGAACTTCTTGATGTCGGCCGTCTGGTCGGAAGTGCCCTGGTTCACCTCGACCACCTGGAACACCACGTGGTCGCCGTCGCCGTTCACGGCCGAGCCGAAATGCGTCGGGCCGCCGTTGAAGATCTCGTTGGCGACAGTCTGGTTCAGCACGGTGGTGCCGTCGCCGGCGCGCTTCAGCGGCTGGCTGAGGATCGGGAACTGGCCGATGCTGCTGGCGACGTCGGCGAAGGGCGTACCGGCCTTCACCTGCTCGAGGAGCTTTGCCACCTCGGCCGAAACGGCCTCGTCGGTCTTGCCGTTGGTCCAGGCAGTGACGACCGCGTCACGGACCTCGTCGAGCGTCTGGTCGCGCGCCTCGTCGACCTTCTTGAGGTCGAACCAGACGTTGCGGGTCGAGCTCAGCTGGATGGTCGGCGCCAGGTTGCCCTGTTCGGCCTTGAACACCGCGGTCGCAATGCGCTGCGCGTCCTCGGCGCCGACATCCGGATCGTTGGCGAGTTCCACGCCGGCTTCGGTCAGAGGAATGGTGACGGTCTTCAGCCCGAAGCGCTCGGCGATCTCGGGCAGCGGCTTGAAGGCAGCGCGCAGCTCTTCGATCTGGTCGAGCACGTCGGTGTATTCGTTGCGGGCCTGGGTGAGCGCCAACTGCTTGGCGATATCGGCCTTGGCGTCATCGAGGCTGATTACGCCGCCCGGCTCGATCGCCGAAACGGTGACGGCGCGCTTCGAGCCGATGCCCTCGATGATGACGTAGTCGTTGAGCGCCAGCCCGAACGCCGCATCGGCGAGGCTGCTGTCGGTGACTTCGGTCTTGGCGAGATTGCCGAGGTCCTGCGCCGTCGCGCCGCTGGCGGTCAGCACATCGGCGAACGGGGTGCCGGCGGCCTTGCCGTCGGTGAAGGCCTTCTCGAGCTCGGGCGTGCTGAGCGCCACCTGCTTGATCGTGCGCCGCTCGATCTTCACGCGGCTGGCCTTGGTGCGCTCGTATTCGGCCGCGACCTCTTCGTCGGTGATCTTCTTGGTGGCGGCGATCGCGTCGGGCGACAGCGCCAGCAGTTCGACCGTGCGGGTCGCCTTGGTGCGGAACTTGTCCTGGTTGTCCTTGAGGTAGGTCGCCAGCTCTTCTTCGGTCGGTTCGGCAACCGGGGGCAGGGCCTGGGCGTTCAGCACGAAGTAGTCGACGGAGCGGGTATCGCCCGAAAAGCGGGTCAGCAGATCCGTAGCGGCGGCTGGAGCCGGAGCACCGGAGAGCAGGCCGCTCACCAGCTGCTGGCGGCGGGCCGCCTTGGTCTGGAGGTCGAAATACTCAGCTTCGGTGAAACCGTTCTGCTGCAGCACGCGCAGGAAGTTGGTGCGATCGAACGAGCCGAGCGCGCTCGAGAAGCTCGGATCCTCGCGCAGCATCTTGCCGAGGCGGTCGTCGGAGACGCCGAGCCCGAGGTCCTCGCCGAGCTTGTTGACGGCGGCCTCGCCGGCGAGCCGGTCGAGCACCACGCCCGGGACGCCGAAGGCATTGGCCTCCTCGACGGTGGGCACGCGGCCGATCTGCTGGGCGACGGCGTTGACCTGGTTATTGTAGGCGCGCTGATAGTCGCGAACCGAAATATCCTGTCCGGCGACAGTGGCCACAGTGTTTGTGCCGAAGCCGGTGATGACGTTCGAAATACCGAACCCCGCCAGGCCGACGATCAGAAAAGCACCGAGAATCTTGCCGAACCAGGTCTTGGTCAGGTGGCGAAAGCTATCGAGCATCGAGACAAATCCAACAACAGCCGCCTCCCCGGCGGGCGGCGGATACTAGACAGGGTCGAGTTTGTGCCGCAAGGCACATCGGGACGGGGGTTATGGGAAACTCCCACAATAGGCAAGTAGAAGGAGCGTCAAGGTGACGGCAGAGATAACGCCGCTGATCGCGGGCAACTGGAAGATGAACGGCACCACGGCCTCCCTGGGGGAGGTGCAGAAGCTCGCGGCGCTGCTGGCGAGCAGCGGCGGTCCGCGTGGCACCGTGCTGATTTGCCCCCCTGCGACGCTGCTCGAGCGGCTCAATGAACTGGCATCCCCGGCCGGTATCGTCACCGGCGGGCAGGACTGCCATCCGGCCGCCAGCGGCGCCCATACCGGTGATATCAGTGCGCAGATGCTGGCCGATGCCGGGGCGCAGTACGTGATCGTCGGCCACTCCGAGCGCCGCACCAACCACGGCGAAACCGACGGGCTGGTGCAGAGCAAGGCGCTCGCCGCGCATGCCTCGGGTCTCGTGCCGATCATCTGCGTCGGTGAAACCGAGGCCGAGCGCGACGCCGGCAACGCCGTTGGCGTGGTGATCGGGCAGCTCCAGGGCTCGGTACCCGACGACTGGACGGGTCACGACATCGTCATCGCCTACGAGCCGGTGTGGGCCATCGGCACCGGCCGTACGCCGACCTCCGCCGATATCGCCGAGATGCATGACGCCATCCGCGGCCACCTGAAATCCCGCTTCGGCGAGCGTGGCGCGGCCACCCGCATCCTCTATGGCGGCTCGATGAAACCCTCGAACGCCAGCGAGATCCTCCGCATCTCCAACGTCAATGGCGGGCTGGTCGGCGGGGCGAGCCTCTTGGCAAACGACTTCCACGCCATTATCTCCGCCATCTAGAAGACGCATCCGACGCCGATAGAAAGGCGGCGGATGGCGCTGGCATTTGTCTTGGCGCGCGTGTAGAAGGCGCGCCAAACCGATATCGAAAGCCTGAAGGTCCAATGGCCAACGTCCTGATCGTCGCCTATCTCCTG
>JAESFN010000351.1_pt1 | contig 49593 bp, 46 predicted proteins | sample 9269411 | NCBI WGS metagenome assembly JAESFN01 (sample SAMN14505399, study PRJNA617100) | algae metagenome | isolation source: Iphinoe sp. HA4291-MV1 and co-occurring heterotrophs from trail next to... | place: USA: Maunawili Falls, Hawaii | collected 2009-07-25
CTAGAACCTATGAAGAATTAGATTGTGCCATTACAAATGCACTCTTAACAGTGACTCATCAAGACATTATTGGATGGTTTACCCACTGTTGCTACTATATTGCACCCAACTGAGAACCGCTATATTTTGTAGTGGGGACCGGACTGCCCGCTTTCAATTGAAGTAGGGAGCAATCCTCGTCTCCCATTACCATCTTTTGTGCAAAATTGGGATGCTTCCCCGGAGAAACAAATTGCACCTTACGAACATTGAGTTGTCAAGGTTCTCTTGACTCTGCTTTATTTGATCCTTACTTTGGCGAGAGGCTATAACCTGTCACGAATGACAACGAATAGAATTCTTTATGTCTTAGGATAAACAAATAAGAAAATTATCTATTAAGTAGCCGTCATGACGAATTCGTCACCAGAACGAATGAAAAATTTTCTTATCTCCCCTGCTCCCTGCTCCCTGCACCAGTTGCTTTTTCAAGTCAGGTCGGCACAAATAAAGTGAACTATGTAACAAAATATAAAGCCACTGTAATCTTTGCGATCGCTGAGTCCCTGAGTCCTTACGGACACGCTATGCGGAACGCGTTAGCTCCATAGTGTGAATTAATCGTGCCGTTCTACTTACACTTAGAGTACAACTAGATATAAGCAAATCGTCACTATGGCGACATTCTCCTAGTTAAATACTAGTTAAGCTTAGTATGACTGGTGTATGGGGTTCAGGATATTAGCATTAGCTATAATATTTAGCAATTACTTGCATTTGCTATTTAGTTCAGTTAAAGTCAAAGTGAGCACCTAAGCGAAATTCCTGAATGTAATGATTAGGAACTAAAACTGGGTGAAAAGCTGATTATAGACATTCACAGAGGAAACATGTCAAATCAATTTCAACAAAATGCTCCAAAACACTTCCGTTCCAGCAAAATTCAAGTTGAAATCAAAGAATTTGCTCCGCAACAAACCAGTAAAAATACCACTACTCAGTTAAATACTGATGCTGATGGTAGTGACTTAAATACTGATGCTGATGGTAGTGATTTGAGCAACTAATAGTTGCTAATTATCCCATTACACTTAGACGCTAAGGGGTAGGGGATATCGTAAGACCCACCCTTACTCCTAGTAGATTTTCATTAGTTTTTTTTTATTTAAATTGAGAATTATTAGCAATATGCTGGGATTTAGAGATATACTAAGACCATATAGTGTGGAAGAATTTCTAAAAAAGAATTGGACAAGCAAAGCAGTGTTTATATCTAGTGGAGAGCAAAATAAATTTGCTCACCTGTTCTCTTGGGAAAAACTCACATATCTGTTGAACTTTCATCAGTTCAAATACCCTGATCTCCGTTTAGCATTAGATGAACAAGTCTTAGATGAAAGTGCAAATACTAATATCATCCAGCGATGCCAAGAAGGTGCAACTCTCATCCTCAACGGAGTACAGAAACTGATTCCAGAACTGGCTAATTTTGCCTCGGAAATGAAATATGATTTGGGCTATGGTGTACAAGTAAACGCCTACTGTTCCTGGCCTAAAAAACAGGGTTTTTCTTCCCACTATGACACCCATGAAGTCTTCATTTTACAAATAGATGGTACAAAGCAATGGTATGTATTTCCTGACACGATTAAGTATCCTTTACCTGAACAGAAATCATCTTCATTTTCGCCTCCAGAAGGAGAACCTTATTTAACTTGCACTCTCAAACCTGGAGATGTTCTTTACATTCCTCGCGGTCATTGGCACTATGCAGTTGCTCTTGATGAACCATCGCTGCATTTAACTTTAGGGGTGCATTGCAAAACGGGTGTTGATTTTCTGGAATGGTTAGTTAACGAACTGCGTCAGCAGGAAGAGTGGCGCAAAAGTATGCCATTACGTGTAGAGACAGCGGCTGTAGAGAGCTATGTAGATAGCTTAATTGAAAAATTGAGTAAACATATTGCTCATAACAATATCTCTGATGATTATATTAGTTATCTCGATAGCTTAGGGAAAGCGATCGCTCGCTACTCTTTACCTTATCAAGCAGGATTTAATATATTTGAACAAGGGACGCAAACCAAGTTCAAAACTGCCAAATTTCAGCGATTTAAAATTACCGAACTGCCAGATGGTAGTGGCTACAAAATTGTTGTAGCTGGTAAAGAAGTATCTCTCAAAGGGGTACCCATCTCTCTCGTGGAAAATTTATTCACTGGAGAAGTTTTTACAGGAGATGATGTCATTAATTGGCTACCAGGTTATGATTGGGAAATTGATATTGTTCCTCTTTTGTCTCTCTTGGTCACCGAAGGCATCATTTTCGTTCATCCCTCTGTGTCATATCCTTTTTCTCTCAAATAAACCAATCAGTACAGGTAGATGAATACTTTCTTTTGTTCCGACAATTCACGACAAGCAGGAGAAGATATTATTGGCAGCGCCACCAATAACCAGATTTACATATCAATTGAGTGTCGCACTCCCTGGACAGCAGAAGCCTTCAATTCTAAATGGGTTCCAGAGAATTTGAGGCTCTTAGTAGCCAAGTGTAAGTCAAGTAAAATCCCAGCAAGATTTCTCTTGATTGCTAATAACTTATCACATAAAGTAGACGGTACAACTTTATTGATTTATCAGAAAAAAGAGGGACTGAGTAACGGATACCACAAACAAGAGTTTCATCTGGCACATATTGAGCAAGTAGCAGCGGTTGTCAGAAAATGGTTATCTGGTAAATCTAGCAATTATGAAGTGAAAACCAGTGCAACCAGAGATATTTTAGTGTGTACCCATGGTACCCATGATCTTTGCTGTGCTAGATATGGTAATCCCTTTTATGCCCAAGCTACAGCAATGTCTCATGATTTGTGCTTGGACAATGTTCGTATTTGGAAATCAAGCCACTTTGGTGGACATCGATTTGCACCAACAATAATAGACTTGCCAGAAGGAAGATTCTATGGTGCCCTTGAGCAAGATTCATTTAGATCGATTTTGACGCGAACTGGTGATATCAACTGCTTGAATAAAATCTATCGAGGTTGGGGAATTCTGCCAGAGTCTATTCAGGTTTTGGAAAGAGAACTCATCCTTCATCATGGATGGGATTGGTTTCATTACAAAGTTGCAGGCAGAATCATTGAGGAAAGTTCAGATAAGAATACAATTCTGGCTGAACTAACTGTTGAAAAACCTGATTGTTCTCTTCACACTTACCAAGCTAAGCTTGTCAAAAATGACAGTAAGACTCTTCAGCTACGGGGTTCTTGCAATGCCAAGAAAGAGTCATTGTTCGTTAAATATTCTGTAGCTAACCTCTCGGTTTTTTCTGAGACGCTTGTAGCTTGTAGTGCATAAAAACATGACTCACATCCAGATAATCAAATGGCTCTCCTTCTTCGCGGAATCCTAGTCGCTTGTAAAAGTTGACGGCATGAATTCGTGACATTAATCTCAATGTCTTGAGATTTTTTTCCTGAGCTATTTCTATCAATTTTTCCATGAGTTTTGTACCGATGCCTTGATGGCGAAACTCAGGTAGCACGGCGAGATAGGCAATACTTCCCAATTCTTTTGATAGTAAGCGTAGTCTCGCTGAACCAATGACTTTATGATCACAAACGGCAACTAGATGAAAAGCGCTATCTTCATGCTTGTCTTTTTCTGTTCCTCTGTCCATTCCTAAAGGTGCTCTCAGAACAAGCCACCTTTGATGGAACATATCATCTAGTTCTTGTTTATCTTTGACGGGACGCACCTTGATGTTTTGCATTGAAATCCTCAATCATAGCAATTCACTAGTTTCTTGCAAAAATCCGATTTTAGGGCATTTGGAACCGCAGATGGACAAGCCACTGCGTTGCGGAGAGCAGCGCCTTTTCCTAAGGGAAACGCTACGCGTTCGCCCTTGGCGTCTCCCCTTGGGAGATGCGGGGGTTCCCCCCGTTGTTGCAAGAGCGTCTCCGCAAGGAGAAGCACGTGGCGTGCAGATGGACGCAGATAAATACAGATAATTTATCTGTTTTCAGATTCAAAAAAATGACTTTTGCAAGAGAGCAGGATTCTCAACTGTTGTCAAGCGAATTGAGTCTAGGATTTGTTGCTACAGTAACTATGCTTTGGGGAAACTGGCGTTTGAGTGCTGGAAACACAGGACAAGGGGTTTGCTCTTGTAAATTATCTGGCTTACTCCAGGTAAATGGAGCTTTCTTTGCAGCAGACATCCATAACAGACGCTTTGCCCGTGTCATGGCAACGTAGAGTAAGCGGTATTCTTCAGCTGTTTTGAGGTGTTTTGCTTGTTCCCAAGCTGTGGTGATGCTGGGTAAGGTAGATTGACCGTGGAGAGCAGCACGGATTTGGGCGCGGGCAACTTCTGATAGAGTAAAGTTACCCAAAAACTGGCTTTGGGGAGGAACCCAAAATCTTCCAGGAATTAAGTTTTCATGGAGAAAGGGCATGAAAACGTAGTCCCAATCTAGCCCTTTTGCTTTATGCATGGTGATAATTGTCAGTTGACCGCGACGGGTGTATCGTGCTTCTAAGTCTTCTGTTTCTACAGGTTCAAACCGTTCGGAACTGACGATTTCACTCAAGACATTCAGCATTGCCCCCATTGAAGTATTGCCAGCTATTTGCTGGATGACTCGTTCTGCTAGTTTATCGGCTGTTGCTAGTTCTGCTTGCTCATAATTGAGTGTTAGGGCTATAAATGAAATTAACTGGTACAGGGGCAGTTCTAAACGGGCGCGAAGTAAACTTCGACATAGGTGAGCAGCTTTTTGCACTGGTTCTGGTTGTGGTGAAGCCAAAGGACCAGGATACAAAAATTCTTCGGGCAAAGTCGCGAGGGCGTTGAGGTCTTGCGTTTCAATCAAACGCCGCTGTACAAGAACTTCTAATGCTCTTTTGAGGTAGTCGGGAGAGTGAGGGCGATCGCAAAATTGCAAAATTGCCAAAATCTCTTCTGGTACATGAGAATGGCGATCGCGTTCTCCTACGTCGTATAGAGAAATTTTATACTCTTTACACACGGGAGTCAGCGCCTCTGACAACCACCTTCCCTGACGGTTTTCCCGTACTAAAATTGCTGCAGTAATTTTGTTTGGCTCTTGAGAGAATAACTCTACAATCCTCTCGGACAGCAACTCGACTGTGTGATGAATATCACGCGGTGTGTACAGTTCCAGTCCTCGTCCCACCTTTTGCGGATTAGCATCTGGTTGGGGGTCGTTTGAGTCAACAGGGTGAATTCTTTGGAAACGAAACGGTAATGAGGGGGATGGGCAATGGGCATTGGGCATTGGGCAAAAATTATTCTTCTCCTCTGCTCCTCTGCTCCTCTGCTCCTCTGCTCCCCCTGCTCCCCCTGCTTCTTTTTGTCCTGTTTTCATATAGAGACTATTCACCCATTCCAAGACAAAGTTCGCGGCTTCAATGATAATTTGATTGCTACGACCGGCTTGATCCATTGTTGCCAATCGTTTTTGGGCATTGCATTCTTCACAGAATTGCCGAAAATAAATTGGATCGGCTGGGGTGAAGGTAGAGTTAATTGCTTGGTTGGGATCGCCAACGCGGATGAGATTTGGCGGTTGGTTGGGGTTGTGGGGATCAGTGGCGAGAATTGTTAAGAGTTGTGTTTGCAAGGGACTGGAATCTTGCGCTTCGTCTTCAAAGACGGCGAAAACTTGGTTTTGCTCGATTCTTCGGGCGTTTTCGTTTTCTAAAACGCGCAGAGCGGCTAAAATCATGTCATCGTAATCGATGAAGTCACGCGATCGCATTAAATTTTGATATTGCTCATATAACCCAGCCGCGATGCTTAAGATTTTATATTCGTCTGTGGTTTGTTTGCTTAACTCACGCAAATCTTCCGGTAACAAACCAGAACTTTTTGCTTCATGAATCACTGTAGTCGCCAGTTCCGGCAAAACTTCTGTCCGTAATACCGACTGTCGTCGCAGTCTTTCTGTTTCTTCCCCGTCAAATTGAATACCTTCTAATAAGCGAGAATAACGTTCAGGATGGCTGCCAATCCATTGCTCTACAGCAGTCCGAACGAATCTATGACTTTGATTTGGTGTAATTAAAGTGACATTTTCTAATTCTAAACCTGACAAATCAGGATAGCGGCTGGCTATGTTCAATGCAAGACCATGTAGCGTATGTACAACAAAGCCAGTCTGGGGTAAAGATAATTTCTTTAAGTATTCGCGGATTTTAGCTTTAATATTAGCAGCAGCTGAGCGAGTAAAGGTGACAACAATGAGTTGACGACGGGTGTTTCGATGTAATTGGGCAGATTGCTCATACTGACGAGCGATCGCAATTGCTGCAGCCGCAGCCATTCCTGTGGATTTGCCAGCACCGGGAACTGCTGAAACAGCCAGTGAACCGGATTCCCAGTCAGCCATATGCTGCTGTCCAAGACGGAGGGTGCTACGGATATTTGCTATGCCTGTCTCTCGCAGTGAAGACACAGGTAATGAAGATAGTTCTATAGATTGAGATTCTTTAGGCACTGATTTTTCAAATGAGCGTCTTAACCTAATAAGATTTTAAATTTTGAACCGCACCCTCGACGCGGATGTACGCAGATAATGTTTAAATTTTTATCTGCGATTGCAATTTTAGAAAGAATGGCTAATCGTAAACTTTATCTACATTATCTCGCTTTGTTTGGGGCGATCGCTCTTGGTGCAATTTTGCGCTTTTGGAATTTGGATCTAAAACCTCTGTGGATGGATGAGGTGATTACTGCTATTTTCAGCTTGGGCAAAAGCTACAATGATTTGCCTTTGGATGTTGTGTTACCTCTGGAACGTGTACCAGAGATTTTTACCCTCCAACCAGGGGTGAGTTGTTCTGAAATTGCCAAGAACATTGCGAGTCAGTCTACTCATCCGCCACTGTTTTTTTGTGGGATGTACAGTTGGTTAAAGTTGTTGAGTCCTTTGGGAAGTGAGTGGGTAACGAAACTGCGATCGCCTGCTGCGTTTTTTGGTGTAGCTGAGATTATTGCAATTTACTATGTCAATCGTATTGCCTTCTTTCCATCTGCGGGGATAACCGCAGCAGCTTTTATGGCTGTTTCTCCTTTAGCTGTTTACCTTTCCCAAGAAGCAAGACATTACACATTGCCCATGCTTCTTATCACTTTAGCAGTACTAGCTTTGGTGCAAATTGTCAAAGATATTGAAAAGCGGCAAAAAGTTAGATTTTGGATTTTGCTGGGATGGGTAATCATTAACAGTATCGGTCTTTATATTCATTACTTTTGTATTCTCGCCTTCATTGCCCAAACTGCTACGCTACTGTTATTGATATGCAGGCGTTGGGCAAACATCCTGAACAAAAGCCAAATTTGGCTAGCACTCATTCTATCTGTGAGTGTTGTTGCAATTAGCTTCTTACCTTGGTTACCAGTTATCTTTCATGACTATAACCGTTCTGAAACCACCTGGCTGGAATCTCCGCAAAATATTTCCCCAGTCTATCAAACTCTTATTAGCTGGCTGCTCATGGTGATTTCTCTTCCTGTAGAAAATCAGCCTTTTGCAATTGCAGTCATATCTGGGTTGTTGATGCTTTTGTTTGGTATTTGGGTGGGTTGGCAAGTTTTTAAAGGTTTAAGGCAGCTATGGCATTCAAAATCAACACATCTAGCTACACTCACTCTCTTAAGTTTCTCTATTTGCGTCTTATTAGAATTTTTTGCTATAGCCTATTTACTAGACAAAGATATTACTGCTGTTCCCCGTTATCACTTTGTCTATTATCCTAGTTTTTGTGCTCTAATCGCTGCAAGTTTTTCTCAAACTAAGAAAAAAGAAGAAAGAAAAAAGAAGAAAGAGTTCAATCTTCATTCTTTATTTTTCATTCTTTTCCTTGTCGGTATTCTCAGTTGTATTTTTATTGTTTCCAATTTGGTGTTTCAAAAACCATTTGAGCCTGAGCAAGTCGCGCAAAATATGAATCAAAACCCTTCTATTCCTCTTTTAATGGTAGTAGGATATAGAGATTATCAAGATGTAGCACTAGGGTTAAGTTTCGCTTTAGCACTGGAACCACTTAAGGAAGTAAAAGAGGACAAGGGGACAATGCCCAATGCCCAATGCCCAATGCCCAATGCCCAATGCCCAATGCCCAATGCCCACTCCTCTAATATTGCTTTCTTCAAGCAATCACCAGACTTTGCTCCTGTATTGCAAAAACTTTCTCAACTTCCTTTACCAACTACAACTCATCTTAACTTGTGGCTTGTTGGCCCAGGAAGAAAACGTCAAGACTATCCGCAGCAGATAACACTTTCCCAACAAATGACTTGCGCCATAGATTCCTTACAGCACTACCGCGTTGGTGTTCCTTATCAGCTATATCAGTGTGGCAGCAAAAAATCTTAACATTTTAACAGTATCTAAATGTAGGTGTTGTCTACAACACCTACGCGTAAGGCGACACGCCTATACTTTTTGGCATCGTAGGGAATGCCTGTGTGCATGACTTGCGAGTTGTCCCAAAAGACAATATCGCCTGGTTGCCAAACATGAGCGTAAACTGGTGTGCGCTCCAAAACACTCTGAAACAGTTCTTGCCAAAATTGTTTTGCTTCTTCTGTTCTACTCTCCATACCAACAGGAATGGATGTATCTGAGCCAAGATATAATCCTTTGTGCCCAGTGACTTTGTGGGTTGATACGATTGGATGCATTTTCCTAGGAATATCAGACCCATCTGTTGAGAAAATCGGTGATAAATGATACATCGACATTGACTCTAATTGCTGCTGATGTTCTTGCCCAAGGTTGTGGTACGCTTCTACCATGTCGAGAAATTCAGTCGTGTGAGGTTGTCCATCCACTCCTTCAAGAGGTATTTCCACTCCATAAAGCATCACCACATACAGAGCATTCATATCCAGCCCTTCTGTTTTTGGCAGATGGTCTTTGTCATGATGCCATTGCCAAGCAAATTTTTCTACAATTTCCTGAGTATGTCCCTTGGGATTTCCTAAAATAGCTACACCTGAACTTTGTAAATTTGGATCGATTTCGGGATCTAAGGATTTAGATCGATGCCCAAGTGTTGAATTACCAAAAGTCTTTTTAGCAAATTCCTTCAACTGCAAAGCAGTCAGACGTTGCTGTCTGACGACAACAACACCATGTTCCCAAAGAGATTGCTTGAACTGGTGTACCTGTTGTTCTGTAAGTTGCATGAGGTTGCAACCTTGTAGTACTTCCATGCCTAGTCTGGGATGTTGCTGCACTGTTTTGTGTTGCATTCTTGAAAAAATTACTTTTTTAGGAGAATTTATTGTAACAAGTTAAACATTTCATTATTATTTTTTGTCTAATATAGTTATTTTATTATATAATACGTTTTTTTACTGAGAAAATAGCGATAGGCAAAACCTTTCTTGCTTGCAAACGTCCTTTTAGCGTCAAAATAATCAAAGATTCGTCTAACTTATTAATTTGACTTTTAGTTTTTATGACTCATCAGAAAAGTGATGCTAAAGAATCTCCTGCATCGTCGCGAGGATGGCAAAGTCTACGGGAAAATCTCATTTTGATTGCGATCGCCTTATGCTTGGCACTCTTGATCAGGACTTTTGTTGCTGAACCCCGCTACATCCCCTCAGATTCCATGTTACCAACCTTGTATAAAGGCGATCGCCTGGTTGTGGAAAAAATCTCCTATTTTCTTCACCCTCCACAGTTTGGCGATATTGTCGTTTTTCAGCCACCAGAGGAACTGCAACATAGAGGATATCCCAAAGACCAAGCCTTCATTAAGCGTATTATTGGCACGCCTGGAAAGATAGTGAGCATTGCGGGTGGAAAAGTTTACATTAATGGACAGCCAATACAAGAAGACTATATAGCTGAACCACCAATTTTACCAATGGAAGGACGGAAAGTTCCTCCTGACCAATTCTTTGTTATGGGAGATAACCGCAACGATAGTAATGACTCCCGCTACTGGGGGTTTTTACCCAAAGAAAATATGATTGGTCGGGCGGTATTTCGTTTTTGGCCTTTTAATAGGATTGGGGTTATTTAATTGTAGAGACGTAGCATTGCTACGTCTTTACACTAAAACTGTAGATAGTACATGAGCTGGGCAATAGTATCACCGGGTAAGTTTAACCTCCGCTGAAAATCAGCTAAGTTAAGATAAGCTCCAGCTGATGTGCGATTTTCCACCACTGCTTGTGCGAGGGATAAATCAATCAACGGCACTTTTGCCAGAGTTTCAACTGTTGCTGTGTTAGGGTTTACTATATGGCTAGGGAGAGCTAGAGATTCATCATCGTAATAACTGAAATTGAGAATTGGCTTGAGTGGCTCTAACCTGTGTACTGGCAAACTTAAAGCTGCGGCAATATCTTCAAGACAGTAAAACTTTACACCAGCGCGAGAAAGTTCTACAAGCGATCGCGCTTGGTGAATTGATAACCCAGGTAAACGCAACCAATCATCAACAGTCGCTTGATTGGCATCGATGCAGATACCTAGTTGTGCTGCGATCGCAATTTCTTCTGGTGATTGTAGTCGATAGTAAGGGTCATTAAGTAGTTTAGAGCGTAGTTTTTGCAACTTAAGGTTTAAAGGTAGCCAATTATTCATAGCGTTGCTTATTAGGAAATGTGATCTAGCAACTGGCGGCGCTTTTGCTCAAATTCATACTCAGAAATCAATCCATCTTGACGTAAACTTTCTAACTCCCGCAAAGCTTCAGCAACTGTTCCAATTTGATTGCTGGCGTACTGAGAGTTTTTCATAGCTGATTTGCCTAAATTAAAATTACGGTCAAAAGCTTCTTCGTCTTGAGCTAAATACCAAACTCCTTCAATAGCGCTAGCTACCTTGGGGATGGGTGTCCAGGAAAGCAACACATAAAGCAGACCCCATAGTGGCTGTCCTAAATAAAACTTATGTAATCCTGAAATGGTCAACGTACCAGAAAAAGCTAAAATTGCGGCAACGCTTCGGCTTTTTCGCTGATTAAACATAATTAAAGCACCATAATAAATTCAGCATTGCTGCTATCCTAGCTGAAACCCAATACCTGATTCTATTCTAATGAACTACCTCAACTCGGCTATGCCTGCGGCACGCCTAAAGCACGAATACTTGAAGTTGGGGGCTCTTTTTTGAATTTTGAACTTTGTTAGCGCAGCGGGACGCAGTCCCGGATTGAATTTTGAATTTTCAATGCTTAAGTAGCACGAGTCAAGTGTTGAAATTGCGGTAAAAAACCGTACTCAAACCGAAACCTGTTTTCTAGATTATTCCTCTAGATTAGAATAGAGCTAGAGGCATCAACATAAGAGAGTTACTGAGTTTCACCACTCAGTTGAGTATAGGCAAAATGGGATTCTTTGATTCTGACATAGTTCAGCAAGAAGCCAAGCAATTGTTTGAAGACTATCAAGCACTCATAGAGCTTGGCGGTAACTACGGCAAATTTGACCGCGAGGGCAAAAAGCTGTTTATTGAGCAGATGGAAACCATGATGGATCGGTATCGGGTCTTTATGAAGCGTTTTGAGCTATCAGAAGATTTCATGGCGCAAATGACAATACAGCAACTTAAGACACAGTTAAGTCAATTTGGTGTAACTCCCCAACAAATGTTTGAGCAAATGAACTTCACCCTACAGCGGATGAAAAACGAACTGGAACAACAATCATAAAACTTCGCGGTAAGTCGTGTAGAAACCCTGTCTTCATTGCCGTGAAGAAAGACGCCACGAAACTTTTAAATGTCGTCTGGGTTAATTCCCAGTTCCCTCAACTTGGCTGCTAGTCGTTCGCGTTGTTGTTCGGCAAGTTCGCGCCGTTGTCGTTCACTTTGAGCAACTTCTTGTTGAGTTTGATAGCGAGTACGATTTTGGTCATACCAGTACAACACCTCGCGTTGAATTGTGCCAGATGTGTACTTAGAACGCCCAATTCCCAAGCCAATTTCTGGCATCCAATACGGTTCCCCAATCTGCAACTGGTATTCGGTGTCTACCAACTTATACACTTCAAAAGGCTGATGTTGGTTGCGTCGCCAATACTGCGGATTATAAATTATGTAATACAATACTCCTAAATTGGCGTAGATTTTGAGCTTGCTGTCGTATTCATCGCCGGGAGTTTTGGAAACAACTTCGAGTGCTAGCTTTGGTACGATATTCTTTTCTTCCCAGAGTACGTAACTCAGACGCGAGTTTCCCCCTTTGCGTCGTTCCACTCCCAAGCTCAAAAAACCATCTGGAATGACGGGTACTAAATGGCTTACACCTGTCGTGTGGTAAATACCCATATCTATGCCGAAAAACCAGTCATTTCGGTCTGCCCAGATAAATTCTAGGAGAAACAACAAAAAATTGGGTAAAAAATTTTGCTCTTCGTTATCCAGGGGTGTATCGTCCGAACAGGGTAGTTCAGCACTGGTTGGTAATCTTAGGTGGGGTTGAAATTTGACCATATGGGAATTGGGCAATGGGAACTGGGAACTGGGAATTGGGCAATGGGCATTGGGAATTGGGCATTGGGAACAAAAGAGCTGGGAACTAGGAACTGTGAATCGAGCATTGCCCCTTGCCCTTTGCCCCTTGCCCTAATTTGATTTGGGGCGAGAAAACTGGTAGGGTGATTTGAATTTCTCTACAGGGACATCCTTAAGTGCCTTCAACATAAAGTCGCGCCAAACGGGAGCAACCATAACACCACCCGTTGCACCGCTAGCCAAAGTTCTATTATCGTCCCGACCGACCCAAACAGCAGTTGTTAATTGAGGTACAGTCCCGACAAACCAAATATCCTTCTCAGAGGAAGTTGTTCCTGTCTTACCTGCTGCTGGGCGGTCTATTGCAGCATTTTTACCAGTACCATCATTAATGACAGAGCGCATCGTATCAATAATTGCTGCTGACGCCCACGGGTCGAGGATTTGCAGTGGTTTGGGAGTGTTGTCAAGCAACACGTTGCCACTACTATCTGTAACGCGGACAATAATTGTTGTTGGAGACTGCCAGCCATAGTTAGCAAAGGTAGCATAAGCACCTGCCATTTCCAATGGTGTGATACCAATAGCACCTAATGGCAGAGAAGTTACGGGTTCCATTGGACTCAAAATACCCAAGGTGCGACAGGTTTCGACAACCTTATTCATCCCGATAGCCTTACCAACCTTAATGACGGGAACATTACGAGATAGCTTCAACGCAGTGCGGACTGACATTGCTCCGCCATAACCACCATCGTAGTTACGCGGGTAGTACCACCCACTACCATCTCGGTAGCCGACGGGGGTATCGTAGACCACTGTCTCTGGTCCATACTTACCACTTGCAAAGGCAGTGTAGTAAACAAACGGCTTAAAAGCAGAACCGGGTTGTCGCAAAGCTTGAGTTGCGCGGTTAAATTCGCTGGTTTTAGGATCGACACCACCCACCAGTGCTTTGACAAAATGGGTACGCGGATCAATGGCAACCAGAGCAATTTGGTTCTTAGATAACCCTTGTCCACTTAGTATTTCATGCCAGCGTTTGACAGTACTCTCTGCCATCCGTTGGAAATTGGTATCAACTGTGGTTTGAATTCGCATTCCACCCTTGAGCAGCGCCTCACGACCAAACTTTTTCGCTATCTCGTGCGCTACGGCGTTTGTCACGTAAGGCAAGGCGCTCCCTTGGAAAGACCGGATTTTACCCAGTTTGATTGGTTGTTTCAGGGCTTTGTCATACTCTTGTTGCGTGATCCAGTTCAGTTCCTTCATCCGATTCAAAACGATTTTCTGCTGCTCTTTTGCCTTTTCCATTCTGATGAAGGGGCTATACTCTTCCGGCGCTTGGATCAAACCAGCCATCATCGCCGACTCAGCCAAGTTTAAATATTCTGCCGACTTATTAAAGTAACTGCGTGCTGCTGTTTGTACACCATAGTTGTTATGTCCCCAATAAACTTGGTTGAGGTACATTTCTAAAATTTGGTCTTTGGTAAGAATTTGCTCCAAGCGAATTGCCAGTACTGCCTCGGCTATCTTACGGGTAAAGGCACGCCTGTGAGACAAAAATAAGTTCTTCACCAACTGCATGGTGATGGTTGAACCACCCTCTCGCACGCCACCTGCTGACCAGTTGGTGACTACTGCACGTCCAACGCCTTTGGGATTAATACCGTGGTGATAGTAGAAGTCACTGTCTTCACTCGCTAATACTGCCCGCTTGAGATCTGGAGAAATTCTATCCAAAGGTATAACTTCACGGTTGGCTTCTCCGTGGATACTTGATAACAGTTTGCCTTTGATGTCATAGATATAAGTCGTTTCTGATGGCAAGAAGCTGCGTAGTTGTCTCACATCTGGCAGATTGCGGAAACTCACCGCTAAGCCAACTAGTCCTCCCGCTACAATAGAACTTGTCAGCATCGTGACGGATAGGAGAGTACCGCCAGCTACCTGACCGACGCCTTTGAGAAACTCAAAACCCGAGGCAGCTTGCTGAGGTTGTGGCTGCTTATCTTCAAAAGTCCTGGACGACACGGTGATTTCACTTCCTCACTAGTAAATATATTAGTGTAATGTCTTGGGTGAAGCAAGGCGGTTGATTTTTTGCAATGATATTAGTTTGGCAAACCAGAGTAATACAAATTGTTAGTGACCATAACCAATCCTACTTTGATAGTGCAAAGCATAGTTAACAGTCAATCTCCTAGTAGTATGACGCAGGATTCTTCTTGGCTGCGTCGTGGTATTGTTGAAATTTTCCCACAATCGACTGATTCCGACAGTGATGTTGAAAGTTTAGAAAAGCGTTTAGCAACAACTGACCGACCTTTAAGGGTCAAATTGGGAATTGACCCAACGGGTAGTGATATTCATCTCGGTCACAGCATACCAGTGCGAAAACTGCGAGCGTTTCAAGATGCTGGTCATACGGCAGTCCTCATTATTGGTGATTTTACCGCTCGCATTGGCGATCCAACAGGAAAATCTGAGGTACGTCGTCAACTTACAGAAGAAGATGTGGCGCGAAACGCCCAAACTTACCTTGACCAAGTGCGACCTATTTTAGATTTTGATACACCAGGAAGGCTGGAGGTACGTTACAACTCACAATGGCTTTCTAAGTTGGACTTGAGCAAAATTTTGGAGTTACTCTCCACAATGACAGTAGGACAGATGCTCGCTAAGGAGGGATTCGCTGAGCGCTATAAAAAAGAGAATCCCATTTTCCTTCATGAGTTCCTGTACCCGCTGATGCAGGGTTATGATTCTGTCGCTGTTGAGGCAGATGTGGAATTAGGAGGGACAGACCAAAAATTTAACATAGCTGTGGGACGGGATTTACAGCGCCATTTTGGGCAAAAACCACAGTATGGAGTGCTGCTACCAATTTTGATTGGATTGGATGGTGTACAAAAAATGTCCAAGTCTCTAAGTAATTATGTGGGTTTATCAGAACACCAAACTCAGAAGTATCAGAAGCTGCAACAAGTTCCAGACCATCTCCTAAAAGATTATTTTACATTACTTACGGATTTTCCATTGGATAAACTGCCGGAAAATCCACGCGATCGCCAAAAACTACTGGCGCAGGAAATAGTCAGACAGTATCACGGCGAACAAGCTATTAAGGAGATTGAAGCGGGTGACGTCCCAGAATTTTCCCTCGCTGGTGTGCAGTTTCCAGCAAAGCTATCATACCTACTGAATGTGAGTGGCTTGTGCAAAAGTAGCGGGGAAGGCAAGCGGAAAATTCAAGAAGGGGGGGTGCGCTTAGATGGCGATCGCATCACTGATATTGAAACGACTTTCGGTGACAAGAGCCAATTGCACGGGCGTGTTTTGCAGCTGGGAAAAAACAAGTTTGTGCGACTGGTACCTTGATGGGGGAATGAAAAACCGCAGATGGACGCAGATAAAAGAGTTATTGTGCCTTTGGATGTGGCGGATGACAAGAGCGCGATCGCTCTTATCGAACGGCTGGAGTCAGTCACTTTTTTCAAGGTTGGTTTGGAGTTATTTACGAGCACAGGACCAAAAATTCTGGAGGTGCTGAAGTCTCGGCAAAAACGTATCTTCTTAGATTTGAAGTTTCATGACATCCCCAACACTGTTGCTGGTGCTTGTCGTGCAGCTGCTCGTTATGGTGTTGATTTATTGACAATTCATTCAACGTGTGGTAGATATGCTTTGAAAGCAGCAACTGAGGCGGTACAAGTAGGAGCAGCAGATGCGGGTGTGAAACCGCCGAAGTTAATTGCTATTACGCTGTTGACGAGTCTTTCTTCCAGACAACTGGCGTTTGAGTTGAAAATTCCTCTAGAATTACCAGAATATGCTTTGGAGATGGCTCTGATGGCTCAAGAGGCGGGTTTGGATGGAGCTGTTTGCTCTCCTCAAGAAGTAGCACAATTGCGTCAAACTTGTGGAGATGATTTTTTGCTGGTTTGTCCGGGAGTACGTCCAACTTGGGCTGAAAAAGGTGAACAGGTGCGATCGCTTTCTCCTGGACAAGCTTTGAAGGCGGGAGCGGATTATTTGGTGATTGGGCGTCCGATTACTGCTGCGGCTGATCCGGAGTTGGCGTGGAAGAGGATTTGCGAGGAGTTGGGGACTTCCAAGTAAAAAAATGTCCAACTTGGTGCGTTAGGCGGAACGCCGTAACGCTACTGATTAACCAAATCTAACATTATAGCTGTCGCCAGGTAGTTTAGGACATAGACTGAACATAAAACCCCGACACTAAGAGACTTTCAAGCCTGTTCCCAAGTTAAGAGTTAAGAGCTATATTTTGCTGATTGCTTTCTCAAAATGCCCGTTTGCTTTCTCATTACGTAAGTTAGCTTTATGCTTTTTTTATTTACTTTTCGCCATAAAGTGGTCATTGGTCGCTTCTGCTATGGAATTCAGAAAAACTAATACAACAGCAGAAAATTCTGGGAATGGTTTATGACTAACATATTTACTCTCTTATTCTTATCAGCAATCACATTAGAGCCATATCCACCCCTATCTTTCCAAAAGACTCCTATTTTTTTAGTTTCCACGCAGAATGTCAAAACAGAAAACCAAAAATGCTCAAACCAAAATCTAGAAGTATTAACGACTCGACTATTGCAAGATTTACCAAATTATGCTAACCGCGCCAGCCAACGTGCTCGTCGCTTAAGCAGAGCAACTGACGCTTACAGTTATATGGTAATCGCAGGAAGACCTGAGTTCACACCGCTACCTCTTACCCCTGGTGAAGACACCGCAGATTCAGCAAAAACCGCTTCCGAAAAAGTAGAGCAAATCTTTTTTACAACTTTAGAGCGGCAGTATACTGCTGGTAAGGCAGTTCAGTTGCAGCAATTTCACTGGCTGTTTCTCACAAAAACAAAAAGTGATTGGCGTTTCGTGATGATGTTTTCCCAAATTGGTTCATTTCCCAAGAATCAGCCGCCTACACCACCACGAGATAGTAGTAATGGTGTCGTTGCTCAAGGGGTTATTGCTTGGTTGCGGGATTGTCAAGCAGGAAGTGTGCGCGTACGTTCCCTTAATTTGGAAGGCTCATCTCAAAAGCCGCCACCATCACAACCACCGCCACCGCCATCAAAGCCTCCACTATCGCAACCGCCGCCAGAGTCATAACTGCTACCGCTGTCATATCCCCCAGCATCGCCACCATACCAGCCGCTGTCACCACCATCATAGTAACCAGAGTCGCTTTTACGACGCTGACGAGAAGTGTGTTTATTAGCTGAAGCAGAATCTTGTATCAGAACTATGAAACCCAGCAGAGCCGCTAAAAGTATGATGCCTGACAACATCGTTTTATTTCCTATAGTGAACGCGTTCTAGATAACTTCAGCGTTCTCAAATGCTTTTCCGGATTTCATCAAACTTGGCACGCACTGCTTGTATATCCTGCCACATTAACCACTTGGGACTGCCAACCTCACGGGATTGGTTACGTAGCAAATAAGATGGATGAAAAATCGGCATACACAAACGCCCATCCCACTCCATCCACTGTCCACGAATTTTAGAAATTCCACGCTTATCACCAGTTAATCCTTTGACAGCAGTTGCACCAGCAAAAAGAATAATTTTTGGATCAACCAAGCGAATTTGTTCAAACAGATATGGTTTGCAAGCCTCCATTTCTTCGGTGGTGGGAACTCGGTTACCAGGAGGTCTACACTTGTTGATATTACAGATAAATACATCTTTCTCAGTATCGAGTTTGACAGATGCCAATATTTTCTCTAGCAGCTGTCCTGCTTTTCCCACAAAAGGCAACCCAGTTTCATCTTCATTTTGACCTGGTGCTTCCCCAACAACCATGATAAGTGCTTTGAGATGACCACGTCCAACAACGGCATGAGTACGTGTCTCTCCCAATCCACACCGATGACACTGGTTGCAATGCTGTGCCAATTCAGGCATGCTGGCATAGGTTCCGGGAGGAATGGGAATTTTTGCGTCTGTAGGAATTAGCTCTTTTTGGTCATTTGAGTTTAAGTTTGAGTCCTCGAAGAGACTGAGTTGTTGTTCGTTACTCATGAAAATTCTTACTATAAGCTATTATGTCTGAAAGCTATTATGTCTGAGTCTTCTCATCAGGGATGTAAGGGTGTAAGGAATATTATTCAGTTCGGAGGATGCAATTAAGAATCCTCTTCGGGTCGTGTTTGTGCTAGTTTAACAACGACGCGACCATTTTCTACAACAGTGCTATTTTTAGACGTGCTCTTGCAATTTTCAACTGGAGTATCCACACATTGCATTTGATCACACTGCGTTTTATGATAGTGATTGTTTTGCTCTTGTTGTTGACTAAGCGTGACAGCACAACAAGCAGAAGTGGTTAACGACATATTCAATTCTTTTACCTCTATATACTATTATCACTCGAATGAACCGCACTAGAGGCTCTGCATCTAGTGCGGTTATCTACATCATATTTAACGGATCAACATCAATTGTTAAACTAACAGACCGAGGACAAAGTTGACGCACTTCTTCCCAATCTGGCAACTGTGGTAAGGCATTGGGAGCAAACTTTAGCAATATCTGCCAGCGGTAACGATTAGCTACCCGTAAAATAGAAGCAGGTGCTGGTCCCAAAATGTCTAACCCTTCATGTTGAGGCAAAGCTGCTGCTATCATTCCAGCAGTATTCTCTACCTGTATTGGTTCAGGACTACTTAAGCGCAATAAAATCAATCGTCCATAGGGTGGATAATTGAGCGATCGCCGTTGTTCCAATTCGGCATTTATGAAAGACTGATAATCGTGATTTTGCACTGCTTCAATCACAGAATGCTCTGGGGTGTAAGTTTGGATAATCACTCGTCCTGGCTCTTCTCCTCTACCAGCACGTCCAGCAACTTGTGTCAAGGTTTGCAATGCTCGTTCGCTGGCGCGATAGTCTGATAAATGCAGCAACCCATCAGCAGCAACAACACCCACAAGTGTGACTTGAGGCAGATCCAATCCCTTGGTGAGCATTTGCGTACCAACCAATAAATCTGCTTCACCGTTAACAAACTGTGTCAGAAGAGTACGGTGCGCTCCCTTTGTACGAGTCGTATCGCTATCAAAACGGATGAAACGCAATTGGGGAAACTGTTTTGCCAACTCCTGCGCGACTCTTTGGGTACCACTACCAAAAAATTTGAGGTAAGGAGAACCACATTCTGGGCAGTTTTGGGGATGCGATCGCGCAAAGTTACAGTAATGACACCGCAGTATTTGCGCTGCATTCTCCTCTGTGTGGTGATAAGCTAGCGACACATCACAATTTGGACACTCCAACACATATCCACAACTGCGACACGATACGAAAGTGCTATGTCCCCGACGATGGATGAATAAAATTCCTTGCTGACGACGTTCTCGCAACTGCTGCAAAGCTTCTTGTAAGGAACGACTAAATATAGAACGATTTCCCTGCTGCAACTCTTGTCGCATATCCACAACTTCCACAGGAGGTAGAGGACGGGAGTAGACGCGTTCGGGGAGGGAGAGGTAGTGAGTGGGCAATGGGCAATGGGCAATGGGCAATGGGCAATGGGCATTGGGAATTGGGCAAAAATTATTCTTCTGTTCTACTTCCCCTGCTTCCTCTGCTTCCCCTGCTCCCTCATCTCCCCCTGCTTCCCCTACACTTACCCATGTTTCCAGCGAAGGGGTTGCCGAACCGAGCACCAAGGGACACTTTTCTAACTCTGCTCGCCATTGAGCGATGGTACGGGCGTGGTAGGTGGGAATGGGAGAGTCTTGCTTAAAGCTGCTGTCGTGTTCTTCGTCTAATATGATTAAGCCCAAGTTTGGTAAAGGAGCAAAAACTGCACTGCGCGTACCTATAACAACTTGGGGTTCTCCTGTTAACATTTGTCGCCAGGTGTCGTAACGTTCGCCTTCTGAAAGGGCGCTGTGGTAAACACTAACTTTGTTACCGAAACGAGCGCGGAAACGATCAGTCAGCTGAGGTGTGAGTCCAATTTCTGGCACTAAGACGAGGACAGACTTACCTTTCGCTAGTAGAGGGGTTATTGCTTGCAAATACACCTCTGTTTTTCCAGAACCTGTGACACCATGCAACAGTACCGTAGCACATCCATCTAGATGGGTAATGACCCCTAACGCTTGCGATTGAGCTGGTGTTAATATCTTGGTCACATCCAAAGCGATCGCATCTCCTTGTGTCCCATCGGCAAGTGGAGGGAACACAGGAGGAGTTCGCAAGACTTCTCGTTCTTGGATAACGATATACCCCTTTTGTTCTAACGTCTTAAGGATGGAGGTGCTGGTATGACAAATTTGTAACAGTTCACTTTGCCACAACTCGCCCCCACGCCTTCGTAGCACTTCCAAAACTTCTCGCTGACGAATAGTTAAGTCGCCCTCAAATGTACTACCTATCAGTGTGACTGCTTTTTGCTGTTTTGGTCGAGTTAATTGCGGGGGTTCTAAGTAACTTTCCACTAAACCCCGTCGCTTCAACTCTCGTACACCTTGGTAAGCAGCTTTTACTTGGCGTTGCAGGTAGGCGAAGCTGTAATCTCCATCTGCTTGTGCTTGTAAAAGTTTCAAAATTTGCTGTGCTGCTGGAGAGAGGAAGGGTAGCGCAGATGAGGAAGATGAGGGAGATGGGCATTGGGCAATGGGCATTGGGCAATGGGCATTGTCTCCTTGTCTGCTTGTCCCCAAGTCGTCCTTCCTAACGAGGCGAATGCGACGCTGCGATCGCCCTAACAAACCAGGTGGTAAGGCGACACGTATGACTTGAATCAGAGGTGTGTAGTAGTATGCTGCAACTCGATTCAAAAGTTCCCAATAATTCGAGGGAAAAAAACCTACACTGACGACATCTTCTACATTCCGAACTTTTTCTGGTGGTAAATCTGTTGGAGGTTGTGTTAAAAAACGAATGGCGATTCCTCCCAACAGTTGCGTACCAAATGGCACACTTAAAATATCCCCTGGTTTTACTTCTAACTGAGCAGGTAGTCGATATGTATACAGTCCTGAATTTCCCGGACAGTCTACTAGTACCTCAATCCAACAATTCTCGGTTATTTCTGATTGGTACGATTGACCAAGCTCAGCAACTATCGAAGGGGACAAGCTAACGCCATTCATATACATGGTTTGTGAATCAATAGTACAGATATTTCTCTTACCAAAACAGTTCTAAGTGCTTAGCACGAGTGTTAAAAGAGTCCTTTTCTATTTTCAATCCTCCAGATAACTCCAAGCGCTTGGGTAAATCGTTAGAGGCTCCTGAGTTTCTTCTTGGAAAAAAACTTTTTTTCCTTGTTCTATCTTTCGGATTCATCCGTAGTGGTTTCCTTAGAACTCAGAACTCAACATTAAACACTGATGAACTAGTTTGTCTATCTTAACCTTGCTTTCCTCAACTCTGAATGTATCCATCCTTTGACTGAAAATGTAATTACCAATACTGTCATCAGACATAATACTTGATAAGTTTCCTCTTATGTAATTCGGTAGAAAATTACTCCTAACTGTAGAAGGCAATAAATATTTGATGCCATTCAGATAAAAGTAAACAATCTCAGCTTTTTTCAGTTAATTTTCTCCGATTACTAAATAGGGAATCACGCTTTTCCCCCTATTGGTAGATATTCAACCCTATGTGTATGTGAGATCCTTTATCAGGAGAAGACATGAGCTAAAGTTTTTACTTGCCGAATTGCTAGTTCTGGGGAAGGCTCAAGAGGGGTGCATAATCCCACTATCAAAAATTCACCAAACCCGATGCAACTTTCAAGACATAAAAAGTCAGAAAGAACAGAAAAATACATAAATGTTTAAGAATTCGGGTATAAGGAAATGAGTTTTTATTTTTGTTAAGATTAGGAGATTTTAATTAGGGAGGATTCTAAATATTTTTTATTCAAGAAAAAAAAGGAGATATGGGTTGGTAACCTGACGAAATGTTAATAGGGTTTACCAAGATTAGTTAAGAACTGTATCTATCTGTAACCGACAGATGAAGTCAAATGAGGTTTAAGTGTTAAGAATAAAGTATGAATAAACCCTACAAATAAAAAAATCAGGGGCTTGTATGAGAGTGTTCCCTATTTTTTTCATACTTTTACCTTGATCCCAGCTTATGGTAAGTCATGACATCCCTTTATAAAGTGATCTGCTTCATACACTTTTACCAAAGCATGAGCTTCCGGTGATGACAGATAGGATAGATACTATTGTTCAGAATCACAGAAATCTTGGTCAAATATTTGTATTTTGTCATATAACGGGTGCCTTCGTCCTTGAGAAAACCAATAAGCTTTGCCAGAGTAGTTGTCATTAAGTTATGTACCAAACAGAGCAACAATCCCTAAAGGAAACTATGAATATAGCTGAGTTGGGAACAATGGAAACAATGGGAAGTGCTACTGATAATGAAGAATTATTTATTACGTTAGATGTAGTGGCAGAGGATGATCCCCCAATTGTTATAGAAAATATAGAAGCCGAAGATCGCGATGGAGATAAAATGGCGGCGGCGCGTCCCTCGGGATATAACAAAACCGAGTATGACGATGCTGTAGGCGCGTTTTTTAAAGAAATGGCTCGCTATCCGTTATTAAAACCAGATGAAGAGGTGGAATTAGCGCGGAGAGTCCAGTTTCTAGAGGAATTTAGGGAATTACAAGCTTCCTTGCTTGAAAAACTAGGAGAGCAACCTAGTAAAGCAACTGTAGGTTCCCATTTAGGGATGACAGAAAAACAACTCGAAAATCGTTTGTATCAAGGGCGGGTTGCGAAACGTAAAATGATTCGCTCGAACCTGCGCCTTGTAGTCTCTATTGCTAAGCGATATTTGAATAGAGGAGTTCCTTTTCTGGATTTAATTCAGGAAGGAGCGATGGGATTAAATCGTGCTACAGAAAAATTTGACCCAGATAAAGGATATAAGTTTTCTACTTACGCCTATTGGTGGATAAGACAAGCAATTACGCGGGCAATAGCTAATGATGCACGGACAATTCGCTTGCCCATTCATATTGTTGAAAAACTTAACAAACTTAAAAAAGCGCAACGGGAACTCAAACAGAGACTAAGTCGCAACCCAACCGAAGAGGAAATGGCGGAAGCTTTAGATATTCCCGCTCAACAACTACGCCAACTCCAACAACTACGGCGACAAGCACTGTCCCTCAACCATCGTGTTGGTAAAGAAGAAGACACAGAATTGATGGATTTGCTAGAAGATGAAGATAATCAATCTCCAGAAGCGAAAATGAATGAAAGCATGATGCGCCAGGAGATCTGGGAAGTCTTAGGTGATGTACTGACACCACGGGAGAAAGATGTCATCTCTCTGCGGTATGGTTTAATTACCAGTGAACCCTGTACTTTGGAAGAAGTTGGTACTATGTTTAATCTTTCCCGCGAGCGAGTACGACAAATTCAAAGCAAAGCCATGCGGAAATTGCGGCGTCCTCACATAGCCAAACGCTTGAAGGGGTGGCTGGTGTAGTAACAAAGTCAAGAGTCAAAAAATTTAGAACTATTGACTAACGATTATGAATTATGGACAAGGGGATGGGGGGAACAAAGAGTTAATAGACAATTATTTCTTTTTCCCCATCTCCACATCTCCCCATACCCTACACCTTACACCTTACACGAAGTTTGACAGCTTGTCTTTTGACAAGTCTTCTTACTAATCGTAAGTTGACAAAGACTACCACTAAAGTTTTTGTCATTACAGCTGGGTGTGGTGAGGTAAAAAATGAAATTGTGTTTCCTTATTTTTCAAATTTTATTAATTCACTTTGCTTTAGCTTCTGTCGCCTTTGCAAAAGAAAGTAATTTAGCTCAGAAAAAGACTTCTATAAGAAAGACATCAGAAATCCCATACTTAAATGAGATAGAGCAACCACACACCAGTGCAGAATTACTAACTCAAACACCAATCCCATCTAAAAAGCCACAAACAACTGATAACCCAGAACCAAATCCTACAACAAACGAGCCAGAACCGACAGTTGAAGATGATGGCGCAATTATTATAGATGTGACAGGGAAGAAAGATGACGTTCCGAAATCTACTCCAACATACGTTATTGAAAAAGAGGAAATTCAAAAACAAGGTGCAACAAGTGTATCTGATGTGTTGAAAAAGTTGCCTGGATTTGCTATCAATGACACAGGTCATGGTGCAGATATTCACACAGGTACATACTATCGAGGAGCTTCGATTAACCAATCTGTATTTCTCATTAATGGTAGACCCATTAACACTAATGTCAACACATATCATGGTGCAACAGATTTAAATAGTATTCCTGTAGAAGCTATTGAACGAGTAGAATTGTACAGTGGTGCTGCTTCCACTCTCTATGGTTCATCGGCTTTTGGAGGAGTTGTGAATATCATCACTAAAGAAGGTAGCACTGTTCCTCGATTAAATGCAACTGCGGAATTTGGTTCTTTGAATTTCAATAATCAACAATTAAGCTATGCAGGTACAACTGGCTCTTTAAAATATAACTTTAGTTTTGAAAGATATTTTATTGATAACCGTTACCGCGTTCCCGATGGTGCAGCAAATCGTGATGAGCAAGGATATTTCTTTAATGCAGATACATCTACTAGCACATATTTTGGTAGTCTTATCTTTGATGTAGATAGTAGAAACAATCTCCGTTTAGATGTCACTAAACTTAGCAGTCGTAAGGGATTAATTTATTTTGGCTTTCCTTTACAAAGAGACCGACTAGATCATGATGGTTTAAATATTGGCTTTTCTTGGAAAACTCGCCTTAGTAATGATAACAGTTCTGTTCTGACAACAACATTTGGTTATAACCAAGATTACTTCAACACTTACGGTCCTAGCAACCAGTTTTATCGGACAGGAACTTTAGATACACAGTTATATACAGCTAGGATAGACCATGAGTGGCAACTCACCCAAGATAATAAATTGCGCTGGGGATTAGATTTGCAAAACACACAGTTAGCTGGTGATGTACTCAGCACAGTTCCGAATCGAATTACCTTGAATGAAAATGAAAACCAAAGTTTATTGAATACCGCATTATTTGCCGTTAATACTTGGAATATCAGTGATAATTTTCAGGTAGATTTAGGACTGAGACAAAGCTTTGATAGCAAATTTGGTAATTATCTCAATCCTAGTGTGGGATTTAAATATGATATTGTTCCTGCTTTGGCTGTGCGGGGAAGTTGGGCAGATGGACAGCGTAATCCTGGTTTAGATCAACTGTATGTTTATGATACAGTGCATGGATGGCTACCTAACCGTGATTTAAAACCAGAAACTGGCTCATCTTGGACTGCAGGAGTTGATGTCAAGTTTTTGGAAAATTTAACGGGACAGTTTACCTACTTCGGTAGTCGTTTAGATAATCGCTTAGGAGTCGTACAAGGAAGATGGGCAAATATTGGGTTAGTTGATACTAATGGTTTCGAGGCGGCGCTACGGTGGAAAATTGCTTCTGGATGGTCAACTTTTCTCAACTACACATATACAGATGCCAAAATCCAAACAGGAGCAGAAAAAGGGTTACAGTTGGGTTTAATTCCCTACTCTGTCGCTTCTGCGGGTATTGGTTATGAAAGTGGAGGTTGGCAGGCTAATTTGTATACGACTTATTATAGTGGCGCTCGTCGAGCCATATACACAAGAGTTGGAGATGCGACTACAGATTTCTCGCCCTCTTTCTTTAATTTGGATTTTAGCGCTCGTGTTCCTGTTACGAGAAATTTGGGGTTGACAGTTTACTTAGAGAATTTACTCGATGAACAATACGAGCGAGTCAATCGTATCTATAGTCCTGGATTTACATTTCGCTTGGGTGTAACGGCGAATATTTAGACATTGAGTTCTTGTGGGGTGGGTATCTTACAATTCACGCATTCGCTCATTCAAAGTATGTCCTGCGGACACGCTGCTTTGTTGGCGGAGCCTGCGCTTTGCGCTTACAAAATTAAGAATCCCTATACCATAAGTTGGGGGTACCAAACAAGGACGCCAAAATAATTCACGCATTCGCTCATTCAAAGTATGTCCTGCGGACACGCTGCGCAGCGTGTCCGCAGGACGAGCGCGAGGGTCAAATTCAATCAGCAAAATGGCAGATTGTTTTCTCGCTTTGTCTGTTTGCTTTCTCATTTCAGTAGTTTACGTATTCATTTTGGTGTTTTGCTCAAGCAAAATGGCAGATTGCTTTCTCATTTCAGTAGTTTACGTATTCATTTTGATGTTTTGCTCAGGCAAAATGGCAGATTGCTTTCTCATTTCAGTAGTTTACGTATTCATTTTGATGTTTTCCGCAAACAAAATGGCAGATGACTTTCTCTATATGCTTAATTGCTTTCTCATTTCAGTAATTCACACACTACTTATGTGCGCCTGCTTCTAAGAAGCATAGGGAAGGTAGTGGGAGCCTAGGATTGCTCCCTACTTTGATATCAGTTAAACTGATATAGCAGTCCTAAATGAGATTGTAAATTGACCAGGAATTGTTTATAAATGATTTAGAATTGCTATACTTTTGTTTGTCTTCGCAGATCTGGGTTTGCTGTAATATAGCTGTTATGAGAGCCAGAATTGAAAACAGCGTGCTTTTTCTCCACCACGAAGATGTGCCAGAGTATAAAAAAGGCGGTTCTGTGGTGAGGAATAGTTATTTCTGGGCGCTGCGTTCAATCGCTGGAAAAGCTTCACGTTATGGTGATTGGGAATACGAGCCTGAGGTTTGGCTAGCACTGACGCGAATGCTGTTATCCTTTGCTGAGGCTGGCTATCTAGGGTTTAGAGAAACTGTGCTGGAGTTTCCTCTATCTCAAGGGGAAATTCCTGATGTACTGCGAGATGTTTCTACTTGGCAATAGCTATAACTGGAGGCGGAGTCTCACAAATGGGAATTAGGATACGGTTGGGGTGGAATCTTAGAAAACTCATTTTCAGGTTAAACCTGGGAACGAGAATAATGTAGCAACATTTACAGACAAACTTAATATTACATTAATTCCAAGAGTAGATATTTTTTGGGGGTAAAACTAGCGTAGCTAGTTTTGCCCCTTTGCGAAGAAATTCATCTGCTGAAATCTATAGGAAAATTATGAATAAAAGCTCTGAAGAATACCGTCAGTTCATTGAAAAATACCACGAGTTTATTGAAGAATACGATAAATTTCTCAAGCAGTATGCACATTCTTCACAACTGACTACAGCCATGAAAACCTCAATACAGCAAAATACTCCAGTCACTTTATCATACGAAAATGCTGTACATGGACACATAGAGGCCACGAAAGCATACCTAAAAGCAGTCACAATATATAAGCAGTTAGTCCAGAAATGGCTTTTGATAGCAAAATCCTGTTACAAGGGTAAATTTTCAGATAGGTTCGAACACCATTTCAGGAATGAGTAGCTGCTCCTCATCTAAATTTACCAGTTTACCCATTCCCAAAAAACGCCCATCTTCATGGTAAACTCGTAAGATTTCTAAAACATTGAAAGTTACAGGAATACGCTGACCTTGACACCATTTCTGTGCTTGAGTTGCTGGTAAGGTTATAGAAGGAAGATGCTGTAGTGCTGCATCAGGGAGAAGGGGTTGAAATGTCCCAGCTTGCACCTTCGCTTCCAAGTCGGTAATGGTCATACTATTTGCTAAGTGAAACCCACTACTTTGTGTTCGGCTCAAAGCAGCAAGAGTCCCACCAGTTTGTAAAACTGTCCCTAAATCACGAGCGATCGCTCGAATATATGTACCCGCACCAGTGGCGATCGCCACATCTAATTCGGGAAACTCCTCTTCTCGCCAGTCCAAAATTTCAATCTTGAAAACTTCCACTATCCGCGCTGGTACTTCTACATCTTCTCCTTTACGTGCCAAGTCGTACAGGCGTTTCCCTTGAACTTGAATGGCGCTGTAAATTGGAGGAATTTGTTCAATTTTGCCGACAAATTGTTGCAGTGCTGATTTTACCGCTTCTAAACTCAACCCAGTAGAAGGTTGCGAGGCGATGATTTCACCTTGCAAATCATCGGTTGTTGTACGCACACCCAGGCGAATTGTGGCTTTGTAAGCTTTTTCTGGTGGAAGATATTGTAATAGACGAGTTGCTTTCCCAAGGGCGATGGGTAATACTCCTGTTGCTGCTGGATCTAAAGTTCCAGCGTGCCCTACCCGCTTGAGGTGCAGAAGCTTACGTGTCTTCGCCACACAGTCGTGGGAAGTCCAATCGAATGGTTTGTTGAGATTGAGGAAGCCTTGCATATGGATTATGAATTATATTAGAACCGCACCCTCGACGCAGATAAACGCAGATGAATTATCTGTGTGCATCTGCGTCGAGGGTGCGGTTTCATTTTTCATTTCCTCGCCTGCGCTAACTCAGTACGCGTCAGGAAGCGTACAAGACTTAAATTACCAGAACGACCGGAAATGGCTCTAGCGTAGGCGGCGTTGAGATAGGCATTATATTTTGGTGTTCTTGTCACGTAAGTTTCAAAAAAAGGCACACTCAAAACATTCATATAACGACGTGCAAGGCTAGGATTATTTCCAACCACCTCTGAAGGTAATGCGAATTGCTGTTTACTACCTCTACCATTTCCAATGATGGAAAAGTGAGTTGCACCAGAAACCACTGCTAGATACTTTTGAGAATTATTGATCCAAGAGAATGGAAGAAGTTGTTCGTATAAAGCTGGCGCTATGGTATCATCACTACCAGCAACAATCATCACTGGAGTTTGAATTTGGCTTAAACCAGCTTCTCCGAAGATGCTACTGGTCATTGGGTTAACCGCAATGACAGCCTTAATTCTCCCATCCCGAAAATTATAATATTCTTTAGGGTTATGAGCATGTAATTTGAGAGCCTGACACTGAAGTAGCAAAGATAGATTCCAAGTATCTCGGAGTGCTTTAGGGTGACAGTCTTTTTGAAGTTGCCCAAAGTTAATTTTTGCACCTGCCAAAGCTAAAGCTGTATAACCACCGAAAGATTGACCAAAAACTCCAACTTTTTGCAGGTTGAGCCGACCTTTAAAACGTGCATCGGTTCGGCTACGCTCTTCTAGCTGGTTCAATACGTATTCTATATCGAGAGGTCGGTTTTTAAATTCATCCGCTTGCACAACTTCACTAGTACTTCCATTCAGGAGCGATCGCAATTGTTTGGTATCACTTCCCGGATGGTTGGGAACCACAACAGCAAACCCGTGGGAAGCCAGGTGAGTTGCTAAATATTCAAAGTTACTGCTGTCTGAACCCAAACCGTGGGAAATGACGATGACAGGTAAGCGACTTTGAAGGTTGGGAAGGTAGACATCAGTCAGCAAAAATCGTCTGCGTACTGAGTCGAAAAACTTCAGCGTTTGTTTTTGAGATGTAAACCGTCCTTTACGTCGTAAATCTGGTAATTGTGAGAGGTCTAGCGGTAAGCTAATGGCAGCAGCCTCGACAATTGACTTTTGAGAAACTCTAGTAACGGCTCTATTCGTTTCGTTGACGAGTTTTTCTAGTTCCGCAGCAATTTCCAAAGTCCTTGATAAATCTATGTGAATTCCAGAACTGGGATACTGACGCAACAAATTCAATAATGTTAAGCCTCTCGGTTCAGCGGAGGCTAAAATGAGTGCTGAGCGCAAGGCGTGAAATCCTGCTTTTGGTTGACGAGATTCGGTTTTTATAACTTGTGTCAACCGTCGCAGTAGAAATTCTCCTTGTGGTGTGTAGAGAAATTGTGAAACCGCTACTGGACTGATTTTAATCGGACTGAGTAAAGTACGCCGCAACTGCTGAAGCTGTTCTTTTCTGAGATTCAGATATTGGGTATAAACTGCTAACTCGTCGTCAATGACACCTGTTCTGGCGTACTTTTCCAAAGCAGTGACAGATACAGAACGCTCAAAGGGTGAATATGATGCGTAAATTCGTTCTGCTGCTATGGCAGATTTACCAACCCCAAGTGTTGGTAACAAAATTGAGAGAACCAGCGACAGCGAATTCTTTCTCAAGGCGCTAGTCCAATGACCAAATAAACTGTTCATTGTTTAATTGTGCAAGGAGATATGATTTAACAAGGCGTTAGCTGTGGGGGTTGTGCGGACACCCTAGAAAGGAACTCATGTTTGAAAATTCAACAACAAAACTTTCAAAAGCATATTAAGTAAGTGTTATTCCCATTTTTACTGTATCAAAATAGCTGAACTTTTGGAATAGTTATGAGTCATTGGTCATGAGTCATTAGTAAGAGTTTCAGGTTTTTTGATATTTCTTAATGTAGTTCTGTTTATTTCTACTTACTTACATCTGCAAATTAAAATACTACATAAAAACAAAGGAGTATAAAATGAACAAAACAACAAAAGCACTGTTGTGAAGTTTAGATTAACGTGCTTTTCCCAAGGCAATAGCAGCAGAACCTATGACAACTAAAACTGCTCCTATGATTCCTATAAAGGAAATGTGTTCTGGTATGATGAGAGTTGGTACTATTACTGATACAAGCCAAACTGATATTAAAGTGACAATAGGAGCTAATGCCAAAACTGCACTCACGCGTGATGCTTCCCAATGTTCCAAAGATTCAGCGAAGGCACCATAAGCAATAAGAGTATTTAAAGCACAAAAAAGCAACATACCCAAATGCAATGGATTGAGTGAAAAAATTGCTTTTGGGTTAGCAAATGGAGTCAACAACAAAGCACATCCTGCATAAATAATGAGCATAATGCTAGGAGAAGATAAAGATTGCAATAATTGCTTTTGTGCCAAAGCATAAATAGCCCAAGCGATCGCACTTAGCACAATCAAACCACTACCCAAAAGGTATTGACCATGAGCTGTCACTAAATTCTTTAATTGTTCGTGAAAAAATAGAGTGAATCCTACAGTAAGAGTACTTACGCCAATCCACTGAGGCAGAGTATAGCATTCTTTAAAAAGAAATAAACCACCAAAACCCAGAAGTAAGGGAGCCAACTGAATAATAACTTCAGTGTTAGTGGGTGCAGTCAGTGCTAAACCTTGGGTGAAGAGAATATAGTTAGCTGCTAAGCCAAGAATAGCAATTGCTAGCAACTTCCAAGAAGTGGAACGCAATCTTTCTAATGTCGGTAATTTTCCTCGCCATCCTAAATAAACAGCTAATAACACAAACGATCCCAAAAAGCGAAACCAAATGAGGGTGTAGACATCAAGTACTTGTAGAGTGACCACCAAAGCAATAGGTAGAATTCCCCACAAAAAAACGCTCAACAGCGATAATGCTAGCCCCAAACGCCAGCGACCAGAAGTTGTATGCATATTAGTTATTAGTCATTAGTCATTAGTTATTAGCTATTAGACTTCTTGCACTCATTCGCTCTTTTCGCGCTCTTCTTTGCAACGCCAGTCGCCCGCCCCCTAGTTGGAAACCTTCTTGGCGCTTACGCTCACAATTGACTAACGATAAAGGACAAAACTTTAAAAGAAATCAGCCATCCAAGGGGATGCGCCAGCAAATATTAAAGTAGCTGCTAATAGAGCCGTTTCTGTAGCATCAAGTTGTCCAGTAAGTTGCAATTGTTGCGGGGTAAAAAAGCCCGTGTAGAGAGGTGCTAATCCTCTAATGTCTAGCTTCATCTCACCTTTTCCACCACTAATAACTTCACCGCGTCCATTGGTAACAGACAGAATAAATCTACCATTGTTTTCAGCAAGCAGGTCATCTTGAACTTCCAGGTGCAGTTCTGCTTGAATTCCTAGTGGATAACCTCGCTTCTCTAGAGCCTTAACCACATTGACTACGCGCAGCATCCAACACTGAGCAGACTTTTGTTTGGTAGTTTGCTCTGGTAGCAGTAAAGTTAGGGCGTCGATCGCAGATCCTCTCCATCGCATATAGTCGATCATAGAGCGATGATTGGCAATAAAGCTCCATAAGGTTTGTGCAGCACCACTTGTCAGGACTACCCAATCCCTGATACGTATAAAAGAGTCATTCTGGTTTCGGTGCTGACTGAAGATGACATAGCCTTGGGGTTGGTCTGCACAACCGATAAGATAGGCGTAAACTGCTTCCTTCTCATCTGGTCTAAATATACGTTCCCACAAACCTAGATGTCGGTCTAGAAATCCATTGTTGAGTTTTGCCTGCTGTTGATAAAGTTCATGAAAGACTTGATGATGATTTGAAACAGCTACAACAGATAGTGGCTGTTCCTTCACCTGAATACTCTCAGTAGGAACTTCCCAAATACAAGAGATACCCCCTTGTTCATACCCCACTTTTCGGTATAAGCGTTGAATCGCTGGATAGAGAGCACAGATGGGTACTCCCGTGACATAGAGTTCTCTAACAGCGTGCTGCATCATAGCTAATGCTGCTCCACCTCCACGATATTCTGGAGCAATACCTACTGCAGCTATCCCTATCATAGGTACACGCTGACTACCCCACCATTGAGCCATTGGGATAGTCGCTAGTCCGCCAGCAACTTGCTCTCCTACACGGATGACACGGAAATTTTCTATACCGATGCGGTTGAAGGAAATCTCGCTATCACCTGGCGACATGAGAAAACACTGCTCCAGGATATTCCCCAGCCGCTGAATGTCCTGTTGATTGACAACTTGGCTGTATTCAAATTTTGACATCATTGTATATACTGCCTAGCACGACCAAACTACAAATATACTACAGCAGGCAGTCGTACTAGCGCCTCACTCAATAGGTTCATCTCTCATGTGTTCAAACAGGAGTTTCACTTTTTCTTTACAAGCAATATTAACCCCTAATATCCAATCCTTTACCATTCAGACGACTAAGAAAAGTACGTAAGCGATCGCTCTCTGGATTGGAGAGAACTTGGTGAGCCAAACCTTGTTCTACCACAACACCTTGATCCAAAAATATAACTCGATGTGCCACTTCGCGGGCAAATTGCATTTCATGAGTGACAACTATCATCGTCATACCTTCTGCTGCCAATTGCTGCATGACTTGCAACACCTCACCAACAAGTTCCGGATCTAAGGCGCTGGTTGGTTCATCAAAAAGCATAACTTGGGGATTCATACACAGACTACGAGCAATAGCTACCCGTTGCTTTTGTCCTCCTGAAAGTTGTTCTGGATATGCAGATGCTTTGTCAAAAAGCCCAACTTTTTCGAGATAAAATCTCGCCAATTGTGTACTTTCTTTCGCTGATTTCCCCAGCACTTTACGCGGAGCAAGTGTCAGGTTTTCTAGTACGCTTAAATGAGGAAACAGGTTAAACTGTTGAAAAACCATGCCTACTTGTGTTCGTAGTTTTCGTAGTTGCCTATTGCTAAAACTAGGTTGCGATAAGTCAATATTGTTGACTACTAAACGTCCACAATCGATAGTTTCCAAGCGGTTGAAGCAGCGGAGCAAAGTACTCTTGCCACAACCAGAAGCACCAATAACTGCTACAACTTCTCCTCGTTTGATTTCGCCGGTTATTCCTTTGAGAACTTTTAAGGAACCGTAACTCTTTTCAATGTCTTCAAAGACAATTGCAGGAGAGGAATTGTTCATTTTCTATGTTTCTTGAACGACAGATGATTCTAGCTACACACTCTGATACAAGAAAGCATAAAAGTTAAGCTAGTACATATTTGAAGATATTTAGTTACGATATGGAAATTCATTGTCCGTTTCTGTAGTACCTTTAAATGTACTTCTTTGAAAATATCATATTTGTTAACAATTATTTATTTGGAAAGAAACCATGTTCGAGCGAAAAGTGACGCGATCGCCCATATATGCCCAGAGGGTTTCTGGAAGAAACCCTCTCCTCGAATCTCCGATTCAAGGCAAAGTCGCGGAGCGACTTTGGGGCATAGGGCGCGTTACGCGATCGCGTTTCATGAAACATTTCTTAACTGGTTTAGGTGCAGCTGTGATTTTGTCAGCTTGTGAGAATTCAGGCAGCAATACTGGCAGTACCTCTAACGATAAGTCAAAGACGACAGCAAAGCAAACATCACAAACAGGACAAGGCAAAACCATTAAAGTTGCCACAGAACCTGCTTTTCCACCCTTTGAGTCCAAAGGTTCGGGAAATGAACTTGTAGGCTTTGATATTGACCTCATAAAAGCAGTAGGACAAGCAGCTGGACTAACGGTTGAATTCCAAAGTCTACCTTTTGATGGTATTATTCCAGGACTTCAAGCAAATACTGTTGATGCTGCCATCAGTTCAATCACCATCACATCAGAACGCGCTCAAGCAGTATCCTTCTCCCGACCATATTTTAAAGCAGGGTTAGCGATCGCAGTCCGCCAAGAGAACACAGCAATCACCAATCTAGATAGTCTAAAAGGCAAAAACATTGCTGTCCAAATTGGGACAACCGGATCTAGAAAAGCCAAAAGCATTTCTGGTGCTCAAGTGCGGGAATTCGACTCTGCTCCTTTAGCTTTGCAGGAACTGGCAAATGGTAACGTGGATGCTGTCATTAACGATGCTCCTGTGACTTTAGAAGCTATCAAAAGTGGCAACATCAAAGGTCTAAAGGTAGTTGGTCAACTTATCACCGAAGAATACTATGGCATTGCCCTGCCGAAAAATTCTCCCAACCTCAACGCCATTAACACAGCTCTTGCAAAGATAATTTCAAACGGTTCCTACGCTCAAATTTACAAGAAGTGGTTTAGTGCAGAACCTCCAAAATTGCCAGAGACTGCGCCAGCTTCTACCTCCTGAGGAGAGAACAAGGGCTAGCAACAGAGCAAGGAGATTATACCCAATGCCCATTGCCCAATGCCCATTGCCCATTGCCCATTGCCCATCCCCTCATCCTTCTCAACTGATAATGATTCAGAGTCTAACTATCATTCTCAACGCCCTACCAAATTTACTTCTTGGCGCTGTCGTCACACTTGAGATTACCGCGCTTTCAGTTGTTTTTGGCATGATTGGCGGCTCATTGATAGGAATTGCCCGACTTTCGCCAATTTTACCCTTACGCTGGGTAATTCGCGCTTATATTGATTTCTTTCGTGGTACACCTCTGCTTGTGCAGATTTTTATGATTTACTTCGGCGTTCCAGCACTGGCTCAAAGCATTGGCATACCTCTGCGTTTTGACCGTTTACTTGCTGCTGTAGTTGCTTTGAGCCTCAACTCTGCTGCATATATAGGTGAAATCGTTCGTGCGGGAATTCAATCTATTGAACCAGGACAAGCAGAAGCAGCAAACTCGCTGGGTATGAGTGGAGTGCAGACTATGCGCTACATCATCTTTCCCCAAGCGTTGCGCCGCATGATTCCACCACTAGGAAATGAATTTATTACCCTGCTTAAAGATACCAGTCTCGTATCAGTCATCGGCTTTGAAGAATTACTTCGACGCGGTCAATTAATTGTCGCTAATACTTATAGTGCTTTCGAGATTTACACTGCAGTTGCCTTGGTTTATCTGGTTCTTACCTTAGCTTCATCTCAATTTTTCTCTTATTTAGAAGTTTGGATGAATCCAATTAGGCGTAAGAGAGCAAGATGAACCAGATTGACTATCTGAAATTATCTCGGCGTTGCTGAATTAAGGAATGATTTTTAGAATTTTGCCCTCATCCCCAACTCTTCTCCCAAAGGGTTGGGGATGAGGGCATTCATTCTTACATTCAGTAGACCGAAAACTTTTGTCAGTCAACGCAAGAATGAGGGTTTGGGGCGATGTTTTTGGCACAGGGTCGAGCGATCGCTTACCTTAGCAGGAGAACTCATCTACAACCCTATTGCTCAAAACGCAGATGATACGGGCATTCTGGCGGATTGTATACAATCCGCCAGAATGCCCCAATGGTAAGCCTTCTAGAAATCTTTTCGGTCTACTGACATTCAGCAATGCCATTATCTCTTCCATACAATCCTTAATTATGAATTCTAGAGATGGTTGGGGTTGCGGGCTAACAATCCAACTGCACTGGACTCTGCCACAAGTCGCTGGTGGAGTCTTCCAGGTTGCTTGCAGCCAGAGTGAGTTGGGGCGTTAGCTGGCTTCGTTTCTGGATTGGGACGGTACACAGAGGCGATATGTAAGTATCCAAAATCATGGAGCAACAACCCGTGTTTGAGCTTGTGAACGCGATTTCGGTTTGGTTTTCACTACAATTTCCACATCTCGACCCAAAGCGTTTAAGAAGCGAAACAGTCGCACAGTCGAAAAGCCCGATAACTTTCCATTGATTAATGCTGATATTTTGGGCTGGTCAACTCCTAAAAGCTCTGCTGCCTCAGCCTGTGTCATTTGTTGCTTAGTAATAATGCTGCTGATCTTACGAGCAAGTTCTGCCTTGACAAGTAATTCGTCAGAGTTCTCTAAACCTAAGTCCGCAAACACATTGCCGCTACTTGCTTGTACTCCAATTTCCTGAGTCATGATTCACTCTCCTGCTGCTTGCTGTAATTCTCTGAGTGATGTTCCTTTGCTCGTTTAAACCTTGCTTCGATCAATTCAATATCTTGCTTTGGTGTAGCAATGCCTTGCTTTGATTTCTTTTGAAAAGCATGCAAGACGTAAACCACACCAGCAAGTTTTACCGTGTAAACGGCTCGGTAAGTGTCTCCATCAAAGTCTTCCACTACTTCAAGTACCCCAGCTCCTTTAAATCCCTTGAGTGGTTTGGCTGAAGGATGCTTCTCACCACATTGAGCCAAGTACAAGGCATAACCAATAACCTGCTGAACGTTCTCTGGGAACTCTTTCAAATCCTCAAGGGAACTTCCAACCCACTCAACTGGCTTCAACGATGCGCTCATATCTTATAATATGCTAATTTTGGCATATTATTGTCAATAGGAGCTTTACATTTGGATCCCAAAGGAACTTAAATCTTCCACATTGACACAACTTGTTTCCCTATCACAACCAACGCAACACTAATCATCACAATCAGTGTTACCTTACCACCAGGAACAAGCAGTTGACTTGTGTGATTTGATTGTTTCTGCTCTTGACGTTGTTTCCAAGTCATCAACGCAGGAAGAATACCAGCTAAAACTGAAATACTATATGTTCCAGCATAGTCTAGAGCAGCCAAGAAGATATTAGGATTAAGCGCTCCAAGACTCATAGGCGGAAAAAGAACCAGTGAATAAAGCGCTAGACGTTTAAAAGGTTCATTGGGTGCAGAAATATCTTTGAAGAAATCCAGTAAGCCGTACACAAACCCAATGAATGATGTGACAATAGCAAACTCAGAGAAAACGGACACTAACACTCCTAACCATTCTCCCGCGCCACCATTACGTAGAATTTGCAGTGGATCAAAAACAGTTCTGCCAGCAGAGATACCTTGTACCATATCAGGACTGATGCTTTCCAAAATCACGACATTCCAAGCCAAGAACATGATCAAGGGAATCACAGAACCAATAAAGATGGACTGACGTATCTTGTAGGCATCACCTTCTAGCTGAGTCACAACAGTTGGCACAACATTATGGTAAAATAGCGCCACAAACATCACTGAAACCGCTGGAGGAAGCGCACTCCAATTTTGAAATGAGAAAGAGGAAGTCTCAAGCTGCGTTGCTCCTAATAACAACAGTCCCAGAAATGAAGCAAGGACAATTGCCACAAACGCGCTGTTCAATTTCTCCACAAATCTTTCTCGCCCAAGGTACATGATGCCACCAAATAAGAGAGTGAACGCCGTTGTCCCCACCCAAGGAGACAGAACATTCTGCACACCTAACATTTTTTCAACAGCGGATACTAAAATCTCTCCACCTTGAGCAACATACGCCACAAGCAAGGCGTAGTGCAAGAACAAATACGCACAACCAGCAACCCGCGCACCCAGCTTCCCAAGCGTCCTCTCAACCATTATCAACAAACCTAAACTCGGACGCCCCACAAGACGCATCGTGCTCAAAGTGACTTCTGCAATCAAAAGACCTGAAACTAAAGTGTAGAGCCAAACAGCAATAAGTAGAACTGTCGATGGCACAACACCAGATGGCAGAGTTACCGCAGGCAATGCAAGAATACCAGCACCAACCGTCGTTCCAGCAATAAGTGCAGTATTTCCTAAAACACTACCTGGTTGATGACTGAGCTTATTGCCATAGAGTTCAAGGTTAGAAAACAACCGAGTGACTTGTGGGGTATCCGATTTGAGAACAACCTTCATATGGGTACGACTAAGGTAAGTACATTCTGAAATAATTTGCAACAGAACATAAACTAATGTAAATTATCTTAGCAAAAACTCTTCCAGGATTTCCGCACTGAGCTTGTCCAGAAGCAGCTAAAAATTCCGGAGTAAGCTCCGCTAACGCGTTATTTTCTAGTAAAAAGAAAGAACACTGATGCTGTAAACTTTTTACATATTTTTCGTGAGTGCGTTTATACCCCGATGGCGAAACCCGCAGATGTCAGCACCAAAAGATTAATCAGCCTTGCACCCAACAACTGGGTAAAATGGGTAACAAAAATTCCCGACATTGTAGCAGGGGAAATTCTCGACTCACAATTTCAGTGGATTAGCCGAGAAAGTGACGTTTTAATCAGCGTCGAGAGCCAGCAATACGGAAAATTTCTCGTTCTTAACGAATTACAACTGCGCTATCAAACTCAAATGCCACGGCGGATGCGTGCTTATGCTGCATTGGCAGAAGAAAAATATAAATTACTAACATATCCTGTATTAATAAATATTCTCCAAACGAGCGATACGGAAATACCAACAAGTTTCACATCAAATATTGCCGGATTACGGGCAATACAAGATTATCGCGTAATTAATCTATGGGAGGTTGATGTCAATATTGCATTTCAACAACCTTTACCATCTTTACTTCCTTTTGTACCCATTCTCAAAGGAGGTGAGAATGAGTCTACAATTCGAGAAGCATTGCAAATACTGCGTGCTGATGCACAACTAAATCAATTGGAAACCGTCTTAGCTTTCTTTGCTACATTTGTACTAGAGAGTGCCTTAGTTCAGGAAATCATGAGGTGGGACATGAGTGTGTTACGGGAATCACCTTGGTATCAGGAGATTTTGCGTGAAGGAGAAGCACGCGGAGAAGCACGCGGAGAAGCACGCGGAGAAGCACGCGGAGAAGCACGCGGACGCAGAGAAGAATTATTATCAGGCATTGAATTGGCTTTGGAGATTAAATTTGGTAATTCCGGCTTAGAATTAATGTCTATGATTGATCAAATTACTGATTTACAGCAATTAAAGGCGATTCAACAAGCTATCAAAACTGTAAACTCAGTTGAGGAGTTACGACAACTGTTTTAGTACGATTCAATTTACATTGCGAGCACGCGTGATAACGCAAGGCTATTGCGCAGAGCGCAGTGTCCCTTGGGTAATCGCTGCCACAATTTTAGAAGATTAATCAAACTAGAGTTTATTGAGATTAATTATCACTATTTCTTTGATCCCACACAAGTTAGATGACTGACTGTCAAGTACTCTACTATCTTCATCAAGAAAGAGGAAACCAATTTAACCAAGCGTTCCAATTTTGCACGATTTCTGCAAATTCTGCGTAACCTGCTGCTTTGGGATGAGCACCATCATTCGCTCTTGCTTCATCTAGCCAAATATTTGACTTTTCCAAAATAGGAAAAATATCCAAATAAGGTATATCGAGTTCATCACAAACCAGAGCAAATTGTTTAGATAAATTAGCTATTCTCTGATTTCTCCCATCTTGTTCTTCATCTCCACAAGCCGGTGGACCTACCATTAAAACAGGATACAACTGTTTAGCTGTACTCAAAATATTGCGGACATTTTCTATTGATTCTGCCAATTCAACACGAGGTTTACCATTTACCAGTGTTGTATCATTCACCCCAAAAGAAAATATAACCCTACCGTCGTATTCTTTTGGTAAACGATAAGAAACTTCTCTTAACCAACGTTGTCTTAGCTCTGTACTCGTTTCCCGTCTTACTCCCAAATTATAAAAGGTAATATCATAGCCTTTTCTATAGGCATCAACACAGATTCTTCCAGTCCATCCAAGAAATTCAGGATCGCCAGTACCGTTGACAAATGATTCGCCAAGGAAGCAAATCCTGATTTGTGGTCGATATTCTGACATAATTCAGGCATACAAGCAAATATACTTAAATTTATCAAAAAAAAACTGCTTTCTTTGCTACAGCTATTTGACTTTTGAGCAGGAAATTTCAAGTTGATGTTAAATCTAAACAGTTGATAACCAAAAGTTAACGAGGTAAGGGTATATTCCATTCTGGGAATAGTAGATTTTCCTAACAATATTTACGAGTAGAGTAGTGCAAAAAATAAAGTACTGTTACTCGATCTAAATACTGTACTATATAGATATCTTTGCCAGTAAACCTGTTTGGAAAGAACTATTCTCAATACAATTGCTGTTTCAATACTTGACAAAACAGCAATAATTTGCATTAGACAAGAAATCTTACCTTGCCTTATTCAACTTGAGGATAAAAAATGCTTAAGGCGATCGCATCTGCCTGGATACTACTTGTTGTTGGCGACTTCCTTTCTACCTTTTGTTATCACATACCTGAACATGTTTTTGGTATCCTTCACTTACGAACTCATCACTCCTACAAGAAGAACTTTCGCCATTATGCCATCCTGACGTTTAATCCCCAGGTTCTTCTAGATGGTGTTCTGGGTGCTTTACCTTATTTACTGGTAGCAACAGTTCTATGGTTCTTTTCCCCTATTGGTGTTTTGTGTGGGCTACTATTTGGTCAGTTTCATGTATGGTGGAGACATACAAGTACCTTGGGTTGGCAAACTCCAAAGTCAGTGGATTTTTTGTGCCGAATTCTATTTATCACGACTCCAGAAAGACATTGGCAACACCATCAAAAAACTAACCAAGGTTACGGTGATATTTTTACATTTTTTGAACAGCCAGCCAAAGGTTGGTTGCGTCTACTACGCCTATTGAGGTTGCGTTTCTCGCACCTACTTGTACCTCAATGATATTAGTGTATACTAAAGGATTTGAGATAGGAACTTGCGAGTGCGATCGTGCTTTGGGTTTTGAAAGAAAGTACTTGGCGTAGCTTCCTCGACAATCGTACCGCTATCCATCAGAATCACGCGATCGGCAACTTCGCGAGCAAATCCCACTTCATGAGTAACCACCACCATTGTCATACCGTCAGTAGCGAGGGTTTTGATAACGTCCAAAACCTCTCGCACCATCTCCGGATCTAAAGCAGAAGTGGGTTCATCAAAAAGCATAACTTTAGGCTGCATAGCCAATGCTCTAGCAATGGCTACCCGTTGCTGCTGTCCACCTGACAATTGTCCTGGATATTTCTGTGCTTGTTCCAAAATTCCCACTCGCTCTAGCAACTGCATCGCCACTTCTTCTGCTTTGACTTTCGTCCACTTGCGCACCCAAGTTGGTGCCAAAGTGATATTTTGCAGCACACTCAAGTGAGGAAACAAATTGAACTGTTGAAACACCATTCCTACTTCTCGTCGAATTGCCTCAATATTTTTCAGGTCATTCGTCAGGTTAATACCATCAATTTCAATTCGTCCCTGTTGATATTCTTCTAAAGCATTAAAGGTGCGAATAAAAGTCGATTTCCCTGAACCCGAAGGTCCCATCAAAACCACCACTTCTCCCCGATGTACTATCAGGCTAACACCTTGGAGAACGTGAAATTTTCCATACCACTTATGGACATCTTGAGCAATAATAATAGGCTGTTGTAAATTCATAATTATTAGTTATTAGTTATTAGTTATTAGTTATTAGTTATTAGTTATTAGTTATTAGTTATTAGTTATTAGTTATTAGTTATTAGTTATTAGTCATTGCCCATTGCCCATTGCCCATTGCCCATTGCCCATTGCCCATTGCCCATTGCCCATTGCCCATTGCCCATTGCCCATTGCCCCCTCATCACCGTTGACCTACACCCAACTGCTTTTCTAAACGTCGAGAAGCTAGGGACATGGAATAGCAAAAGACCCAATAAATAAATCCAATGAACAAATAGACTTCTGCATAGCGATCAAGAAATTGAGGTTGAGCCAGGATAGCACGAGAAACTCCTGTTAATTCCAATAATCCAACAATTGATAACAAGGAGGTGTCTTTAAACAAACCGATAAATTGACCAACAAGAGCTGGGATAACGGCACGTAGCGCTTGGGGAAGAACAATAAGTAGCATTGTAAGGGGAGCATTCAATCCCAGTGCAATAGCCGCTTCAAGTTGTCCGCGTGGAATTGATTGAAGACCACCACGTACATTTTCTGCTAAATAAGCAGCACTAAATAAAATTAAACCAGCAATTCCTCTTAAAACTCTGTCTAAACGATATTCTACTGGCAAGAACAAAGATAACATCACTTGAGCAAAGAACAAAACTCCAATCAGTGGCAGTCCTCGGATAATTTCAATGTAGAGGATACTAAACCAACGTATAATAGGCAACTGACTCTGACGACCCAACGCCAATAAAACACCCAAGGGAAAGGAGAGAACAATACTAATCACCGCCATCACCAAAGTGAGCAGCAAACCATTCCACAAACTGCTTTCTACTGGTTGCAGTCCAAAGCCTCCCCCAACAAGCCATAGGATAATTGGAAAGGAAAGCGTCCACCCAAAGGGTAGCCAACTGTTCATCTGATGGGGTAAGCGTTTCGTAAAAGTTCCCCATGACAAGCCAGCCAGACAAAGAATAATGAAGAGTGCTAGCCAAAGTCGCCAAGTTAGTTCTTGCGGGAAACGACCAACAAAAAATAAAGATAAGTTGGCTGTGATAACTTGCCATTTTGCTTGAGTTAATACCCAAGTCAGGATACCTTTGATACTAAAGACGAGCAGATAGAGACAGACAACAGTAAAAATACTGTTGTACCAGTTATTAAATAGATTTTTATATAGCCATTGTAGGATAGTAGGCTTTTGATTTTTAAAAACCATCTGAAAAACTCATCTCTCCTTGAGTTGGACGCTACGGTTTAACAAATTCATCACTAAGGAGACACTCAGGCTAATGGTTAGATAAGTAACCATAATTAACAGCATAACTTCTACAGCTCGACCTGTTTGGTTAAAAGTTGTGGAAGCAACAAAGTAAATATCAGGATAGCCGATCGCAATTGCTAAACTAGAATTCTTAGCTAGGTTGAGGTACTGGCTTGTCAACGGTGGAATAATGAGCCGTAAAGCTTGGGGAAAAACCACAAGCCGTAAGAGTAAATACGGCTTTAAACCTAATGCTCGTGCTGCTTCCCATTGTCCTTTAGGGACTGATAAAATCCCAGCTCTGACAATTTCGGCGATGAAAGCACCAGTGTACAGCGTCAATCCCAGAACAAGTGTTGATAATTCAGAAGAGAGCTGTATTCCAAAAGGAAGGGTCACTCCTCGATTGTTAATATTTATAAACCCAAGTAGAGAAATTTGATTTTCTATTTTTGGCAAACTTAGGAAAAGAGCAAAGTACCAAAAGAACAATTGCAGAAGTAAAGGCGTGTTGCGTAAGGTTTCAACATACACTAGAGCTAGCTGACGTACTAACCAATTATCTGATAGCCGCCCCACTCCCACAGTAATACCAACAATTGTTGCCAGAATGATGCCAAAAACTATAACTTGCAGAGAGTTCACCAGTCCAACTAATAAAGCACGGCTATAGGGGTCAGAAGGCTTGTAAGAAATGGGAGTTTCACCAATATCAAAGGATGCTTGAGATTGTAGAAAATCAAATCCTAGTTGGAGACCTAGCCGCTGGAGATTGTATGTCAGGTTGTGCCATAGTATCATCACGACGATGACAGCTATGAACACAGCTATTAACTGACCGACAACAGGAAAAAACTTTCGGTTGCGCCAAATTGGAGTCATAGTAAATGTAAGAATTCAGGAGTCAGGAGTCAGAATTCAGAATTCAGAATTAACCAATAGAAATAGCACAGCTTGTTAGTAATCTACTGACTTTCTCAAGTTTCCATATTCAAGATCAAGAAAAAGAATCAGTTTGACTTCTTTATCGGAAAGGAGGAGCGTAAAGAATACCACCTTTATTCCAAAGTTTGTTTACACCCCGCTCCAGTTTTAACTCAGATTTTTTACCTAAATGACGCTCATAAATTTCACCATAATTGCCTACGTGTTTGATAATACGAACAACGAAGTCATTTGTTAAACCCATACCTTTGCCAAGGTTCCCTTCTGTACCTAGCAAGCGCTTAACTTCTGGGTTACTACTGTTTGCTAATTGACCAACATTTTGGGAACTCACTCCCAGTTCTTCAGCATTGATAAGAGCAAAAATTGTCCATCTCACCATCTCAAACAACTTAGAATCCCCATTGACAACAGCAGGTGCTAGAGGTTCTTTTGACAGCACAATATCTAAAACAACGTGGTCATTAGGTTTTTTCAGAGTGGTGCGACGAGAAACGAGTGCAGAACGGTCTAATGTGATGCCTTCGCAGCGACCTTGCTCGTAGGTGGCAAAAACTGTGTTAGCATCTTCAAAGACTAAAGGCTTGTAGTTAATACCGCGTTGCCGCATTTGGTCTGCTAAATTCTGTTCATGAGTGGTTCCTGTCCCGATACAGATGGATTTACCCTTAAAGTCTTCCAGCGTTTTGATGTTACTATTTTTTCTCACCATTATGCCTTGACCGTCGTAAAATACCGCAGCAGGAAATTTCAGACCTATAGAGGTATCTCGGCTCATTGTCCAAGTCGTATTTCGGCTTAGGATGTCTACTTCGCCTGTTTGCAGGGCTGTAAAACGTTCTTTGGAGTTTAAGTTGCGGAATTCTACTTTCTTGGGGTCATCAAAAAGTGCTGCAGCGATCGCACGGCAAACATCCACATCTAACCCTGCGTATTCACCGTTAGACTTAACATAGCTAAATCCTGGCAATTGTCCGCTCACACCGCAGATGAGTTTACCACGGCTTTTGATTGTATCCAACAGACTTTTATCACTTCCTCCTACCTGTCCAGCACAAGCACTCAATAAAAAGACTAGGGGTAAAGTCGCTAGCAGTGATAATCCCCATTGACGCTTCAACATTAACCAACTTTCTCCTCTACTCAATAAAGACTAAGATACTTTATTGTTTCCTAAATGGTTGCAAAAGTTATCAATTTATACTGGCAATATTAAAACTAGCGACTTACGCCATTGTTTTGATAAGCTAAACCACATCTAATTTTCCAGAGTGAGCCAAGGCAGTAAAAGGTTTCAGGCGACAAATTATGCAACTTTTATGTGGAACAGCTTATACTTTCGTCGTTCAATATTAAACTTTTTAAACAAAAAATATCTATCGGATATTGCGTCATCAACTTGCTTCATGCTTGATTCAAATTGAAGATGGAACAGACCAGTATTCTCTATACTGGTTTACGTGCAATGAACACCGCATGAGCTTTTGGCAAATAATACTGACCATAACTACGCATCGTTTGAACCAGAAAGCCAACTTGACTTAGTTCTCTAGCAATATCTGACGATTTATATAATCGCAGACGGTGTACTTCGTCAGCCCGTCTGTAGCATTCTTCTACCTTCAGTAGATCACAAAGTTTTTTAGAAGCCCTGCCACATCAGCATTCCACCAAAACACTCGGACACAATAAAAGAACCTATTAATCAACATTTCAGCCAATACCGTTAGTTGCCCCAAAGCGATCGCTCTTAAACTAAAGCTGTTTGTCTCCTTGTCAGCGAGGGCACAAACCCTCATTCTTACGTCAGTTTCGGAAAGTTTGTGATCTACTGACCTTGCGAAAGGTAATGATTCGACGAGTTAACATCTGTTGTTCTGGCTCTTCCTCCTTTTCGACGAGAACTACCCAATCCTTTCCTTGAGTGAATCCTTTAGTGATGTTTTCTGGTGTGACTTGTCCCGGCTCTGCAATGTCGAAAAGCAAAACACCCCCAGGAGTTAAAGCACTGTATATGCGATGGAAAAGCTGAAGGAGCATTTTGCTATTGTTGTCTGAATCAAATAAGTAGTTGAAGCATTCACCAATCGACGTGACAGCATTGCACGGTGGGATATCTACCTTGAACAGTGAACTAATCTGAAACTCAGCATCTGGGACTCTTTTTCGTGCAATAGCAATCAGCGGCTCAGAAATATCAACTCCAAAAACATGGTAATGAGCTTTGGTGAACTCTTGTGCTGATAATCCGCTTCCACAACCCAAATCCACCACTAGACCTTCTTGTATTTTGTTTTGCTTTAATATTTCTAATATGCCAAGAGCAGATTTAAGAGCGTAGTCACTGAAACCGACATCATGAATATACGCAAGGTCTTCTTTGTAGTAGTCTTTCATATGGATTCTCGGTCAATATTCGCTTTGGACGAATGTGAACATGTGAAACCGATGATAGCATTTTAGAAATTGATTTTTGCAGCTAGACTTTTCAAATCTGGTACTTCCAAATCTGGTTTGCCTTGAGCAAGTAGAGCAGCCCCTGAACCTTCTTTACCTAGTCTGCGATTTACCCAAACCGTCGATAACCTCAAGGAATTTGCTGGAACAATGTCATGGTAGATACTACCAGCAACATGTAGAATCTTCTCAGAGGGTATGCCAATTTCTGCAATACGAGCGATCGCTAAGAGAAAATTTTGCACAGAAGGTTTATAGCTTTTCACACTCTCAGCAGTCACAACCTCATCAAACTCAACTTGCAGATGTTTTGCACTGAAGGCAAACAGGTCATCATCAACATTAGAAATGATTGCTAGTTTGAATTGCTGTTTCAGCGTCTTGAGGGCTTCAACAGTGTCAGGAAAAGGTTGCCAGTGTTTGATAGAATTAGCAAGTGCATTTAACTCCTCAGGAGAAGGCGTAAATCCAAATTGTTCTCCAAACTTTTGCACAACTCCCCTGAGAACATCTTTGTACTTGCGGTACTCTCCCTGCTCAAGATTGGATTCAAAGCCAGCAAACAACTCAAGGATTTCGTTCTCACTCAGTTGAATCTGATGGGTTACGAGAACTGGCTGCAACGCATCCAGCACACCTTTTTCCCAATCAATCAAAGTTCCATAGCAGTCAAAGGTCAAGACTTCATATTGATTCAGGTTAATCATGGTTTGGTGCTCCCTAACTCATTTAATCAAGCCTGTTTTGTGCTAGTTCTTATAGATAGATATTAAATCAGTTGACGACCACAGAGGTAATAGGAGTTTTCGTTGCTTTTGCCGACTTTCTCCGTCGCCAAACCTTGTAATATAAAATTGGCACTGCAGAGCGAGACAATAGTAAATATGCCACTTACCCTGTCATTAAGGAAATCGCTAATCCTTGGAAAATTGGGTCAGTAATTGTTGCAGAAGTTTATTTAGGAGGTAAACTGCAATGCTACAAACCATTGAAGGAATATATAGAAACGGCAAAATTGAACTCACTGAAATACCACAAGGTATTACTGAAAGCCGCGTATTTGTTACTTTCTTATAAACGAAATCCACTACTTGGTCAGAAATGATTATTCAACATCAAGGCGTAGCAGAAAGTATTATTTTTGAATCATATCGAGATGAACTGCTACCACCGAAGGAAATAGAGTTTTAATGATGGGTTACTTACTCGACACGTAACCGTTTACGGGGGGGTAAGAATTTGATAGGGTTTGAGGGATCTTTAAACTCGTAAATTAGAGGATCCGAGGCTAAATCATGAGAAGAAATCACCTGTAATCTTCATTCTATAGTTACACCCTGAACCCTTACAAATAACTCAAATTTCCATCATTATTTTCGATTCCCCGAATTAGAATTGATGTTGATTTGAATTTACCATTCTTCCTACGACAACTTGCTGAGAGAGTTGCGCCAGAAACAGAAATTTTACTACAAGAACTTTGATAAGTACTAGGAGATGTGGATCTAAAATAACTCAAGTTTCCATCATTATTTTCGATTCCCCGAATTAGAATTGATGTTGATTTGAATTTACCATTCTTCCTACGACAACTTGCTGAGAGAGTTGCGCCAGAAACAGAAATTTTACTACAGGAACTTTGATAAGTACTAGAAGAAGTGGGACTGGACAAAGCAATATCAAGAGGAATTGCAGCTAAGATTGTACAACAAGCTGTCAACGTTACTTTTTTGAGTAAAGACATGAGTATCTCTTTTGAAGAATTGAGCTTTATTACGAGTATCGGGAGTGTATATCTTACCGAAGAAGAATTCAGGAGTCAGGAGACAGCGCTGCAGAATGAACTCCTGTGCGACTGGTGGATGAATAATGGTCTAAAGCCCCCGATTTGAATCGTGGAAGAAATAGAAAAGCAAAGCAGCTTTGTTGAAACCCCTGGCTTCTCCCAAAGGGAGACGCGCAAGGGACAGACAGACTCTGTTGGTGAATTCTTGAAACCTTCATTATTTCGTAGGTTGGGTTTCACTTCGTTCAACCCAATCTATGCCGTATTCATGAGTTTTTCGTAAGATTCCTAATGTTAAGAAATATTTCGCCAACAGAGTCACAGACATGGGGTATTCTGACTTATGACTCCTTCCTTCCCATTTTAATTTACCTAAAATTTAAGGTATTCAACAAGGAAACAAAGAATGACCGATACACTAGAACACCGATTCAGTATTCACCAATTGTGATAAAAAACCCGGTTTCTTCTCATTGAAATAACGAAATATCAGTCTTTCCAGCAACATAAACCGGGTTTATGGCATTAATGAATCGGTGTTCTAGCAGGAAGCTGATAGACAAGGCATTCCCAAAAGTCCCCTACTCCGAGAACAAACATGTCAACGTTAAGAGGATGTTTGAAAAGTCTAAGAGCGTGTGTTTCACTACCCTAGCTACTGAGAAACTGCTACCTTGAGAATCTGGGTTTTGGGATTTGCGATCGCGCCCCTGAGTCTGACTTAAGGCTCAAGCAGACCCTTTTCAAACAACCTCTAAGGGTAAGAAATCACCATTTGATGGAGATATATACTTTAAATGGTCATAAACTGAGCTTTAGAAAAAGTCTGAAATCGCAACGTCAGCAAGGAATTTAATTCCTGAGTATGCGTTTGATGTGCTGTATCTATAAAGCGAGAAATGGCTGTTTGAAAT
>JAESFN010000352.1_pt1 | contig 49386 bp, 25 predicted proteins | sample 9269411 | NCBI WGS metagenome assembly JAESFN01 (sample SAMN14505399, study PRJNA617100) | algae metagenome | isolation source: Iphinoe sp. HA4291-MV1 and co-occurring heterotrophs from trail next to... | place: USA: Maunawili Falls, Hawaii | collected 2009-07-25
GCAGTCAGGCGCCCTCTCCCGCTTGCGGGGGAGGGCTATCGCATATGAACGGCCACCGGGCTCTCCGTGGTCCTCCACCGCGCAGCGGGGGAGGGGGACCAGCGAAGCTGGTGGAGGGGGCGGCCCCAAATACCGGCGCTTCCCGCCGCCCCCTCCACCGCCTTCGGCGGTCCCCCTCCCCCGTTTCACGGTGGAGGAGCACGGAGAGGCCGGTGCGAATAGCCCATATGCGATAGCCCTGCGCTTGCGGGGGAGGTCCGCCGACTGCGCCTATCCTGCCCGTTGCAGCACCGCCTGCGCGCCAACGTACAGCCCCTCGCTTGGCCCCACCGGCATCGCTTCGATCCCCACATAGCCGGCATAGCCGGCCTGCAGCAGCCAGCCGAGTTCCGCCGTCCAGTCGTGCGCCCCGGCCCCGAACTCGTGCCGGCCGGGAATATCGGCGGCCTGGATGTGGCCAATGAGCGGCAGGTTGCCGGCCACCGCCCAGCCGAGCGGCTCGCCATTGAGGATGGCGTGGTAGCGGTCGTAGAGGAAGCGCACATTGGGCCGGCCGAGCCGGCGCAGCAGGGTGAGCGCGCTCGCGCTGTCCTGCAGCAGCGCGTTCGGCCCCTCGAACTGGCGGTTCACCACCTCGACCAGCAGTTCCACCGGTAGATCGGCGATCGCATCGGCGGCCCGGGCCAGCGCATCGGCGGCGACCCCGAGCTGCGTTTCGAGCGGAACGCCGGCCCTGATGTCCCCGGCCAGCACCACCAGCTTCGGACAGTCGAGCTCCACCGCGACGGCCGCCGTCTCGGCGACGCGCCGGACGAACTCGGCGTGCGCGGCCGGGTCGGCCAGCTGGCACTTGTCGCGCCAATCCTCGACGCAGAGCGTTTCGAGCCGGGTGCCGGTTTCGCGCAGCGCCGCCCCGAGTTCGGCGAGCGGCTTATCCCGCCAATCCCAGATCTCGACCGCCGGGAAACCGGCCGCCGCCGCCGCCCGCACCCGATCGGGGAACGGGCGCTCGGCTTCGGCAAAGGCGAGCTCGATCGAGACCGAGAAATCGATCACCGGCGCACCGCTTCGACCACCGCCCGGCCGGCCCTGAGCGCCGCCATCGGATCGCTCGCGGCATCGAGTTCGAGCAGCACGGTGTCCCTGCCCGGGGTCGCCAGCATGGCGTCCGACCAGGCGCGCCAGTCGACGATGCCGGCGCCGAAATCGGCCATGTAGTGCTGTTGCTGGCTGTAGATCGAGTGATCGATGGTGAGATCGACATCGATCGTCCCCACCGCATCCTTCCAGTGCGCGAGGATGATGCGCTGGTCGTGCTGGCGCGCCACCCGCACCGGGTCGCCTCCACCCAGGGTGATGTGGCAGCTATCGGGGCAGAGCCAGACATAGCGAGGGTCGGTATAGGCCATGAACAGCGCGATATCGCGTTCGTACCACAGCGCGCTGTTGGATTCGGTGTGTAGCGCCAGCTTGATGCCGGCTCCCTCGATCGCCTCGCCCACCGCATGGGCGATGCCGGCCATCTGGGCCATGAACGTGGAATCGATGAACATCGGCGGCCGCACGCCGCGGGTTTTTCGCATCGGCAGCCCGGTGACCAGCAGCTCGCCGCCGGCTTCGGCGAGGAACGCGGCGCGCCGTTCGGCGTCGGCAACGATGGCGCCGAGATCGGGCGTGCCGCTCCAGGCCGGCGCATCGGCCATGAAGGCGCTGACCACCGCGAGGCCGCGGCTTTCGAGCTCGGCCCGGAACGCCCTAGCGCTGCCGAAGGCCTTCAGCACATTGTCGATACTGCCCGGCGCAAAGGTCAGCTCGAGCCCGCTGACGCCGGTTTCACCAAGCGTATCGAGCACCGTGCCCCAGAACTTGTCGAGATTGGCAGCGGCCCAGCTCCCGAGCTCCGCCTCGCTTTCGAGACCCCAGAAGCGGGGGTGGTAGAAGGTGATGATGTCGGTCGCGAGCCGGCTGGCCATGGACTTGTCTCCGCTGGATGGAATCGAACTGGAATGGATTGGCGCGCCGCGGGCTTACTTGAGCCCGGTGACGGCGACGCCGCGCACGAAGTACTTTTGCAAAAACAGGAACAGGATCAGCACCGGCAGCAGCACCACGATGGCGCCGGCGAGCAGCAGCCCATAGTCGATCGAGCGCGCCGCCTGGCTGGCGACGGCGAGGCCGACCGGCAGGGTGTAGGTGCCCTGGTCCTGCGCCACGATCAGCGGCCAGAGGAAATAGTTCCACGAGTTGAGGAAGGTGATGATCGCGACCGTCGCAATCGCCGGCCCGACCAGCGGCAGGAAGATGCCGAAAAAGATGTGGAACTCCCCGGCGCCATCGAGCCGGGCGGCTTCGAGCAGCTCATCGGGCACCGAATCCGCGAACTGGCGCATGATGAACACCGCAATCGGCATCACCGCGATCGGCAGGATGATGCCGGCCAGCGTGTTGACCAGCCCGAACTGCACGATGATGAAGAACTGCGGCACGAACAGCGCGATGTAGGGGATCATCATCGCCGCGAGGATCGAGGCGAATACCAGCTTGCTGCCCTTGAACGGCAGCTTCGCCAATGCATAGCCGGCGAGCGAGCTGAACAGCACGTTCGAGAGGACGGTGAAGGCCGAGACGATGAGCGAGTTGCCCATATAGGTGCCGAACTGCCGGCGCTCGAACAGCTCGGTGAAATTGGCGAGGTTGGAGAAATCCTGCGGCAGCCAGGCGCCCGGCGCCGCCATGATCTCGCCCTGCGTCTTGAAGGCGCCGAACAACACCCAGGCGAAGGGCAGCAGCACGATGACGGCGACGAGGGTGAGCGCGGCATAGAGCAGCGCGGTGCGGAGCGGGTGCTTGCCGGTCATCGCCAGGCCCTCAACAGGCGCAGTTGCAGGATGCCGAGCAGCACCACGATCGCCAGCATGACGTAGGAGCCGGCCATCGCCGCGGCGATATTGCCATGCCCGAACTGCTCGTAGACCCAGAGCGCCACCGACTTGGTCGAGCCCAGCGGCCCGCCCTTGGTGAGCAGGTACGGCTCATCGAAAATGTTCATGTAGGAGACCGTCATCAGCACGCTGACCAGCACCGTCGCCGGCTTCAGCAGCGGCAGCGTCATCGAGATAAAGCGGCGCCAGGCCGAGGCCCCGTCGATCGCCGCCGCCTCGTAGACATCCTCGGGAATGGCCTGCAGCCCCGCGAGGAACAGCACCATGCAGGTGCCGACATTGCGCCAGGTGGTGAGGAGGATCACCGTGCCGATCGCCATGTTCGGGTCGCCCAGCCAGTTGGGGCCCATGAGCCCGAGCTCGGCGAGGAAGGTATTGACCGGACCCTTGAGGGTGAAGGCGTATTGCCAGATCACCGCCGCGGCGACGATGTTGGTGATCACAGGCAGGTAGAAGGCCGAGCGATAGACGGCGCGGAGCCGCCTGATGCCGCTGTTGAGCGCAAGTGCCAGGACGAGGCCGATCGCCATGGTCAAGGGCACGCCGATGACGATGAAGATGCCGGTGGTCCACAGCGACTTGAGGAACCCGGCATTGGAAAGCACCCGGCCGAACGTTTCGAGGAAGGTGAAATCCACCTCGAGCGGGCGCCGGATATCGGCCACCCCCATATCGGTGAAGCTGTAGACCAGCGCCACCAGCGCCGGGATGGCGGTGAAGACGAGGAAGATGGCGAGGAACGGCGCGACGAACAGCCAGGCCGTAGCCGTCTGCCAGGGCGAACCTCGCCGTGTATCCATAGTGGCCAACAGGGTTTCTCCGAGTTCTTGAGCTCCCCTCCCCCTTGAGGGGAGGGGATGGGGTGGGGGTGGCGAGGGGAACCTCGGGGGTGACTGAACCACCCCCTCCCCCATCCCCTCCCCTCAAGGGGGAGGGGTGCTGCCAGCCTCAATCCCCGAGCCCGGCTCCCTCGGCGAACGCCTGCACATCGTCGAGCACCTGCCTGGCCGTGGCCTGGCCGCGGGCCACCAGTTCCATCTGCTGGCCGAGATAGGTTCCGACCTGGTTCCAGGTCGGAACCTGCGGCACGTCGACGGCGGTCTGCAGCGCCTCGCGCTGGGCGTTGAGCAACCCGTTGCCCGAGATCGCCGCATCGTCCCAGGCGGCCTTCACCGCCGGCAGGCTGCCAAAGTACTTGTACCAGCCGACCTGGGTTTCGGGCTTGGTCATGTAGCGCACCAGCTTCCAGGCGGCGGTCGGGTTCTTGCCGTCCTTCAGCACCGCGAGGCTGCCCGAGCCGAGCGCCGAGACGCTGCCAGCGGGGCCGGCCGGCATGATCGCGGTGGCAAGGTTGGCATTCACCCAGTCGCGCCCATTGGCATCGACCAGCCACTGCTCGAACCACGGCCCGATATCCTTGCCGGCGATCTCGTTGGAGGTGAACCACGGCACGGTATCGAGGAATTTAGGGCCGTCGGGCGAAGCGAGGCCCTCGGTGAAGAACGACCCCCAGTACTCGAGCGCTGCGACATTGGCGTCCGAATTGATGGTCCATGCCGTGCCGTCGGCGCTGATGAAGCTGCCGCCGTTCTGGTGCACATACTCGTTGAGGCCTTGGGCGTTGTAGATGTCGTAGCCGATATCCATGCCCAGGCCCCAGGTGGCGCCCTGCCCCTGCATCGCCTTGGCAAAGGCCTTCATCTCGTCCCAGGTCTTGGGTGCGCCGAGCCCGGCCTTGTCGGCCAGATCCTTGCGATACTGGAACATGGTGGCATAGGCATCCATCGGCACGCCGTAGGCGACGCCGGCCTTGACGTTGGTGGCATAGGCGCCGGGGAAGAAATCCTCGGCCTTGACCAACCCCTCGGGTACCGGCGCGAAGGCCCCGGTCGCCATCAGGCTCGCCTGGCTCTGCGAATAGAGCCGCACCAGGTCGGGCACCGTGCCGGCGGCGATCGCGGTCAAGAGCTTCGCATCGAACTGGTCGGACGGGATCTGGGTGATCTCGACCTTCAGCTCGGGGTTGGCCTTCTCGAAATCGGCGAGGAAGCTCGGCAGCTTCTCGCCCTCGGCGCCGCCGATCCACACCTGCAGCACGCCCGTCGCGGGCGCCTCGTCAATGGTTTGCGCATGAGCGGTGGCGGCAAGGCCGAACGACACGGCCAAGGCGGAGGCGCCGACTAGGACGGCCCTCCGGGCTACGCGATTGGTGGACTTCATACCTCTGTTCCCCGAGCTGGTGATGAGCCGGCATTTCGAGTCCCTGGGCGCCGTCTAGACGTCTTCCCTCGAGACACCGGATAGGCTTGGCAATCGATTGCCATGACGCTATTGGTTGCATATGCTGATTTTCTACGCAAGCGGGATTTATGCACATGAGATGGGCAGTTGAACGCGACAGCGGGCCGGGCGCTAAGCCCTTGGCGCGGATTGGTTAGTTGTCGGGGGATGGGCACCAGCCTCTCCGCCATCCTCCCCCGCGGGGCGGGGTCACGGATGAGCGCCCATGGGCGCTCACCGGTGGGGGACCAGCGAAAGCTGGTGGAGGGGGGAGCAAATGCCGAGAGTCTCGCCGCCCCCTCCACCGCCTTCGGCGGTCCCCTCCCCCGCCCCGCGGGGGAGGATCACTGCACCGCCGGTGACCTACATGATTTTCAAACGGAGCAATTCTCACCATGGCTGATGCCACCTACGACGCGCTGATTGTCGGCTCTGGCGCCTCGGGAATCTTTGCTGCGCAGGAACTGACCGCGCAGGGGCTGAAGGTGCTGCAGCTCGAAGCGGGGCCCGAGATCGGGCCGGCCGATTTCGATGCCGCCGACAACCCGCGCCAGAGCGACATTAACCTCTGGCAGCGGGCCAAGGCGACGCTCAGCGGCCAGGGGGTGCAGGCGCGCGCCGCCTTCTTCGATGCGCGCATGCGGCACCTTTTCGTCAACGACCTGAAGCACCCCTACTCCACCCCGAAAGACGCGCCCTTCCTGTGGATCCGGGCGCGCCAGGCCGGCGGGCGCACCCACACTTTCGGGCGCGTGCTGCTGCGCTGGACCGACGACGATTTCAAGGTCAGGAGCCGCACCGGCAAGGGCGTCGACTGGCCGATCGACTATGCCGAACTGGCTCCCTACTACGAGGAGGTCGAGCGCTCGCTCGAACTCTATGGCCAGCCCGACAACGTCCCCACCCTGCCCGACAGCCTCTATGCCCATCGGGCCGAGCTGACCGGAGCGGAACAGCAGTTCAAGGCCGCCGTCGAGAGCAAGTGGCCCGAGCGCAAGGTGGTGACCTGGCGCTATATCGGCCCCGAGCCGACCCGCGTGCTGCGCCCGCTGCGCGAGGCCATCGCCTCGGGCCGGCTCGACATCCGCTACAACACCATCGCCCGAAAGGTGCTGACCGACGACAGCGGCAGCCGCGCCACCGGCGTCGAGGCCATCGATACCCGCACCGGCAAGGTCACGGTGTTCAGTGCCCGCTCCGTGGTGCTCTGCGCCTCGCCGGTCGAGAGCATCAGGCTGCTGCTCAACTCCGCCTCCGACCGGCACCCCGAAGGTCTCGGCAACAGCTCGGGGCTGCTCGGGCGCTATTTCGTCGACCAGCTGCCGTGCGTCGCCGCCGGCAGCTTCCCGGCCGCCAAGGGCTGGTCGACCGCCGACACCGCGCCATCAGACCCGTTCTACCGCCCCTCCGGCGGTGTCTACCTGCCGCGCTTCCTCAACCCCGACGGCAGCGCCAGCACTGATTTCGCCTATCAGGGTTCGATCGGCCGCAGCCGCACCGCGCCCGACGGCCCGGCCCGGCTGAGCTTTTTCGGCTATGGCGTGCTGGCGCCCGACCCCGACAACCGCGTCACCCTCAACCCCCGCCGCAAGGATGCCTGGGGCATGCCGATCGCCCATATCCGGGTCAAGATCGGCCCCGAGGACCGGGACACTCTCGAGCGCGAACTGGCGGCGCTGGTCGAGACCGTCGAGGGCGCCGGCGGCGAGCTCGAATATGTCGGCTCGCCGCTGGGGCTCAAGGAAATGGGCCGCGGCGCCTATCCGGATGCCGATCCGCTGAGCCGGCTGGCGTTCCGGGCCCTGTTCAAGAAGACCATGGTGATGGGCGCCGCCATCCACGAAGCCGGCGGCGCCCGCATGGGCGAGACGAAGGCGGAGTCGGTGCTCGACCGCCACAACCGCAGCTGGGATGTGCCCAACCTCCTCGTCACCGACGCCAGCGCCTTCGCCGGCGGCGGCGTCTCGGGCACGACACTGACCATCATGGCGATGACGGTAAGGGCGTGCCGGGCTCTGGCGGCGGAGTTGCGGGGGTAAGGGTTATCCTCCCCCGCCCCGCGGGGGAGGATCACCGCACCACCGGTGCCCCGCCCCTAGACGCCCGCAAGCCTCTGCTGCTACGTCACAATCCCGCCTATGGAGAACCGGCTCAGGCAATGGCGAAGCGGACGGAGATACGGACGGCGGGGCCTTCGATTGCCGATGTGGCGCGGGAAGCCGGCGTCGCGACGTCGACCGTGAGCCGCGCCCTGACCATGCCGGGCCGCATTGCCGAACCGACCCGGTTGAAGGTCGAGGCCGCGGCGAAGAAGCTCGGCTATGCCGGCGGCAACCAGACGGCGCGAAACCTGCGCAGCGGCACCACCCGCACCATCATGATCGTCCTGCCCGAGGAGCTCTATACCGGCGCCTCGCAGACCGTCACCGAAGTGCTGCGCGCCACTGGCTCGGGGCTCAGCGAGCGCGGCTTTTCGCTGCTCATCGCCAACGTCTCGCGCGAGGCCGATACCGATGAGCACATCCTCGCCGTCGCGCTCGGCGGCACGGTGTCGGGCGTGCTGCTGATGGCCACCAATATCCCCGAGGTCGGCGGACGCCGCCTCGACGATCTCGGCCTGCCCATGGTGTCGCTGCATTTCGACCTGAGCGGCCAGGACATTCCCAGCGTCGTCAGCAACGACCACGAAGCGATCGGCAATGCGGCGCGGCAGCTGGTGAGGCTCGGCCACCGGCGCTTCCTCTATGTCCGCGGCCGGCTCGACAATTACCACGAGATCGAGCGGCTGCGCGGCGTGCGTGATGCGCTCGCGGCCAGCGGCCTGCCCGAAAGCGCATTGAGCCTCAGCCAGGGCGATTTCAACTTCTCGGGCGGCATCGCCGCCGGCCACGAGTTCCTCGGCTTCGACACCGCCGACCGCCCCACCGCGGTGATCTGCGCCAATGACGACACCGCCATCGGCTTCATCAAGACGGTGCTCGATGCCGGCCTCAGCGTCCCCGGCGACGTCTCGGTGATCGGCTTTGACGGCGCCGCCGTCGGCCCGTTCATGACCCCCTCGCTCTCGACCGTGCAGCAGGACACCGCCGAACTCGGCCGCCGCGCCGCCGAGCTCATCACCGACATTGTGCTCGGCGAACACAGCTCCAACCAGCACCGCTTCGAGGTCCCCTGCACCATCGTGCTGCGCGACAGCGTCAGGGCTCGCTGAGACGATCCGTCGTCGCTGTTTAATAAAAACCGCCCGCACTACATCAGCAATACTTGTTGCGACGGACAATTCATGCGCTACACTTGGCGCGTGCGTGCATGTTGCCGTCCCCGCCAGTTGTTCTGGCCCGCGGGAGCGTTGCAACCAGACTTGTTTCTGGCAGTAGGTCTCGAGCCCCCTTCCGCACCGGAAGCCCCATCCTTTGGGCGGCGCTCGAGTATTTGAGCTCCAAATCCAGGGATTGAACCATGGCTGAACGCAATACCAGCAGGGACGACGCCACCACGAGCCTGCCTGTCGAGGCGAACTCCGGACCGGGTGCCGCCGAGCGGGTGGAAGAACTGCGGCAGTACATCGCCGATCGCCAGGCCAAGCGGGTGGTGATCAAGCGGACCAGGACCCGATCCGGCCAGGAACTCGATTGGGTACCGATCGAGTCGCAGGTCGCGGACGGCATCATTGCCCAGCCGCCGCAGAATACCCAGGGCTCACCCGAGGAGCATCCGGACCGCCGCACCCTCAGGGCGGTCGGCGAACTCGAACTGCCCGATGCGGAACGCGGGCCGCCCGGCACGGTGCCGCTGCTGCACCGCAACATCGATCGCATCGTCAGCGATGTCGGCCTGCAGAACTGGCTGGCCAAGCCCGGGTACGGCCCGCGCCTGCCGCCGGCGCGGCTGTTCACCCTCGGCGCGCCATCGGGCGAACACCCGCATGCCGCGGCCTTCCAGCAGGGCGTCGTGGTCTATGGCACCGAGGGCCTGATCAATGTCTGGCGGCCCTGGGTCGAGTGGTCCGACGAATTCTCGCTCGGCCAGCTCTGGCTGGTGGCCGGCAGCGGCCCCGGCACTCAGACGGTCGAAGCCGGGCTGCAGGTGCGCAAGGACAGTTACGGCGATTGGGAGCCGCATATCTTCGTCTTCTTCACCACCAACAACTACTACTCCTACGGCGATTATGTCGGGGGCTACAATCAGGACGTCGAGGGCTGGAAACAGGTCTCCGATACGTTGTTTCCCGGCTCCGGCGTCACCCTGCTCAGCCAGGTCGGCGGGCCGCAATACGACATGCAGTTCAAGGTGCAGCTCGACCGGGGCAACTGGTGGGTCAGCGTCAACGGCGTCTGGATGGGCTATTATCAGAACGGCATGTTCGCCATTAACGGCATGCGGTTTCAGGCCGACCAGGCCGGCTGGGGCGGCGAGGTGTTCGATGCCGCCGCACATGTGGGCTCCAGCTCCACCGATATGGGGAGCGGACTGTTTCCCTGGGAAGGCTTTGGGCGAGCCGCCTATATGCGGAACCTGGGCGTGCAGGTCGACCAGCTCGGCACCATCGCGCCGTTCACCGGAACGTGGAGGTGCGAGAAGCCGACCTGCTACGACATCACCGGCAATCTCAGCGGTGTCGGAGCCTGGGGCTCGTATTTCTATTACGGCGGCGTCGGCCGGGGCGTTACCTGTCTGTAGCAGCACCGAAGTGTTACCGGCCTCGCCCTGATCCTCCCCCGCGTGGCGGGGGGAGGATCACCGCACCGCCGGCGGCCAAACGAAAAGTATTTCACTGCAAATCCTCGGATGATTTTCAGCAAATACGGCCGCCGATACACAGTGACGGCAATAGCGCATAGCTCTTGCACCGCCGCCGTAACGTACGCCCACCTATCCACCGGAGAAAAACGTTCTGCATGACGGGGCTGGTGGCGGCGGCAATTACGGCATAGCATCGCAATGCTTCGGCTAAGCCACTCGCCGATGCATATTGTCTAAAAGCCGGAACATTTTCAGCCCGAGATCCGTCTCATGGCCGATAGCGGTATCAGCCAATACGCCATCGCTGTTGCGGAAAGTCTTGCGCGAGCCCTCGGCCCCACGGTACCGGCCGGCTGGATCGACGAGTTCGTTGCGGCTGCCCAGCAACTCGACGCCGCTGCCGAGCTCGCCTCCACCACCGCGGCGCAGTGGCAAGCGGCGGTGGCGCGCTGGGAGACGGCACGCAACCGGCTGAAACCCTATCTCGTCGCCTACCTGCTCGATGGGCTGCCGGCCATCCCGGGGCTCGACCTGCTCGCCAGCGCGGTCGAGTGGGACTCGATCGAGGGCCTCACGGGCGAGCTTGAGCTCGGGCCGCTAAAGCTCAAGCTGGCCTCGGCCTCGCTGCTGGCGACACCCGCCGTGGCGCCCAAACCGCTGGTGGTCGGCCCGTTCCAGCCGCTGGGGATCGAGGCAGCGATCGCCTCGCCCATCGGTGGCGGCCTGCCGGGCGGCGGCTCGATCCTCAGGCTGCCTGGTGGCGCCGGGTTCGGCGGCACCCTCAACATCCCGCTCGGGCCGGTTTCGGTGGATGCCTCGGCCATTCTCGAACGCGGCGCCGATGGCACGCCGAGCTTTTTCGCCCTGATGGGCGTCTCGTTCCTGCCGCCGATCCAGCTGTCCTTCGGCTTTTCGCTCGATCGCGTCGGCGGGCTCGTCGGGGTCAACCGGCGCGTCGACACCACGGCGCTGAGCCTCGCCATCCGCACCGGTGAAGCCGGCGATACGCTGTTTGCCATCACCCCGCCGGCTTCGCCCGCGGCGCTGATCCAGAGCCTGCGGCGGTTCTTCCCGCATGCCCCGGGCAACCACATTATCGGCCCGACGCTGAAGCTCGCCTGGCTGTCGATGGGCAGCGGCCGGCTGGTCTCGCTCGACCTGGGGGTGGTGATCGAGCTGCCGAGCTGCCGGGTGGCGCTCCTCGGCGTGGCACGCGCCTCGATCCCCTCGGCGCCAGGCCTGTTGCAGTTGCGGCTGGACCTGCTCGGCATCGTCGATCCGCCGCAATCGCAGGTGTCGATCGATGCGAGCCTCGTCGATAGCCACGCGCTCGGCATCTTCTCGGTGTTCGGCGATGCCGCCATGCGGATGAACTGGGGCACCGAGGCCTATTCGGTGCTCTCGATCGGCGGCTTCTACCCCGGCTTCAACCCCGAGCCGGCCCGCCTGCCGGCGCTGCGGCGCGTCGGCATGGCGCTCGAGCCGCCCACGCCCGGCATCAGCATCCGCGCCGAAGGCTATCTGGCGGTCACCACCAACACCATGCAGTTGGGCGGCCGGCTCGATGTCTCGATTTTTATGGGCATGCGGGCGCACGGCTTCATCGAGGTCAACGCGCTGGTGCAGTTCCGCCCGTTCTACTTCGTCGCCGATTTCGCCGCCGGCTTCGATGTCAGCGTCGCCGGCTTCAGCTTTGGCGGCATCCGCCTCGACGGCACCATCAGCGGCCCGTCGCCGATGGTGGTGCGCGGCAAGCTCAGCATCGACGTGCTGTTCTTCGATTTCTCGTGGGACGAGACCATCACCATCGGCAGTGGCCAGCGCGACGTGGCGACGGTCACCCGGCCTCTGCTGGACATCATGGCCGACGAAGTGAGGCTCGCCGGCAACTATCGCGCTGCCGCCACCAACGATCCGGCCGTGGTGCTCGAGCCGCGCGCCGGCCGGCCGGGCGTTGCCGCGGTGCCGCCCACCGGCGCGCTCCAATGGTCGCAGCGCCGGGCGCCGCTTGGCCTGCTCATCGACCGGGTCGATGGCCAGCCGCTCGCCACCCGCCAGGGGGTCAGGATCGATACCGTCGGCACGCGGGTGAACGAGAGCTTCAGCCCCGGCAGCTTCTGCGAGCTGACCAAGGCCGAAAAGCTCAGCCGCCCGCCCTTCGATGTACTCGAAGCCGGCATCGTGCTGACGCCGGGCGTCGGCCGGGCCGGCAACAATGTGCCCGATCCGCGTGAGGTCGAGGTGGTAGTGATCCTCGCCAACCAGAAGCTTGCAACGCTCGGCATGGCGGCCATCCACCTGGGGCCGGTGATGGGCCTTGCCGGCGCCAGCCGCCGGCCGCCCGCACTCGGCGACAATGCGGCCCTGCTCAGCGCGGTGCGCGAGAGCTGGCGGGTCATCGGCAGCGGCGCCAGGTTCGAGAACCCGACGGCAGCCTTCCAGTATGCCCGCTCGATCGGCAGCGCCGCGCTCTCGGCGACCGACGCTGCCCGCCCCGTCGACCTGGGAGGCATCTGATGGCCAGCTACACCTCGTGGGTGATGTCGCAACTGCGCAGCTTCGGCGGCGGTCAGGTGATCGCCGGCCGCCAGCAGGCGGTTGCACCGCTCCGGCTGCGCGACATGGCCAATGGCTTCACCGCCGATGGCGCCGGAGCCTTCGAGCTCTACGGCCCCGGCGATGTCGCGCGGCTGATCGAGGGCGACATCAGCCGCCGCTACCCGATGCCGGGCGCCACCGATGCCGAGGAGACCAAGCGGGCGCTGGTCGAGTTCGCCGGCCGCGAGCTGCTCGACCTGCCCTGGCGCTACAGCCCGGAAGCGCCGAATGGCAACCGGCTGCGGCCATGGCTGGTGCTGGTGGTCGGGGCGCCGGGCGAGCTCAGCGTCACCGCCGACGGCACGGTCAGCCTCTCGCCCGTACTGCAGGCCCGCTATGACCTCGGCCGGTCCTACCTGTGGGCTCACGTGCACGAGACCGACGAGGGCAGCTGGTCGCGCATTCTCTGCCCCGCCGACATGGCGCCCAATACCAGCTACACCGCCTGCCTCGTGCCAGCCTTCGTGGTCGAGACCGATGGCCGGCTGCACGATGCCTGGCCGGTGCCGGGCAATGGGCCGGTGCGCCTGCGCTGCTACGACAGCTGGTCGTTCCGCACCGGGCCGGATGGCGATTTCTACGAGTTGTCGCGCCTGCTGAAGGCCAAGCGGCCGAGCGAGCTGGGCCCCAAATTCGCCCGCGCCGAGCTGCGCTATCGCCGGCGCGGCGCCGGCACGCCCGCCGAGACCGTGCTCAGTGCCGGCGGCGCGCTGCAGCGCGCGACCGATGCCGGCGCTGCCCCCGCCGCGCCTGAGCCGTGGGTGGCGGCCGAGGTGGCGGCGCTCGCCACCCCCATCCCCACCCCCGACGGCCGCTGGGTGCTGAGCGCGCCGCGCTATCACGAGGCCTTCACCGAGCCTGGAGTCAAGCCGGTTGCCGGCTGGAGCCTCGCCCTCAATACCGATCCGCGCCAGCGCGGCGCCGCCGGGCTCGGCGCCTGGAACGCCATTGCCTGGCAGGACCGCATCGCCGCGGCGGCGGCGACCAGGGCCGGCGACCTGGGCATCGCCCGCGATCGCATCGGCCACCTGGCGCTGGGGCTGGAGGCGAGCCGCTCGCTGTGGCACCGCCACGTCCCGCTCGACCCGACCGGGCGGCTCGCCGTGCTCGGCCCGATGCTCGGCCGGTTGCCGTCGAGGTCGGGAGGCTCGGTGCTCGATGCCATCGCCGGGCGCACGCCGCTGATGGCGCGGGCGCTCTGGTCATCGGCGGCGCGCCGCGCGCTCCGCCCCGGGCCGGCCCGCAGCGCGTTGAGCCAACCCGGCGCCGGCCGCTTCGAGGCGGTGCTCGAGCACGCCGCGCAATGCCCCAAATACGAGCCCGACCCGTACGAGGTGCCGCCCAAGCCCGACCACGATATTTCCGAAGAGATCGCCTCGACACCCGAAACGCGCGGCGTGCGTTACGACCCCGGCGAGGTGTTCGGCAGCTTCGGCCGGCTCGACCAGATGGCCGGCGAGCCGCCCCCCTGCCTGAGCTTCTCGCCCGGCAAGCTCGGCGAGGCCGTGGCCGGGGCGGTCAATCCGACCCTCGCCCGGCCGGTGGCGGTCGACCGGGTGCTCTCGACCCTCCCCGGTATCGCCGATATCGGCCCCATCGAGATCGAGCCGGAACTCGACCTGCCGCTCTGGAGCTTTCTTTCCAGCGAAGCACCCGACTGGATGCTACCCGGCGTCAGCGGCCTGCCGGACAACCATGTGGTGGCGCTGGCCACCAACCCGGCCTTTGTCGAGGCGCTGCTGGTCGGCGCCAACCAGCAGGCGCTGGGCGAACTGCGCTGGCGCAACATGCCGATCGGGGCACGCTGGTCGCCGCTGCGCAAGTTCTGGCAGCGGACCGGCGGCGCCATGGATATCCAGCCGATCCGCGGCTGGCCGGCGGCATCGGGCTTCGTCGGGCCTGGGTTGGCGCCTGCCAATCTCGCCATCGAAGCGGTGGTGGTGTTCCGCACCACGCTGTTCCGCCGCTACCCCGAGACGGTGGTCTATCTCTGCCCCGACACCGATTGGGATCCGCCCACCGAACAGGTGCTGGTTGGCAAGGTGTTCCCCAGCTTCGTCGGCCGGATCGGCCCCGACGTCACCTTCTTCGGCTTTCCGGTCTCCCCCTCGGCGCTGAAGCGCCATTGGGTGGTGCTCGAGGAACCGCCCGACGGCCGCCGCTTCTACACCGAAAAGTCCAATGTTCCGCAGCCCGACCAGAACCCGCAGGACGCGGCCAAATATGCCGAGGACACCTTCGCCGTGCCGGTGCGGGTGATGATCGGCAACCTGCTCGAGGACGACGTGTGATGGCCGGCGTCGAAATCCTTGCCCCGCTGCGCATCGAAACCCGCTTCTATGCCCCCGACGGCGAGGAGCGGCTCAACTGGCGGCTCAGGCTGCGCGTCTACCCCGACGAATTCTCGATGAGCCGGCCGCCGCCCAAGCCGACCAAGGACGAGCTCGACCTGTTCGACATCGCCAAGGCCGCCGCCCAGGCCGACCCCAATGCCGCCCCGAACGCCGATTTCCTGCTGCTCGCGGCCGACCTCGGGCCGCAGCGGGCGCTGTGGCTGCTGCGCCATGTCGCGGTGCTCGAGGTGGATGGGGTGCCGAGGGCCGATCGGGCCGGGATGGCGCTGCGCGACGCCGAGGCGTACCCTGAGACGACGCGGCCGATGGGGCTGCCGCCGGTGCTCAGCATCTGGCTGCTGGCCCCCAACGACGCGCCGATCTGGCGCGGCGAGATGGCGCTCAAGCGTGAGGAGATCGCCGCCGATCTCGACCTCAGCCGCCTCCACGACGAGGACCTGCTGCGCCAGGGCGAACTGGCCAAGACCTGGTGGACCTCGTACGAGCGCGCCCGCGACCTCGGCCTCGCCCGCGATATCGAGCTCGGGCCGGACGAGCCGGAACTGGGAGCCATCGTCGTCGGCGGCATGGGCGATCAAGGGCCGGAAGCGCTGATCGAGGCGCAGGCCGAAAGCGGCCGCCTCGCCGTGCTGCAGACCGGCAGGCCGACCAACACGGTGGCCGGCGAGAAGACCGTTGAGCTCGGCCGCGATCCGCGCGCCTGGACAAAACTGCTCGAGGGCGAACCGTCGGCGTCATCGCGGATCATCGAGCTGTTGTCGGGCGGCAAGGCCGCGCCGGTCCCGCTGCTCGGCGGCGAGGGCGAGCTGCCCCGCTATGACCTCGAAGTGGTGCGCGGACTGTGGCCGCTGCTCTGGGGCCAGGCGATGCGCGACATGGCCGGCGCCGGCGGCAACGAGGACGCGGTGCGCGAATGGGCCAGCGCCTGCCTCCGCCCGCAGGGCCCGTACCCGGCCATTCGGGTCGGCGAACAGCCCTATGGCCTGCTGCCGATCGTGCCGCTCCGCTATTACACCAGCCAGTTCGAGGTGAACCAGCGGCTGGCGCACTGGGCCGCCGAGTGGCGCCAGGCAGCGGCAGCGGCCGCCGCGGGTGCCGGAAATGTCGCCGATGCCGGCACACCCCGGCTGGTCGAACTGCTCGGCGAGGATGCGCCGCACCGGCGCTGGGGCATTCGCCCGGTGCTGCCGCGCCTGGTGGTGAACCTGCTGCGCCAATCGGCCGGCCAGCCGGCGCTCGAGCCCGACGAGTGGGAGATCGTCACCGCCAAGAGCCTCAGCGACGAGGGCGAGTTCAAGCGGCCGCTGGCGCCCTTTGCGCCGCTCTGGCCGCTGCCGCAGCAGTTCGACGACAATGCCGACGAGCTGCGCGCCCTGTTCGATTGGGAAAAGAGCTACTTCCCCAAGGCCTGGCGCATAAAGCTGGGGCTGTTCGGCCACCTCGTCGCCGCCACCCTGGTACTGCTGCGGGCCCGCCTGCGCATCGCCAGCGATACGCTGCATGCCGGGCTGCAGGTCGATGCCGACGCGCCGCTGCCGATCTATGGCGAGCAGGATCGGCTGCGCGACCTCGCGAGCATCAACGACGAACGGCAGTTGCTGGACGAGCTCTATGCCAGCGGCAACACCAACCCCGGCGCCTATGACGCGGCCAAGCACTACGAGAAAGGGCGCGACGCGCTGCTCGACCTGATCGGCAGCTGGGAAACCGCCCCGGCCGAGGTGCTGGACGCCCTGTTCGCGACGCTCGATACCGCCAGCCATCGCGTCGACCCCTGGGCCACCGGATTGGCCGCTGCGCGCCTCGATAAACTGCTGGGCGATCGCGTGCCGTTCTACCTGGGCGCCTATGGCTGGGTCGACCGGCCACGACCGGCTACCGGCCAGCCCGGCAGCCCGCCCAAGCCAGGGCCGACCGCGGCCGGCCTGCTGCATGCCCCCTCTTACGGGCAGGCGCTGACCGCGGCGCTGCTGCGCGACCGCGCGGTGCGCTACCCGGGCGAGACGAACTGGCAGATGACCACCGATTCCGCCAAGGTGCGGGGCGCCATCCGCCTCGCCGAGCGGGTGCGGCTGGGTGTCCATCCCTATGAGGCGCTCGGGCTCGAGGTGGAGCGGCTGGTGGGCGATTGGGATGCGGTGCGCGTGCTGCGCCAGCACTTCAAGCTGCGCACCACGCACCAGGGGCAGCGCTGCTGCGATGGCGCCCGGGTGCTGCGCGCCGTGTTCGACGGCGCCGAGCCCCTGCCGGCCGGCCTGCCGCCCGATCTCGATACCATCCTCACGCCGCTGCGCGAGGTGATGGATACCTATGCCGACCTGCTGCTCGCCGACGGCGTCCACGCCCTGGTTTCGGGCGAAGGCGAGACGGCGTTCGCCGCCATGGAAGCGGCGGCTGGCCTCGGCGCGCCGCCTGAACTCAGGGCCATGCGCACCCCACGGCAGGCCGAGGCCGTGCGGGTACAGGCCTGGGTGGTGCTGCCGCCGGCCGGCGGCAATTCGCCGGCGACCGTGGCCGACCCGGCCTTTGCCGCGTTGCTGACGCGCGAACTCGGGCTGCCTTCGGCGTTCACCTGGAGCCTCGATGGCCTGCCCGTGAGCCTCGAAAGCCGCGGGCTCAATCCGGCCGACGTGTTCGACCTCGATGCAACGGCGCTGGCCGCTCTGCTGCGCGGCCCGCTGCCGGAGGCGACGCTGGTCTCGACCGGTGGCGCCGAACGGCTGGCCGAGGCCGCCCGGCTCGCCACCCTGCTCGGCGGCGGCGAGGCCGACCCGCCGGTACCATCCCGGATGCAGGGCGATGACAGCGACGAGCTGGGCGCGGCGCTCCTTGTCTCGCTGACGACGCGGCTGGAGCAGTTGCAGCAATATGCGGAGGCGCTTGCCGGCGCGCTCGAAACGCACGACCCCGACGACGCGGCCGAGGCGGTTGCGCTCGCGGCGCAGCTCGCCGCCTGGCGGCTGCCGCCGCCAGACCCCGACGCCGAGGATGGTTTCGCCACCGCCAAGGCCGCGCTCGCCGGCCGCCTTGCGGGGCTCGTCGGCATCGGCGACGGCGCCAATGCGCTGCGCTCAGCGATCCGTGCACTGGTCGGCCGTTCGAGCCTGCCGGTGGTGCCGATCGTTAGCGGCGCCAAGCTCGGGCCCCTGCTGCCGAGCCCGCGCGATGGCGAGGGCCACCCGGCGCTCGACCAGGCCTGGCTCGAACTCGTCGCGGCGGTGCGGCCACGGCTGGCGCCGCTCGAAGCCCGCCAGCTCGACCCGCATCGCGCCCCCTGGCCTGCCGCGATCGCCACCGGCGCTGCCGGCACCGACCCCTGGTCGAAGCGAGGGCCGGTCATCGTCGCCTATGGCCCGGGCCTGACCGGCCTCGCCGGCGCGGTCGGCGTGGTGGCGGTCGATGCCTGGGTGGATGCGATCCCCAGTTCCGATCACGCCACCAGCGCCGCCTTCGGCTTCAACGGCCCGAAATCCCGGCCGCCGCAGGCGATCCTGCTTGCCGTGCCGCCCGATATCGATACCCGCATGGACGATGATCACCTGCTGCAGACCATCATCGAAGCCCGGCTGGCGGCGCGCGCCCGCGCCATTCGCCCCGGCCGCGGCGTCGAAAGCTTCGTTGCCACCCCGTTCGGCTTCGGCTCCGAGGCGCTCGGCTTTACGGAGGCCTGGTGATGCGCACCCCCATGCACCTCAGGCTCGAGCCGCTGCCGGCGCCCGATCTCGAGGCCGGGCTCCGGGCCCGCATCGCCGACCCGGTCTGGTTCCTCGCCCGGCAGTGGCAGCTGGGCGAGCACGAAGGCGAAGATGCGTCGAGCCCGGTGGTGGTCTATTCCCACATCAGCCACACGCCGCTGCGCTACGACCCCCAGCGCCCCAAACTCGATCCCACGGTCATACCGGCCGAGGCGCTGATCGAGGCCGAGCCCGGCGACTGGTGGACCATTGGCCGCCGCATTCGCCTCGGCCGCCTGGCCGCGCCGCTGCTCGAGCCGCACAGTCTCGCCGCGCTGCGCTTCGGCGCCCTGCCCTCCCCCTATGAGGGGCTGGCCGGCGAACTCGACGGGCACGCCGTATTCGCCTCGGGATTGCTGGCCGGCCAGCCGCTCTGGAACGAGGTGCCGTCATCGGCCGCCGATCGCTGGAGCCCGCGCCGGCTCAGCTATGCCGCCCCGTTCACCGCCGGGGAGCAGCAGCTCGAGGTCACCGACCATGATGGCGGCGATGTCGACTGGTTCTCCCTCGATGCGAGCAGCGAAGTGCCGGCGGAAGCGCCGCCGGCCAGCCGGCGCGCCATGCTCCCCGGCCGCATCAGCTACCCTGGCGCGCCGCATCCACGCTGGTGGCAGATCGAGGATCATGCCGTCGACATTGGCGGCTTTGCGCCCGACAGCGCGCATCTGGGGACGGCGCTGCTCCATGACGTGGCGCTGGCCCATTCCGACGACTGGTACTGGTTCCCGGTGCCCGCGCCGCTGCCGCCGCCCGACGGTGGCGCCGCGCCGCCATCCGCCGGCTCGGTGGTGCGGCTGCTCAAGACCGAGGTGCGCGACAGCTTCGACGAGGTGTGGGATCTGACGCCCCCACCGATCGAGGGAGCGGACGCCTGGTCGCTGTTCCATACCAGGGGGCTCGACGTCTCGGCACTGGTGGTCTGGCCGGTCGCCTCGGCCCCGCACCAGGGGCCGCTGCTCGACGAGGTGCTGATCGGCATCGACGAAGACGCCAATGCCGCCTGGGCAGTGGAGCTATCTGCCGAGGGCCGGCAGCTGCTCGCGGACGCCGAAACGCTGGCGGCTGAGGAGGAAACCCGCCGCACCGGCACCCGCAACTTCCGCTATCAGGCTTCGACCACCCTGCCCCCGCACTGGCACCCCTATCGCCGCATGCACCAGGACCGGCTGTTCGGCGATTGGCAGCAGGGCATCGTCGCCGACCTGACCGGGCCGCAACCCGTGGCCCGCCCCGGTCCGACCTCGCGCCTGATCGGCGGGCCGTCGGGCACCGGCGTCGGGCGCGGTCACGAGATTGCCGCCAACGCCATCTCGAGCAGCGGCCTCGCGCTCCGGCGCCGCGCCCGGCTGGCCCGCGACACTGCCGGCCGGCCGGTGCTCTGGGTGGAGCGCAGCGTCAGGCCGATCATCGGCCCGCCCACCTCGCACCTCCGCTTCGACGTCTTCGTCGAGGACGCCGCGCCGGGCGATGGCTGAGCTCAGGCGTAACGGGCGAAATAGGCAGTCCGCAGCGCTGCCGCGTGCCGCTCGGCCATGAACACCGGCGGATCGGTGGGATAGGTGTCGCCCATCCGCATGATGCTGTCGCGCGCGCTGTCATGCAGCAGGCGGTTGCCCCATGGATCGATATTGCCCTGGTAGTTGGCGGCATGGATGATTTCATGCAGCAGCGCCGACCGGTCGCGGCTCAGCACATGCTGCTGCAGCAGCACATAGTTCAGCCACGGCACGCCGCGATTGGCGACCGTATCCTCCTGGTAGGTGGTCAGGCCGTCGCGCGGCTGGTGGATCCGGCAGAAGATCACCGGCATGCCATGGCCGGTCGGCAGCACCACCCCCGCCGCCGTCCGCACATCGCCCGGCCGCATGTGCAAGCCGAAGTCCGGCGGTGGATCCCACACCTCGCCGACCAGCGGAATGCCGGTCGGAATGCTCGGCCGCGGCGGAAACACATTGAGCCGCATATCGAAACTGGCCAGCTGGTAGTTGGCGAAATCGATGTAGGGATCGAGCGCCAGCTGCCAGTCGGCATCGGCCAGGGCGAACACTGCAATATCGAGATAGATCATCGGCAGATCCCTCCGGGCAGTGGCGGCACGAAGGCGGCTGGCCCTTTCGAGGGCGCAGCCGTCACGGATTGAGCAGCGGGCTCAGCACGTCGTCTGCACGCATCTTGGCCGGGTCGTAAGCCATGGTTTCGAGGTTGCCATTGGGCAGTTGCACCGTCACGTGGCGCAGGCCCCGGCCGTTGGGCTCCTCGGCGATCCCGGTCGTCCTCGTCAGAACCCAAAGCCACTTGTCTCGTTCTATGGGAAGCTTCGGTTTGGCCATTGATCATACTCCATCACCCCGGCTGCCGCGGGTGGTTCGAGGGAAGAAATGCCCCCACATTCGCAGGCGGTGCGCCCGGGTCGTAACGCCCGCCTCACGCGCCGCACCGTAGCTTTCGGTTGGGACCGAGCCCCTGTTGCGCTGGGCCCGCCAGCCGGTTGCTTGAGGCCACCCAAGCGCCGGCTGCGCCTATGGCAGGTGCGTCACCGCGATGCGGCCGAGACCGCGCCGGCAACCGATCCATCGTGATAGAGCAGCACGCGCTCTTCGTCGCCGTCGGGGTTGAGATACGAAACCTCCGCGAAGATGTTTTCCGGCTCGCCCAGCAGGTAGAGCCTCGTCCGCGCAACCCGTTCGGCCGCGGCGATAGGGTGGGCCGCAACGGCGCGCACTGGTTTGTCGAAAGCCACTCCACCCTTTTGACCGATGTATCGCGCCACCTGGAAAGTGAACTGAACCTCGCCCATTGCGCTTCCTCACCAACAACGGCGCCAGGCAATCCCAGAGGTCGTCGCCGATGCGCCCTGCGCCAGGAACACCTCGGACAAGCTCCGGGAAAGCTAGGGCGCGGACGTCATCGTCACGTGATGCCGGCACCTGAACAACGTGATTTGCTCGTGATTTATTGCGCCGCCTGCTATGCTCGGCCATCGATGAAGCAGTGAGCTGAACCGCCTGTGACTTCGCCCACTCTGTACCTCAATCTGCTGGGGCCTTTCGAAGCGCGGCTCCCGGATGGGCGTTCGATCGAACTGCGGCTCAGGACGGCGCGCCTGCTGCTGTCATGGCTGGTGCTCCGTCCCCGGCAATGCGGCAGCCGCGAAGAGGTTGCCGCCCTGTTGTGGAGCGAACGCAGCGAGCCCCAGGCCCGCCAGAGCCTGCGCCAGACCCTGGCTGTGCTGCGGCGCGCCCTCGGCCAGCCCGGCGAAGTGCTCGAGGTCGATCGCGAGACGCTCGGCTTTGCCGCAGGCGCGGTGCAATCCGACGTCGCGGTGCTGTCGCAGGCCGGGGCCGACAGCAGCATCGCCGAGCTGGAGCGGGCGGTCGCCCTGTACCGGGGGGAGTTCCTCGAGGGGCTGAGCCTGCGCGATCCCCTCGGCCAGCAATGGCTCGAGGCCCGGCGGGCCGAACTCCGCGCGCTGGCGACCAAACGCTTCGAGTGGCTGCTGGCCGCCTACGCCCGGGCCGGACAACACCAGGCTGCCGAACCGGTGGCGTCCCGCCTGCTTGAGATCGATCCGCTCGCCGAGACGGGGCACCGCGCCTTGATCCAGGTCCACCTGGCGGCGGGGCAGCGCGCCCTCGCCGTTCGGCAATACCAACGCTGCCGCGATATCCTCGCACGCGAGCTGTCGGTGGAACCCGCCGACGAGACCAAGGCGCTGCTGCGGGAAACGGCCGAGCCGGCGCCGAGCCACCTGAAAGCCACGGCCACTGTCGCAGAGCAGCCCCTCGGCCGGACGCAGCAGGCGCACAACCTGCCGCGTCAGCTGACCTCGCTGGTGGGGCGCGACCGCGAGGTGGAGGACGTTCTCGCCCGCCTCAGCCGCTACCGGCTGGTGACGCTGACCGGGCCCGGCGGGGCGGGCAAGACCCGCATGGCCGTGGAAACCGGCTTCCGGCTCGCCGGCGGCTATGCGGATGGCATCTGGCTGGTCGAGCTGGCCTCGATTGCCGATCCGCAGCTGGTTGGGGAGGCGTTGTGCGGGGCGCTGGGAGTGCCGGTGGCCGGGGAGCGGACCGCCATCGAGAGCGCCATCGCGCATCTGCAGCAACGCGAAGTGCTGCTCATCATCGACAATTGCGAGCATCTGGTCGCCGCCTCGGCGCGGCTGGTCGAGATGCTGCTCGGCGCCTGCCCTGCCGTTTCCATCCTGGTGACCAGCCGCGAGAGCCTGTCGGTCGCCGGCGAAAGCCTCTATCGGGTGCCGAGCCTTGCCTACCCGGCCCGCAGCGAGGCGATCAGCCCGGTTGCCGCCGCCGGCTACAGCGCCGTGCAGCTGTTCGTCGATCGCGCCGCCGCCATGATCGAGGGGTTCGCCCTCGATGACGGCAATGCGGCGGCCGTCGCCAGCATCTGCAAGCAGGTCGAGGGCATCCCGCTGGCCATCGAGCTGGCGGTTGGGCGGCTCAAGATGATGGGGCCGGCCTGGCTGGCTGCCAATCTCAGCGCCTCCTTCCTGACCCTGCGTCGATCCGGCCGGGCCGGCCCCAAGCATCACCAGACCCTGCGCGCCATGCTCGACTGGAGCTACGATCTGCTGGCGCTGGAGGAACAGGCGCTGTTACGCCGGCTCGCCGTCTTCGCCGGCGGCTGCTCGCTGGCCTCGGCGATGCAGGTCGCCGGCGGCGCCCCGATCGCCCCGGACGAGGTGTTCGACCTCCTCTCCTCGCTGGTGGAAAAGTCGCTGGTTGCGGTGGATCTGACTGAAGCCGAGCCGCGCTACCGGCTGCTCGAGACGACGCGGCGCTATGCACTGGACAAGCAGGCCGAGACCGGCGAGGCGGGTCGGCAGCGGCAGCTTGCCGACTACCTGATCGATCGGCTGACCGAGGCGGGCGAGACCTGGCCGAGGACCCCGACCCTCACCTGGCTGGGGCGGTATGAACCCGAGCTCGACAATGTGCGCGCGGCGCTCGAATGGGCCTTCGGCCCTGAGGGGGATGCCGGCCTCGGCGTTCGACTTGCCACGCTGACGCTGAGGCTGTGGGATGAGCTCTCGCTGTTCCGCGAACGCGAACGCTGGAGCGAGGTGGCGATGCTCCGCATCGAAGGGGGCACGCCGCCCGCCATCGCCGCCCGTCTCTATCTCGCGAGGACCTCCAACAGCGCGCATGGCGGCCAATCCGGCTTCGCCTTCGCCGATCAGGCGGTTCAGCTGCTCCGTTCCGCCGATCGCCCGCTCGACCTGGGAGAAGCCCTGGCCCGCGCCGGGGCGGCACTGCTCACCATGGAGACCATCGACAAATCGCTGCCCTATCTCGAAGATGCCCTGCGGGTGCTCGAGCCGCTCGGCCCGACCAAGCCGCTGGCCGCGTGCCTCCGCTCCAAGGGCGTCGCGGCCTATCTGGGCGGCGACGTCATGGCGGCGCGGACCCTGATCGGCCGATCCATGGCCGTATGCAGAAGCGTCGGCGATTCCCGGGGAGCCGCCAGCGCGCAGATCGCGCTCGCGGAGATGGATTTCATTGCCGGCGAGGTGGCGAGCGCCATCGATGGGATCCGCCGCATGCTCGGCGGCACCGACCATAACCGCCGCCAGGCCACGCTTGGCCTCAGTAACCTCGCCTCCTACCTGCTCTCGGACGGGCAGACGGCACTGGCCCGGCAGGCCGCCCAGGAGAGCCTGCGCGAAGCGCGGGCCCTCGGCTGGCCGGGGGCCATCGTCCGCGCCGCCGAACACCTGGCGCTGGTCGCCGCGCTCGAAGGCGAAGCCGCCCTCGCCGCCCGGCTGCTGGGCTACACCGAGGCCTTCTACGCCAAAGGCAGCGCCAGCCGGGAGTGGACCGAGCAGGTCACCTACCAGCGCCTCGTGACCGAACTGGCGGAGCGCCTGTCCCCGGCTGGGCTCAGCGACGCGAAGGCGGAAGGCGCCGGCTGGAGCGAGCAGCAGGCCCTCGAGGCGGCAAACGCCGCAGGAGAGGGAGCCCGCGCGGCGGCGAGCTAGCAGGCGGTCACGCGAAGAGTGCCCCGGCCTCCGCCCCGGCCGCCCATCGCCGATGCTTGGGACCCGCCAGCCATCAGAGGGGGTGGAGAGAAGACCCTGAACGCCCCTCGCGCCGGCGCAGCGCTAGACCTCCGGATTGGTCCGCCAGAGGGCCGTGCCGACAAAGCCGATCGCCGCCGACTGCCGCGCCGCGGCCTGCGCGTCGGCGTGGCCGGCGCCGGTGACGGAGCAGAACTGATGCGGGATATCGAGTGTGGCCATCAGCCTGTGCAGATACACCGCACCGTCATGCAGGTGGAACTCGTCGGCATCGCCGCAATCGAGGTAGATCCCGAGACTGGCGGCCGCGATCGCCTCCCGGTTGCGGCGAACGAGGCTGTGGACGCTGGCCGCCTCGTAGCCGGCGCTCCGCATCGCCTCGTTGAGCGCGCCGAGCACCGAGGGGCGGTTGCGCTCGGGAACCTCATCGGGAGTCTCCGCCGGAAACACCGTCGGGCACAGTGCAGCCACCGCTACAAAGCTGTGCGGCCGACGCAGCGCCAGCTTCAAGGCGCCATAGCCACCCATGGAGAAACCGAGCACAGCCGCCCGCGCCGCCAGTTGCCGGCGCGCGCGGAGGTGACGCGGCAGCTCGTCGGCCAGGAGTGTTTCCCACGCCGGACCAAGGGGATAATCGATGTAGAAACCACCGGCTGTCGGCGTCGAGGCTGAAGCTACCAGCGCCGGAGGCAGTAAGCCACCGGCCCATGCCGCCTCATAGGCCGGCCGCGCCAGCTCCAGCGAAGCCGCCGATGACATCGCGCCATGCAGGTGGAGGATCAACGGCAGCGGCCGATCGACGGGAGCATTTGCCGGCACGAGCGTTTTGTATTCGACCTCCGCCCGAACGGTTTCGGCGAAGAATCGTGACGTGTTGAGGTTGGCGACGAGCGTCGACATGGAAGTTCCCTGGTGTGTTGTGACCCGATGCATTGCCCGCCAGCACGCCCGGGGTGAGCGTGTTCGCGACGAGCGGTATCGAAAGGACAACTGTCCGTACCAGGGGACCAGAAGTCGGCAGATCGGCCTAAAGCGCCGATGGGAGCGGGTTCTACTTGAAGTGCTGCGCTTGTCAATTGTTCGGAGGCGGCAGTCGGGACTCCCTCTCCCGCCTGCACGGCCCGCACAGTCCGATAACCCAGTTGGCCTGGGGCTAGCTCCACCGCGCCTGCCCTGCCCCCATCGCACTACACTTCATCGCTCGGCCACTGTTACTTATCATCTCTTAATGATGCCGACATTTCGACGGCGACAAATTCTTCCGCAACCAGAATGCTGAAGTCATGCTTAAGGTCATTGCCACCTCCTTACTTATCAGCCTCGCCCTGACCCAGCCGGCGTTGCCGCAGGCGGCCTCGCCGGGCGAGGTGTGCAACCAACTGGCCGGCCATCCGTGGGAACCCGGGCGCAACGGCGCCAGCGGCGTCGAGTGGAACCAGGTCGATGCCGCGGCGGCGATCCCGGCCTGCCGGCGGGCGCTGGCGCAGCAACCTGACGCGCCCGAGATCAAGTATCGCCTCGCCCGTACCCTGATGCAGGTTGGCGCCTATGACGAGGCGCTGCCGCTCATGCTGGAGGCTGCGGAAGCCGGCTATGGTCCCGCCGAGACCGCCTATGGCACCGCCTTCATGCAGGGCCAGGGCGTCTATGTCGATTACACCATTGCACTCGAATGGCTGCGGCGAGGGGCGGAACACCGGCACCCGATCGCCCAGCACAACCTGGCGCTCATGCTGATGAACGGCCAGGGTGCGCCGGTCGATCTCGCCGAGAGCCTGCGACTGACCCGCGCGGCGAGCGAAGCGGGCTACGCCAACGCCATGGACATGCTCGGCTATCGGTACGAGTTCGGCATCGGCGTGCCGTATGCCGAGGCGCGTCGCTGGTACAACGAAGCCGGCTCGCGGGCCTTCGCCCCCTCGTCCTATGCCATCGCCCGCGGCTTCGAGCTCGGCCGCGGCACGCAGCAGGATCCCCAGGCAGCGCTCAACTGGTGGACGGATCTCGGCCAGAGCAACGAATACGCGATGCTGCGGGTCGGCACCGCCTATGAACGCGGCAACGGCGTCGCGGCTGACCCCGAGCAGGCCCTGCTCTGGTACGGCTACGCCGCCGAGCATGGCAGCTACGGCCCGGGGATGCTGGCGCTCGGCGAGCTGTCGCTGCAGCGGGCCACGACCCCCGAAGAGACGGCTGTCGCCCTGCAGTGGCTGCATCGCGCGGCCCTCAACGAGCAGACCGAGGCCTACCTGGTGTTGGCCGAATACTATGAGACGAACGGCGATTACGGCTCCGCCAGGGAGATGGCCGAGCTGGCCGCCTACTATTCTCGCGGCCCGCTCGCCCGGCTGGCCCGGGAGATCATCGACCGGATCGGCGACAAGGCAGTATGGCCCACCACCCCCGGCCGCTTCGCCGCCAGCTCCGGCCTGCCGACGGAGAACAGCCCGCCGGAACAGCAGGTTCACACCGTGGCAGCACCGAAGGTGCGGTAGCGGGTACGACGGTTCAGTCCTCTCGGAAGGTATGCATCACCTGATCGAGCAATGGCTTCATCAGGTAGCTGAGAACCGTCCGGTTGCCGGTCTCGATGAACGCTTCCGCCGGCATGCCCGGCACCAGCCGCGTGCCATCGGGCAGCCGCGCAAGCTGTCCGTCCTCAACCGCTATCCGCACCGTATAGAACGACGCTCCGGTCGTCGGATCGACCGAGGTGGCCGGGGAGATGGCCCGAACCGATGCCGTCAGCTCCGGGGTGGTGCGGCTATCGAGGCTCGACAGGTGGAGCACCACCTCCTGTCTTTCAGCGACCTTGTCGACGTCCATCGGGCTCACCCGTGCGTCGACCACGATGTCGGGGTTCGCGGGCACGATCAGCATCAGCGTCTCGCCGGCCGAGACCACGCCGCCCACCGTCTGCACCTTCGACTCGTGGATCATGCCAGGTTGCGGCGCCCGCAGTTCGAGCCGGCGCAGCCGATCCTCCGCCGCGATCTTCTGCTGCAGCAACTCCGCGATGCTGACGTTGACCTGCTGCAGCTCCTCCAGCACTTGCGCCTGAAACGCATCGCGCAACTGCGCGCGGGCGATCTCACGCTCGGCGATCGAAGCGCGCGCAGCTGCGATGTCGGTATCGATCCGCCCAATCTCGCCCTCGATGCCGGCGCGCTGGGTCTTGTTGGCGTTGGTGCGGCCGACACTAGTAAGCCCGTCGCCGAGCAGTTCGTCGAGCCCACGCCACTCCTCCTCGAGCACCTGAAGCTGCGCCGTGAGGGCCTCGCGCTGCGCCCCGAGGCCGGCAATCTGCTGCGTCAGCTGCTCGCCCTGCTCCTCGAGCCCAGCCTGCTGCCCTTCGAGCGACAACGCTCTCGATTGCTTCAGACGTTGCTGTTCGGCATAGAGGTCGGCAAACCCCGGCCCGGGAGCCCAGCCAGGCGCCGATGGTTGCAGCATCTGGACAGTGTTGCTGCCTTCGGCCACCAACCGCGAGCGCCGTGCCAGCATATCATCGAGCTGCGCCTCGACCACCGCCAGCGACGCCTCGACCGAGGTGCCGTCGAGCCGCAACAGCAGTTGCCCCTCTTCGACCAGTTCATCATTCTCGACCAGGATCTCGGCGACGATGCCGCCCTCCTGGTGCTGGACCCGCTTCGTGCCGCCTTCGACCACCACGGTGCCGCTGGCAACGACGGCACCGGCGATCTCGGTCAGCGAAGCCCAGAGGCCTAGCCCGCCGACAACTGCGACGGTCAGCCCGATGGCGAAGGCCGAATGTCGCCGGAGGCTGGTCTGCGCCTGAGCTTCGGCAGAGTCACTGGACATTGGGCACCACGGCTATGCTGCGTTGCTTAGCCGCCGCTGCGGGCGGCTGGGCGATCCGAGCGAGGATTTCGTCCTTGGGTCCGAATGCCTGCTGCCGCCCACCACGCAGGAACAGCACCTTGTCGGCGGCGATGATGGCGCTGGGGCGATGTGCCACGATCACCACGATAGCGCCGCGCGCCTTGGCCACCTTGATCGCTTCGGTGAGCGCCTGGTCGCCCTCCGGGTCGAGATTGGAGTTCGGCTCGTCGAGCACCAGCAGGAAGGGATCGCCATAAAGGGCACGCGCCAGCCCGAGGCGCTGCCGCTGCCCCGATGACAGCGCCGCGCCACGTTCGCCGATCAGTGTTTCGTAGCCCTTGGGCAGCGAGGCGATCAGCTCATGCACCTGCGCCGCCGAAGCCGCGGCGAACAGCGCCTGCTCGTCGGCATCAGGACGAAAGCGCGAGATGTTCTCGGCGACGGTACCGGCGAACAGCTCCACATGCTGGGACAGGTAGCCGACATGGCGGCCCAGCCGGTCGGTATCGAAGTGGCTGAGCTCGGAGCCATCGAGCCGGATCTCGCCCTGCAGCGCCGGCCAGGCGCCGACTATGGCGCGCGCCACGGTGGATTTTCCCGATCCGGATGGTCCGAGGATGCCCATGGCCTCGCCGGCCTGGAGTTCGAACGTCACCCCCTGGATCAGGATGGTCTGGCGGCTCGGCCCCGAAGCGAGCTGCTGGACGGTGAGGCTGCGCGACGGCGCCGGCAGCGTCACCTCGGGCTGCCGGGTCTGGGTCGCCGAAAGCGCCGACGCGAGGCGACGCCAGGCCTGCCGCGCCGCGACGAAGGCGCGCCACTGCCCGGTGATCTGCTCGATCGGCGCCAGCGCCCGCGACGAGATGATCGAGGCGGCGATCATCACGCCGCCGGTCGCTTCGTTGCGGATGACGAGATAGGCGCCGGCTGCCAGCACTGCCGATTGCAGCAGGAAGCGGAACGACTTGGTCAGTGCCGAATAGAGGCCGCTGCTATCCCCTGCCCGCCGCTGCGCCTGGTTGAGCTCGGCGCTGGCGCCCTTCCAGCGCGCGACGATCGCCGGCATCAGCCCCATCGCCGCTACCGATTCGGCGCTGGAGCGGGCATCGTCGAACTGCGTCTGTCGTCGGGCTGTCGCCAAGGCCACTTCCTTGGCCGGCCGTTGCGACAGCAGTTCATTGGCGACCAGCAGCAGCGTCATCACCCCCGCGCCGCCCACCGTCACCCAGCCGAGCAGCGGATGCAGCAGAAAGATCGCCGCCACATAGACCGGCATCCAGGGTAGATCGAACAGCGACATCGGCCCCGGCCCGGCAAGGAACTGCCGCACCGAGTCGACATCGCGCACCGGGTCGGCCTGCGGCCCGGTCTGGCTCAACAGCTTGGCCCGGATACCCGCCTGAAACGCCAGTGGCGCAATGCTGGCATCGACCAGCGCCGAAAAACGCGCCGCCATCCGCGTCCGCACCACCTCGATGATGGCATAGATGCCGTACATACCGACGACCAGCAGCGCCAGCGCCCAAAGCGTCGGCAGCGACCGGCTCGGCAGCACCCGATCGTAGACCTGCAACATGAAGATCGAACCGACCAGCATGATCAGGTTGGAGACGAGGCTCACCAGCGTGAACGCGGCGATGGGACCGGCCGCTTTCGCAGCCAGCCCCCAAAGTGTGGGCAATCCACCCTGCCCATTTGTACGCACGACCAACTAGCCCCTGGGGTTGGTGATCAGAACAGGAAGTCGCTGTTGGTCAGCGCAGTCGTCCGCCCGACGATCAGGATGCTCATTTCCGGCGTCACGTCGCCGTCGACGTTCATCTCGAGCAGCAGGTCGCCTCCAACCACGGTCTGGCGAATTTCGCCGGCCGAGAAGGAGCTGTCGTCATCGAGCACGAACGCTTGATCGCCAGCGACGCCATCGACTGCATCGATATCGGCGAGCTTGATCAGATCGCCGGCAGCGAAGTCTTCGATGCGGTCCATCGCACCGGCCACGCTTTCCGAACTGGCAGAGTAAGCGAACGTATCGTTCCCTTCGCCGCCTAGGAGCCAATCAGCACCGCCGCCGCCCGTGAGGATATCTGCGCCGCTGCCGCCTTCGATCCAGTCGGAGCCCGAACCGCCAATGAGCACATCGTCGCCACCGCGGCCCCACAGGGTCGCCTCTGCCGTGCCCGCAATCAGTGTATCGTTGTGGTTAGAGCCCTCGAGATCCTCGATAGATGTGAACGTGTCACCGGCCGCCTCACCCGTGTTGGCTGAAGCGTTGCTGAGCTCTACTCGAACACCGGACGCTGCTTCGATGTAGCTGGCCTTGTCCTTGCCATCGCCACCGTCGAGCAGATCGGCACCGACACCACCATGCAGGGTGTCGTTGCCGGCCCCGCCGGCGATGATGTCATCCCCCTGGTCGCCGCCCAGCCAATCATCGCCGCTGCCGCCATCGAGCGTGTCGGAACCCGCGCCGCCATAGAGCCAGTCCGTACTGCCGCCGCCACTGAGGGTGTCGACACCGTCACCACCTTCGATCCAGTCGGAACCCGCGCCACCAACGATCACGTCGTCGCCGTTTCGGCCCCAAAGCGTCGCTCCAGCAGACCCCGCGACCAGCGTATCGTTGTAGTTGGAGCCTTCAACATCCTCGATGGATAAGAAGGTGTCGCCCGCCGCTTCGCCGGTGTTAGCCGAGGTGTTGCCCAGTTCCACGCGCACACCGGCAACCGCCTCGAAATAGCTGGCGGTGTCCTTGCCGTCGCCACCATCAAGCACGTCGGCACCAGAGCCGCCGCGCAGCGTGTCGTTCCCGGCACCGCCGGCGATGATGTCGTCCCCTTGGTCGCCACTCAGCCGATCGTCGCCGTCACCGCCATCCAGCGTGTCGGAACCTGCGCCGCCATAGAGCCAGTCCGTACTGCCGCCGCCACTGAGGGTGTCGACACCGTCACCACCTTCGATCCAGTCGGAGCCCGCGCCACCAACGATCACGTCGTCGCCGTTTCGGCCCCAAAGAGTCGCTCCAGCCGCCCCCGCGATCAGCGTATCGTTGTAGTTGGAGCCTTCAACATCCTCGATGGAAATGAAGGTGTCGCCCGCCGCTTCGCCGGTATTGGCCGAGGTATTGCCCAGTTCCACGCGCACACCGGCAACCGCCTCGATGTAGCTGGCAGTGTCTTTGCCATCGCCACCATCAAGCGCGTCTGCACCCATGCCACCGTGTAGCGTATCGTTCCCTGCGCCGCCGACGATGATGTCGTTCCCTTGGCCGCCGTCCAGCCAATCGTCACCATCACCGCCATCCAGCGTGTCGGAACCTGCGCCGCCAAGCAGCCAGTCCGTACTGCCGCCGCCACTGAGGGTGTCGACACCGTCACCACCTTCGATCCAGTCAGAGCCCGCGCCACCAACGATCACGTCGTCGCCGTTTCGGCCCCAAAGAGTCGCCCCAGCCGACCCCGCGATCAGCGTATCGTTGTAGTTGGAGCCTTCAACATCCTCGATGGAAAAGAAGGTGTCGCCCGCCGCTTCGCCGGTATTGGCCGAGGTATTGCCCAGTTCCACGCGCACACCGGCAACCGCCTCGAAATAGCTGGCAGTATCTTTGCCATCGCCACCATCGAGCACGTCTGCACCCATGCCACCGTTCAGAAAGTCGCTTCCCCCCCCGCCGGTGATGACATCGTTGCCGGCTCCACCCCATATGCTGTCATTACCGTCGCCACCGCTGATGGTGTCATTGTCGGCCTGCCCCCAAAGTTGATCGGCGCCTGCAGAACCAATAATGGTGTCATCGCCGTTCCCGCCCCAAAGGAAGAATATGGAGCCGCCAGCGATCAGTGTGTCGTTGAAATTGGAGCCATGCAGTTCGTCGATGGAGATGTAGGTGTCGCCGGCGGCATCGCCCGTATTGGTCGCCACATTGGTCAGATCCACACGAACAGCTGAGGCGGCATAGAAATACCCGACGAAGTCCTTGCCGGCCCCACCATCCATGACGTCCGCTCCGGCGCCGCCGATGAGCCAATCCTCACCGTCCCCACCCAACAGGGTATCGTTGCCGTCCCCTCCCTCGATCCAGTCCTCGCCCGCACCGCCATCGATCACGTCGTTGCCGGCCTCACCAAGAAGGTAATCATTCCCCTGACCACCGTTGACTGTGTCGCCGCCGTTTCCGCCCAACACACTGTCGTCCCCATCACCGCCGTTGATTGTGTCGTTGCCGGCCTCCCCCCAGAGTTGGTCGGCGCCGACCGAGCCAATGATGGTGTCGTCGCCGTTCCCACCCCAAAGGAAGAAAGCCGAACTGCCCGCTATCAGCGTGTCGTTGTAGTTGGAGCCGTGTAACTCCTCGATGGAAACATAGGTGTCTCCGGCAGCATCGCCTGTGTTTGCCGCCAGATTGCCCAACTCGACGCGAACCCCAGCGCTGGCGTTCAGATAGCTGACGAAATCTCTGCCGGCGCCGCCGTCCATGGCATCAGCACCGCCACCACCGATGAGCGTATCGCTACCATCACCTCCCACAAGCGTGTCGTCGCCGTCGCCTCCCTCGATCCAGTCATCCCCGTCGCCGCCATCGATCGTGTCGCTGCCCGCCTCCCCAAGCAGGTAGTCGTTCCCGGCCCCTCCGGCGACAGTGTCGCTGCCATTTCCACCCCGTATGTTGTCGTCCCCATCGCCGCCGTCGATAGTATCGTTGTCCCCCTGCCCCCACAGGTGGTCAGCTCCGGCAGAACCAATAATGGTGTCATCGCCGTTTCCGCCCCAAAGGAAGAATATGGAGCCGCCAGCGATCAGTGTGTCGTTGAAGTTGGAGCCATGCAGTTCGTCGATGGAGATGTAGGTGTCGCCGGCGGCATCGCCCGTGTTGGTCGCCAAATTGGTCAGATCCACACGAACAGCTGAGGCAGCATAGAAATACCCGACGAAGTCCTTGCCGGCCCCACCATCCATGCCGTCCGCTCCGGCGCCGCCGATGAGCCAATCCTCGCCATCGCCGCCCAACAGTATATCGTTTCCGCCCCCTCCCTCGATCCAGTCTTCGCCTGCACCGCCGTCAAGCGAGTCATTCCCCGTTCCACCATGCACGGTGTCGTCGTCGGCACCACCCTGCATGGTATCGTCGCCTGCATCGCCGTAGATGATGTCCTTGCCGTCGCCGCCGCTGATATTGTCGGCGCCCTCGCCACCATAGATCTGGTCGTCGCCACCGAACCCTACGAGGGTGTCATCGCCAGCGCCGCCATAGATGCGGTCGGCGCCGGCCCCGCCACGAACAGTATCGTTGCCGTCCTCGCCATAGAGGATGCCGTTGAGCCCGATACTCTCAAGGGTATCGTTGCCCGCCCCGCCATAGAGAGTGAAGCCGTTCTGCACGGAGACGATCTCGTCCGCGCCGCTCCCCCCCCTGATCGCCTCGATACTCACATACGTGTCGTTGAGCGCATCTCCACTGAAGCTGGACGAGGCGTTCCTCAGATCGATGTGAATCGAAGTCGAGGACGTTTCATAGGAGGCGATGTCAAAGCCATCTCCCCCGTTCAGGGTATCGCCTCCAGCCCCGCCGATCAGCATATCGTTGCCGATGCCGCCGCTCAGCACGTTCGCGCCGCTGTTACCGGTCAGCGTATTGTTCAGCGCGTTGCCAGTGCCGTTGACCGACGACGAGCCCGTGAGCACCAGGTTCTCGACGTTGGCGCCCAGCGTGTAGGCCAGCGCCGTTCGAACGGTGTCGATACCTTCGGCGCCGAGTTCGGTGACCACGTCGCCTGCATTGTCGACCACATAGGTATCATCGCCGGCACCACCCGCCATGCTGTCGGCGCCAATACCTCCATCGAGCGAATTTGCGGCCGAGTTGCCGGTCAGCACGTTGTTGGCATCGTTGCCCGTGCCGTTGATTGCCGCCGTGCCGATCAGCACCAGGTTTTCGACATTGGCCGCCAGCGTATAGCTCGCGGCGCTCGAGCGGACAGTATCCGTCCCCTGCCCGCCGACCTCGGTCACCACGTCGCCGGCGGACTCGACGATGTAGGTGTCGTCGCCATTGCCGCCCACCAGCGTGTCATTGCCAGCTCCGCCATCCAGCGTGTCGTTGCCGTCATTGCCCGTCAGCGTATTGGCTGCGGTATTGCCGACGATGACATTGGCCAGCGAGTTGCCGGTGCCGTTGATCGCGGCGCCCAGCAACACCAGGTTCTCGACATTGCTCGTCAGCGTGTAGGTGATGGTCGAACGCACCTCATCCGTGCCGCCGCCCGCGAGTTCAGTGACCACATCACTGTAGTCGCCGAAATGGCCAATACCAACGTAATCGACATAGTAGATGTCATTGCCAGCACCGCCAATCATGGTGTCACCGGCTGCACCACCATCAAGGACATCGTTGCCGTCGCCACCGGTAAGTGTGTTGTAGCCGCTGTTGCCGACAAGCACATTGTCCGCCGCGTTACCCGTACCACTTATGTGCGAACTACCCGTCAGCGTGAGGTTCTCGACGTAGGCCGTCAGCGTGTAGGTCACCGACGACTGCACAAGATCAGTGCCGTCGCCTTCGTCTTCGACCACCGAGTCCGATGCATTATCGACTATGTAGGTATCGTCCCCCTCTTGGCCGACCAACAGGTCTGCCCCGCCTCCGCCGTTCAGCGTGTCGTTGCCGATCCCGCCATAAAGATAGTCCGCCACACTGCTGCCAGTCAGGGCGTCGTTGCCGCCGCCGCCGTCGAAGGTGGCAGAAGTGGCGCTGGCGGCGATCAGCGTATCGTTGAAGTTGGAGCCGACGACGATTTCGATCGAAGAATAGGTATCGCCGGCGGCGTCGCCGGTATTCGAGCCCATTGCGCCGAGGTTCACGGTCACTGCCGCGGTCGCATCCTCGTAGCTGGCGATATCGATGCCGTTGCCACCGTTCAGGCTGTCGGCGCCCGCCCCGCCCACGAGTTTGTCGTCACCGTCTCCGCCCGACAATGTGTCCGTACCGGTCTGTCCCCATAGGGCATCGCCAGCCGTACTTCCGGTGATGGTGTCGTTGCCGGCGCCGCCCCAGATCACCGCCGCCGGCGAGCCGGGAGGGGTGTAGGTTGTGTTGCTGTTTGACAGGACCTGGCGTGTTACGCCTGGGCCTGAGTACTCGACCTTGAGCTCAGCGACCGAAACGTCGTCAAAATAGCGGATCTCTATCTTGTGACTGCCCGCAGCGAGGTTCACCGTGCCCGAAACGCTAGATACCGCGTGCGAGCCGTCATTGTTCACGATGCGGACGCCGTCGACGTAGATCTGGGCACCGTCATCCGAGGTCGCATAGAAAGTATAGGTACCGGCGGTAGTGATGTTGATGTCACCCTTGAGCCGGATCGCCACGCGATCGGTCGGACCGCCATCGAATATGGCCCCGCTGCCGAAGTTCTTCTGGATGCTGGACCAGATCTCGGCATGGATCGGAACCGCCGTCCAGTTCATCTGATCGAGGCTGTTGATGCCGGTGCCCTTGGGGTCTTGGTAGCTTCCGGAAGTTCCGGAACTTCCATAGCTTCCAGAGCCTCCAGAGCTTACGTAGTGTTGGCTGCTGGCGCTGACGTTGAAGTACTCGGCCAGTAAGCCAGGTATCGGAGTACCAGGAGCGCTCGCGTTCGCCTCCAGCGCCTGGCGCGTAAACCCGGCGCCAGACCACTCGAGCTTCAACGCCGCCTTGCCGGAGTTCTCGAAGTAGCGAATTTCGACCTGGTGGGTGCCGGCACTGAGGGCCACGTTCTTCTGAACGGTCGTTGCTCCGTGGTCGCCGTCGTTGTTGATGACCTCCACACCATCGATATACACCCGACTGCCGTCGTCGGAGGTGCCGAAGAATGTGTAGGTACCGGCTGTGCCAACGTTGAAATAGCCGGTCATCCGGATAGCCACGTTATCGCTCGGACCACCCGAATAGATCGCGCTGGTTCCCTTGTCCCAGTTCGCGTAGCCTTCGACCGTCACATAGTCCGGCGTCGCCGACCAGTTGACCGAATTCACCGACGTTACCGCCGCACCAAGCTTGAAGTACTCGACTCGGAAGCCATTTTGGCGGGCCGTAATGGTGTCGTTGAAGTTCGAACCAATGACGCGCTCGATCGAGTCGTAGGTATCGCCGGCAGCGTCGCCAGTGTTCGCCGATGTGCCGCCAAGATTGACGGTCACTGCAGCCGTGGCGTTTGCATAGCTCACCGTGTCGGTGCCGCCGCCGCCGATAAGCTTGTCGGCTCCTGCTCCACCGATCAGGATTTCGTCATCGCTGGTACCGGTCAGCGTCTCGGCGGCCGATGTACCAGTGAGGGTGATCTTGTCGCCATTTGCGCTCACCGTCGTCACGATGGTCTGCAGCGCCACGCCGGAGGAATTGTAGTCGGTCGTCGTCTTGGTTTTGGCGCCGCTGGTCGCGGTGAAGGTCACTTCCTTGCGGTCGATCAGCCCGTCATTGCCGTAGTCGGTGGCGAGCGTGACCGTCTGGCCATCGGCGCTGATCGTCTGGGTGCCGCTCTGAACCACCGTGCCCGAGGCGTTCCTGTCGACTATGCTGCCGACCTGCACCCCATCGATGCGGGTAACCCAGGTCTCCTCGTGCTCCTTGGTGCCGTTGCCATCGTAGTCCGACTGGACCGTGCGGGTGAGGCCATCGCGGGAGATAGTGGTGGTAGAGGCCGCCGCGATCGTCTTGCCCACAGCAATGGCGGAGCTCCAGCGGGCGTCGCCGCTCGAGAGGTTGAAGTCCCGCGCCACGGCATTGTCGGTCACCGTCGCCACCACCGAGCCATCCACTCGGGTCACGGTGGTCGTGGTTTCGTCTACGGTTCCGTCGCCATCGACGTCCGCCGTCGCGACAACCGTCTTGCCATCAGCACTGACGGAGGTCGTCACCTTCTGGGTCAGGACCTGGGGAATGGTCACGACGCTGCCGTTGTCCTGCTTCTGACTCGTCCGGTAGACTTGCAGGGTCGACGCGGAAGAGCCGTCCGCATTGTTGACCAGGGTGCGCGTGGTCGCCTGGTCGATGATGCCGTCACCGTCATTATCGCGGGTCGAGTTGATCTGCAGCCCATCGAAACTGGTGCTCGAAACGAACGTCCCGATCACGGTGCCGTTGCCGGCAAAATCGGTAGTGGTGACGACCGTGCTGCCGTCGACCCGGCGGAAGGTGACCTCCCTCTGCTCGGCCTGGCCGTTCTGATCATCGTCGCGGGTGACCGTGGTGATGCGACCGTCTGCGCTGGTGTCGGTCGTCGTGAAATCGCGGAGGACACTTGTTCCGACATAGTTGGCGACGGTCTGGACCGTCGACCCGTCGGCGCGCGCTTCGTTGCTGACGACCTGCTTTTCTTCGTAGCTGCCGTTGCCGTCGAGGTCTTTCTGGATAGTGACGCTGCGGCCGTCGGCCGAGGTGGTGGCCACCATCTTCGATACGGTGGAGCCGCCCGCTCCGGTGTTGGTCGTCGTCACCGTTCTGGTGCCATCGGCGCCGAGCGCGCTCACGCTCGTCGAGGTCTGCCCAAACGCTCCAGACCCGGACGTATCCCACTGTTTCGTGGTGGTGAGACCGTCGCCGCTCGTCGTCTGGGCGTAGCGGCTATCGAGCGTTGCCCCCTCGAAATTGCTGACCGTCTCAGTTGATGAGCCGTCGGCGTTGAGCGTGGTGACGTTCGTCCTGCTCTCCTGGTAGCTCCCCGCTCCGGTGAGGTCGTACTGGCTCGTCACCGACAAGCCGTCCGCACTGGTGTTGATCACCGCTTTGCTGGCAAGAGTGGCGCTGTAAGTCGGATTGGCCGAGCTGGCGCTCCCCCCGCTCAGGTTGGAGTTGGTCAGCGTTACGACGCGGCTGCCGTCGGTGTTCAGGGTCACCGCGGAGACGCTCTGCTTTTCGGCGAGGCCATCGCCGCTGGCATCGTAGCGTACGGTCGTGGTCAGCCCGTCGGCGCTGACGGTTTCATAGCGACCATGGGAGGAGCCGTAGAGACGCCCCGAGGCCGACTGGACGGCCCCTCCCATTGATGAACTGACAATAGCCCCATCCGCACCCTGCGACTGGACGACCGTCTGGTCGACGACGCCGTTGCCATCGATATCCCTCGTGGTGGTGACCGTGCGGCCTTCGGCGGAAGTTGCGACCACGGCGCGATCATGCAGTGAAGCGTTGGCGTTGAAGCGCGACACGGTGCGGGTCTGGCTGCCGTCAGCGTTGATGACCGTCGCGTCGGTGGATGAGCCGGTTACCGTCCCGCTGCCCGTCGCATCCCAATCGCTCGTGATGGTGAGGCCATCTGCCGACTTCGTCGTGGTCAGGCGATCCTGGAGAGCGCCCCCCGCACCGAAATTCGTCGCCGTGCTGGTCACCGACCCATTGGCGTTGAGGGTGGTTGCCGAATTCCAGCTGCGGTCGGTCGTCCCGTTGCCGTCGAGATCGCTGGCAGTCGACTTCGACAAGCCATCGGCGCTGATCGTCGTCGTTGCGTGCGACCGCACGGCGCCTGTGGCGCCCCAGCTATAGCTCTCGACCGTGCCCCCACCCGAGGTGCTCTCGGTGGTCGTCGTCGCCAGGTCGTTGAGACCATTGCCATCCAGATCGGACGCGATAGTCGTGACAAGGCCGTTGCTCGACGTCGTCGCCGTAGTGCGCCCGATCAGCGTGCCGTTGGCGCTGTAGTGGCTCTGCGTCGTGGTGACAGCGCCGGAGTTGCTGACCGTCTTCTGCGTCACCACACGGTCGTCATAGGCCGTATGCGTTCCAAGGAAGCTGTCGGTCGTAGTGGTCCAGCCGTCGTCGCTGACCGTGGTCACGGTCTTGCCCAACTGCGTGGAGCCCGACCCGTTTGTTGTCACCACCGATTTGGTGGTCGATCCGTCGGCATTCAGGACCGTGCTGCTGACCGTTCTGGTGTCAGCGGTGCCATCGCCGTTCCGGTCGACCGTGACACTCGCCTGCAGCCCGTTGGCGCTCACATCGGTGGTCTTCTGCCCGACCCGGTTGCCGGCAGCAGTGCCAGATCCGGCATAGGCGGTCTCGACCACGGTGGTCGTACCGTTGCTGTTCAGCGTCTTGACCGCGGTGATCGTCGCATCGGTGACCCCGTTGCCATCGGCGTCGGTGGTCGTGCTCGTCGACAGTCCGTCCGACGACACCACCGATACGGTGCGACCGACCAGCGTGGCGCCGTTCGGCGTATACTGCGACACAGTGATGGTAACGGCGCCGGAGCTGGCGGTGACGCTGCTCGTCACCTTCTCGGGAAGCGTATTGGTGCCCAGATAGACACTCTCGGTGCTGGTGAGCCGGTCAGCCGATAGCTGAGAAACCAGCTTGCCGGTCTGCACCAGACCAGTCCCGGCGAACGACGTAACGGTGCGGGTGACCGAGGCATCGCCGCCCCTGACGGTGACGTCGGTCTGCTTCTCGAATGGCGAAGTGGCGCTGCCCAGATACCTTTCACTGGTCACCGACAACCCGTCGGCGCTGGTGGTTTCTGCCAGCTTGCCGACCAGGATCGTCTGGTCGCCATTCCAGGTCGAGGTGGTGACGGTGACACTACCACCGGGGTTGGTTGTGATCACCCTGGTGATCGTCGAGTCCGCTCTGCCATCACCGTTCGCATCGGCCGATACGGTCTGGCTCAGCCCGTCGCTGCTGGTCGTGCTCACGGTCTGCGACAACTTCCGGCTGCCGTCGGCGCTGTAGAGGATCGTTGTCGCGACCGAGTTTCCACCGGCCACCTGAACCGTCTCGGTCTGATCGGCCTTGCCGTCACCGTCGCGATCGACACTGGTGGAGCGGGTCTTGCCGTCGGCCGCCCAGGTCCGCTCCTCGCTGGCGAGCAACGTGCCATCGGCGGCGGTCCGCGATGTCGTTCTGACAGTCGACCCATCACCGTTGATGATGGTCGTCTCCCTTGCGGTCTGCTCGAAGGTGCCGTCTCCGTTGGCATCGACCGCCGTGACCTTGCCATGGCCATCCGCCGTGAGCTCGGTCACGGATCGAGCACGCAAACTGCCGTTGCCGTTGTTCGCGGTGATCGTCGTGGTCGTCGAGCCGTTGGCGTTGTGGACGATGACGCTCGAGGTCGTGAGATCGGTCGTGCCGTTGCCGTCGAGATCGGCTGCCACCGACTTGCTGGTACCATCCGCCGTGCTGACCGTCGTCACCTGCGAGACGCGCTGGGCCGCCGACGTCCCGGCGCCCGCATAGCTGGTCTTCACCTCGCTCCGCGTGCCATCGCCGGCGACGGCCGTGACTTGCGTCTCGGTTGCGTTGACCGCCCCGGACCCGGTGAGTTCGATCTGCCGCGTCTTGCTCAGTCCGTCCGCGCTGGTCACCGTGGTGACTTCGTTGCGGGTCGAACCGTCGTCATTGAGATAGGTGACCGTGAGCGTGAGATTGCCGCTGCTGTCGGTGACGCGGCTTTCCGCCTCGTCGGTATTGCCCGAACCATCGAGGTCGCGCGCGATCGAGACGGTTTTGCCGTCCGCGCTGGTGGTCGTCACCTCTCGACGCGCCAGGATCGTGCCGCTGCCATCATAGCTGGAGACTGTGCGGGCGCGCGACCCGTCGCCGTTGAGCACGGTCACGTCCGTCTCGACCTTATCGGGCAACCCATCGCCGTCGACATCGAACGTCGTCATCCGGCTGAGTCCGCTGGCGCTCGTCGTGGTCGTGGTCAGGCTGGCGAGTGAGCCGTCGGCGCGGGTAGCGCGGTGCACCAGGGTCATGCTGCCGCTGCCGTCTGTCGACCGCGTCTGCGTGACGACGTAGCCGTTCGGGTCATACGCAAAGGAAACGTCGCCGGCCGTTCCGGTCGATCCATCAGACTTCGTAAAGGTCGCCGTGCCGTTGACCTTCGAGCCGTCGCTGAAAACGACTTCCTGGCTGTTGCTGATCAGGTTGATGGAGGTGATGCCCAGCTCCGCCAGCGTCTTCAACTGGGTCGAGCCGTCCGGCAGGGTGACGAGGACCTTAAACAAAGCCCAGTCTTCATCAGCGCTCGACAGCACCCCGTCATGGTTGGTGTCGAACACGTTGCGAAGCGCTTCGAAATCCGTCCTGGCGGTTGGATCCCATTCCGTGAACATGACTTCACGGTGCTGGTCGATCACCCCGTCATTGCCGTCATCGCGGACGAGAACCGCGTCACCGACGCCCGCCCATGCGGTACGGTGTTGCTTGCCATCCCCTGCAAGGTCAAAGAAGAAATTCGAAGAGCTGAGCGGAATGACCTCTATGCCGTCTCCATCCAGATCGAGCAGGATCGGCTTGCCGGTGATCGTGCCGTTACCGCCGCCACCACCGCCTCCCCCACCCCCGCCACCACTGCCCCCACCGCCCCCACCGCCGCTCGGGATGTTGATCGTCTGGCCGACATAGATCAGGTTCGGATTCGAGATCGAGGGATTTGCCTGCATGAGTGCGCTGACGGTCGTCCCGTTCTGTTGCGCAATTTGGGAAAGGGTGTTTCCCGCGACGACCGTAATCGCTCCACCACCGCTGCCGCCGCCACTACCGCCTCCTCCACCGCCGGCTTGCTGTGTGGGATTGTACCCCATCGAACCAACCTGGTCTGGGCGGTAGTAGAACGTCACGCCGCTATCGGGATCGTACCTCTTGTATTCGTAGGCACTTCCCGCCGGCAATCTCTCGAATGCATAGTCATGCGCGCGGTCTACATAGACACTCTCGTTTCGTAAAATATATATCTCACCCTGATATCCAGAAACTCTCGTAAACATCTCACCGTTTCTGGTGTACGTTCCCAACACGTCTAATTGCGTCTCCTGATCGATACACATATTGTGGACGCGCATGTTTGCCGCCACATAGGTATGAAACTTCTCGACTTCAAAATTATAGGTCAGCCAACCATGTCGCTCCCGGGGAATGAGCGCCAATTCACCCTCCGAAACCGTTTCTAGTATTGTTGAGTGCCGATAGAGATCTGCAGTTTCCTCGGAAAACGCGATATGTCGCCCCTCCAAACGGACGAGCCGACCTTCAGCATCAACCGTGATACCCTGCTGCTCGGCAAGTATCCGCGACACCGGCACAAAACTGCCGTCCGCCGCCAAAAACCTGTGCCCAGGCGTTACGGCGCAACCATCTCCAAGTTCAATGAGCTCCTCGGTGACCGTTTGAAACGTCCTGACAACACGTCCCGGCACAACCCTCCCGCGGCCGAGTCCCACGGTGCCGTCATACGCCTGGACGACGTCTCCAGGCATGATGTTTTCGATCGTCTTTGTGGTTCCATCCCACATGTTGATAGGCGTGCTTCCAATAAAGCAGTAGGTCCAGACCTTGTCGTTGTAGGCCGGTATATCAATATTCCAGGCCTCGAGTAACTTTGCCCACGGCCCAATGTCCTGGTTGTTCTTATAGGCCTCACGAAACTTCACCAGCGCAACGGCCACTGCTTGGGATCTAACAATTGGCATCAGAGCAGCCACTTGTTGATCAAAAATCTGGCTCGTGAGCAGCAAATTCTCCCTACCGAACGCCTCACCAACGGCGCGCCGAAACTCAGGAGACAGCTGCTCTCTTGTATAGTTACTTAGTGCATTGTCATTGTAATTGAACCGTCCGTCGTCACCAACGTGCAGCGCCAAGCGCACAATGTTGTCCAGTAGAACCTGGTTTCCCATCCAAGATTCTCTGTCGAAGCCGAAGCTTCGCATTACTTTCGTGTGCAGCTCCTGCACTTCCTTGTACGACAGCAACAACCCATCGCCGGCGGCAATATCAACAAATAACTGCCTCGCCATCTCAGCCGAGGCCGCCCTTGCTTGGGCTTCAAAATTAGACCCCTTCTGAAACAAAAAGGTATAGCTGTTCGTATAGACATGACTCATCTGTGGGGCGGCTAAAAACAAGAAGTTCGTAAAAGTGTCTTCTGTGTTTACGTTGCCAACGAACGCCTCACCGCTATACCCGTATCGATAGCCAAGTGTGGTTAGCTGTTCGTATGCCTGTTCATACTGACCCTGGGCGACAAGTGTCTGCAGAAACGTAACATCGCCGTCTGACAGCCGCCCCGGACTCAGGAGAAACGAGTCTTCACGGACACCCAAATCGAATACAAATACGTTACTGCCCTCACCACCCCACTTGTAGCCCATCGCCCCCCCTTACTTTGCTGTTTTGCTGCGGTAGAACAGCACCGCCGCCACTATGAGCGCTATCATCGAACCACTTGTTGATGCAGTCCAGACTAGCCATGCAGATGCCTTCGGCGAGGCTGGCTCATACGAAAACGAGTATATGTACAGCAAGTAGTTGACGCCCCCGATCACAATCAACCCGCCAAGTACAAACACTATTCTACGTCGCACAGCCCGCCAAATGATCGCAGCTATCACGGCGCCAAGCGGCAAACCCAGCACATAGAATGGTAGCAATCCGATCAGCACGGCCATAAGATCAAATGACGGCCGGCCGGCCTGAACTGACTGTATTAACAGGCCCGCTGCGGTTACAACGACATGCACAACGAAATACGATAGGTATGAAAGATATGCTATGCTTGGTCCGGTCGCCGGCAGCTCTCGAGGAGGATTGACCGATCCCATTGCCTGCCCCCGCGGTGACAATCAAGCAAGGATAGACACATGACAAGTCGGGCCGCAAGCAAGAACGCGTCACAACCAAGGCAGCAGCACGTTGAGTTTGCCGTTGGAGTCTGGCTAAATTGGTGAGTCGCGGACGTGCTTTCGCTGAAGATCATGCATGACCTCGCGTTCTTGCCGGACGTCGCACCTTGAGTAGTCGGAACATGAACGCAGATCCCAATCGCGTCGCCGAAACGGCCGGTCGACTTGCATTTAGGCAAGTTGTTTCATCAGACGACCTTCCAGGTTTGATTGACATTGCCCGTCAATACCATTCCGAGAGCAGATATGCCGGCATTCCGTTCTCCGAAGGCAAATTTCTTAAGGCTCTTGCCAGATCGGTGGAAGATAAGAACGCAGTCTCGATCGTGGCGGACCTAAATGGAGTTGCAGTTGGTCTGATGGGAGCAAATATCGGCGATTATTTCATGGGAACCGGTGCCAGGATCGCAACAAACTACATCTTTTATGTTTCGCCGGTCATCCGAGGTAGCCTGCTCGGTGGGCGGGCCGCTGTCAAGTTGATGCAACTTTTCTCGCACTGGGCGAAGATTAACGGTGCGACGGAGATCAATATTCACGCGGTTTCCGGCATACAACCGGAAAGAACTGATCGGTTCTTGAGAAGTTGCGGATTTGCTCAGTATGGCGGGAACTATGCAAAGCAGGTCTGAATGAGGAGGGCCCGCCGTTAGACTTCGTTTCGCAGCCCTCCGGCACTCGATATCTGCGGCCGTGATGTTACAACTGAGCGACAACGTTAGACCTCGAACGACGACGTCCTCACGAGCTCCAGCGATTGGTCCCACAGGCATCCGTCGTAAGGCGTATACGCCAGGAACTCTGCGGCCCCAACTATGGTGCGACCACCGGCCAGCCCTCGCTAGCGCAACGCCGCCGAGACCCTCACCGTACCACTGAGAAACCGGAAGTCCCCATCACCGAGGCCGCCGAGATTGACTGAAGCGCCGAGGCGGGCGCCGCCGGGGAGCATCAGGTCGATGTCGGTGCTGAGTTCGGCATGGGCGCCGTCGGTGGCGAGCGTGCCGTCCTCGAGGCCGAAATCGAGGACGCCGTCGAGGCCGGCTCCCACTACGACCGCCACCTCGCCATCGGTGACGAAACGGTAGGAGAGCGCCGGGCCGAGCGCCAACTGGCCGGTGCCGGTGGTGACCGAGGGGACGAACATGCCGAGGCCATCGGTATAGTCGTCGGAGGTCTCCTCGAAATAGGAGAGCCGCGCCGTCGGCTCGAACGTCCAGTCGCCCGCCTGCCATTGCCCGCTGATCGAGGCTTCGACCAGCCAGCGGCTGGCGTCGACCTCGTCGGTATAGGTGCCGTAGGGGGAGATCGAATTGGCCGAGCGGCCGGCCTGGGCGCGGAGGTCGAAATAGAGGTTGTCGCCCAGCCGGCCGGTGACATAGGGGCCGATCATCCAGCCGGTGCCGTCGGCGCCGACATCGCTGCCATTGGCGTTGAAATCGACCTGGTCGAGCTGGAACAGGGCGCCCACCAGCAGGTCAGGCGACACCAGGTAGTCGGCGCCGAAATAGGCGAGGCCGAAGCCGCCATCGCCTGCTGCGTCGCCATAGCGGCCGAAGGTGGTCTCGAACCACAGGTCGAACGGCGCGGGCGCGCCGGCGGGCGCGGCGCCGGTCGCCTGCTCGATGGCGCCCAGGCTCCCCGACAGGGTCGTCGGCCCGCCCTTGACCAGCGGCATCAAGCCCAGCAGCGCATCGGCCGGGTTGCCCGCGGCCGGCGCGATGGCGTTGAGCCGGTCGATGCGGCGGCCACGGTCGGGCCCGTTGCCGAGGATCAGCTTGGCCCGGGTTTCAAAGAAGTCCTCGATCAGCTCGGTCGCCACGGCAGCGCTATCGATGACGCTCTGGGTCAGCGACGTCGACGATGGCTTGTAAAAACTGTCGCCGGCATAGCTGGCGACCACGTCGTGCTGGCCGGCGGCCAGCGCCGTGGTGGTGAAGCTCGCCTGGCCGGCAGACATCGTCACACCGCTCGCGACGGTCGTACCGTCGACACTGAAAGTCACCGTGCCGGTGGGCGTCGCGGCGCTGCCGCTGACCGTTGCAGTGAAGGTCACCGGCTGACCAAGCGTGCTCGGGTTGACGCTGGAGCTGAGGCTGGTGGTCGAGGCGATCGTGTTGACGCTCTGGGTCAGCGGCACCGAGGTAGACTCGGCCGAATAGTCATCCCCGCCGAAGCGCGCGGTGAGCGAGTGACTGCCCGGCGCCAACCCGGCTACGACCTGCAGCGTCGCCTGACCGCTGGCGTTGACGGAGGCAGCGCCAATGACGGTCACCCCGTCATAGAAGGTGATGCTCCCGCTATGCACGCTCACGCTTCCGGTGGCGGTGGCCGTCAGGCTGAACGAGGTGTACGCCGCAACGGGATTTTGCGAACTCACCAGCGTCGTGGTGGTCGGTGCCCGGATGCCCGTGTGCTGGCTGTAGCCGATGCTCGAATCGTCGTCGTCGCTGGTGTTACTGTCGATGTACCACGCCTGGATGTTATAGGGGCCGGGCAGTACGTATCGCGTGAACGTTGCCTCGCCCGAAGCATCCAGGGTGTCGCTGCCGACGAAGCCGTTGCCGACATAGAAATCCACCGTGTCACCAACCGTCCAGTCGCCGGTGACCTTCGCGGTGATGGTGAAGGTCTCGTAACTTACGCTCGGGTTGGGCGAGGTGCTGACAGTGGTCACGGTTGCAGCGAGGGCCGGCTGGGCGACCATGAGGGCCAAAGCCAGCATCAGAACGCTGCTGAAACGGCGCAACACCCCAACCAACATGCCTGCCCCCGAAGCAATGGCGATAAGTAGGTTCATCAATACAGTAGCCATCGAGGGCTAGCAGGTCCCCAGATGGCCGAAAAGTGGCCGAAGCGGGGCAAGGCAAATATCGCCAGAGTGTTACTGCAAGGCCGCACTGCAACTTGCTGCCGCCCCCTGCGCCTCCCCCTCGGCACCCGAGCCCCGCGGCATGACACATCTGTGTCATGTGCCGCTCCCTTGCGCAGTGTTGGGTTAGCGCGGGCAGGTTGTTGGGGTTCGGGGATGTCGGCACGGTTTGCCGCAAGGATCGAGGCGCGCGTCGAGGTTAGGCTGATATCGACGCCGGATCCCGCAATCGGCCGTGCACACAGAATGGAGCCCATGAACGCCCCCGGCCATCAGCAACCGGCCGGCATCATCTGGCGCGGCGCGCCAGTGCTCAAGAAGCGCGTCGAGAATGCGCTGCTGATCGGTATTCCGGCCAGCGGCAGCGTCCTCGCCATCGCCTGGGTGGCCCAGCACGGGCTGAGTTGGGTGGACGGGGCCGCCTTCCTGATTTTCTACGCGCTGACCGGCTTCGGCGTCGCCCTCGGGATGCATCGGTATTTCACCCACCGGAGTTTTGAAACGACGTTGCCGCTGCGGTTCATCCTCGGCGCGCTGGCCACCATGTGTTTCCAGGGCACGATCCTGCGCTGGGTGGCGGATCACCGTCGCCACCACGCCCATGCCGATCAGGATGGCGATGTCCACTCCCCGCATATCGACCCCTGGGGACGCGAGCGCGATGGGCTCGGCGGCCTCTGGTACGCCCATGTCGGCTGGATGTTCGATGGCACCGCGACCGACCTCGACGTGTTCGGGCGCGACCTCCAGGACGATCGCCTGGTGATGTTCTTCGTCAGGACCCATTGGCTCTGGCTGGCGACGTCGCTCGGGCTGCCGTTCGGCTTTGGCTACCTCCTGGGTGGAGCCGAGGCCGCCTGGTCGGCGCTGCTGATCGGCGGGTGCCTCCGCACCACCGTGCTGCACAATGTGGTCTGGTCAGTGAATTCGATCGGCCACAGCCATGGCGACGAGGACTTTCGGCAATCCAACCACGCCAGGAACAACCTGATCCTTGCGCTCCTGACCTTCGGCGATGGCTGGCACAACAACCACCATCGCTTTCCGCGTTCGGCCTTTCACGGCCTCAAACGCGGCGAGATCGACATCAACGGCTGGATCATCAGTAGCCTCGAGCGGCTGGGCCTGGTGTGGGATGTCGTTCGCATTCCGCCGCAGCGCATCGCCGCCGCCCGCCAGACGCGGGGGCACGCATGAGAAACCAGCCCAGCCTCGATGCCCTGCTGTCCCGGCTGAGCGAACTCGAGTGTGCCGGCGGCCCGACGGCCGCGCAGTACGAGCCCACCGAAGCGCTGTTCGACGAGATTGCCGCACTGCGCGTCTCCGCCGATGACGACGCCGCCATCGCGCGCTTCCGCCTGGCGCATCCGAGCTTTTCGGTAACCGACACCATGCATGGCCATGTGTGCAGCCGGCCGCACGGCTATCCCGGCGATTTCGAGATCATCGACCGGATCTACCAGCACCGGATCAGCGCCAATCCGGCGCTGGGGCGGTGGGACGAGTTCTTCCACTGGGGCGAAGCGGCCCGGGCGGTGCGCGGGCGCAAGACCTATTGCATCGAGCGGTTCGTCGAGGCGGCGGCAAAACCCGACGCCAGGATCCTCAACATCGCCAGCGGCCCCTGCCGGGACGTCCTCGAATTCAAACAGCTGGCGGCGGCTGCGACCTGCCGCATCCACTGCGTCGATCTCGACGGGAACGCGGTGGCCTTTGCCCGCGACCTGCTGGCGGATCATTCGGCGACGGTATCATTCGCGGCAGAGAACGCCTTTCGCCTCCGCCTCGAGCGCGCCTATGACCTGGTATGGAGCGCCGGCCTGTTCGACTATCTGCCCGACCGGCTGTTCGTCCCGCTGCTCCGGCGTCTCGGATCCGGTGTTGCCGCAGGCGGCGAGCTGATCGTCGGCAACTTCCGGCCGGCGCTGCGCTCGCGCGCCTATATGGAGTTCGGCGAGTGGCGGCTCACCTACCGGGACGAGGCGCGATTGACCGAACTCGCGCTGGCGGCGGGGTACAGCCGCGGACAGATCGCGGTCGACACGGAAGCCACCGGGGTCAATCATTTTCTGCGGATCAGGCACTGAGCGCTCTGCGCATAGTCCGTCGCCGAGTCATCGTGCCCTCCAGGACCCCCTCTCTTGCAAAATCTAAGGCTTAGCCAAACGGCTAAACCTAAGATTTTGCTTTCTCCCCCGCCAAGGGCCTGTTGCGTAATCGCGATTTGTGATTCCGTTTTGGGTGATTGAGGAGGCCGACGATGGCGATCAAGCGGACGGGTCAGCTTGGGTTCTCGGATGCAGTGATCGAGGGAGCAGCCGGTCCG
>JAESFN010000353.1_pt1 | contig 49380 bp, 47 predicted proteins | sample 9269411 | NCBI WGS metagenome assembly JAESFN01 (sample SAMN14505399, study PRJNA617100) | algae metagenome | isolation source: Iphinoe sp. HA4291-MV1 and co-occurring heterotrophs from trail next to... | place: USA: Maunawili Falls, Hawaii | collected 2009-07-25
CGCTGGCCCGGGTCGCGCTGGCCGGGATCGCTCAGGCGCGGGTCGCGCGGGCTCGGGTCGCGCAGGCTCGGGTCGCCCGGGACGCGATCGGCCGGGCCGCGCCAGGGGGCGCCGGGTCGCGCGTCCGGGTCCAGGAACGGCAGCCGGCTGCCGTGCACCTGCCCGTCCGAGGTGATCAGCCGGACCCGCAGCGACGGACCGTTCACCTGGTCGACCAGGTCGTCGGGCGCGACGCCGCGCTGCACCAGCTGCTCGGCCAGGGCGGCCCGGTCGGCCAGCCGGTCGTTCAGCGCGGCCCGGGAGCCGACGCCGACGAACACCTCGGCCAGCACGCTCACCCCGACCAGCACCACCCCGAGCACCACCAGGCTGGACACCAGCACCCGGCGGCGCAGCGACACCGTCTTCAGCCGCCCGGCGGTCGGTCCGGGCGTACGTCTCGCGCCCTCCGGTGAGCTCACGGGACCGGCTCGGCGCGCAGCACGTACCCCAGGCCGCGCACGGTGTGCAGCAGCCGGGGTTCGCCGAGCTTGCGGCGCAGCGCGGAGATGTGCACCTCGACCAGGTTGGGGTCGAAGTCCTGGTAGCCCCACACCGAGGTGAGCAGCGCGACCTTGCTCAGCACCCGCTCCCGGTTGGCCGCGAGGTGTTCGAGCAGCCGCCGCTCGGTGCTGGTCAGCTCGATCGGCCGGTCCCCGCGCTGCACCGTGCCGGCCGTCGCGTCCAGCACCAGGTCACCGATCTGCACCCGGGACGGCGTGCGCCCCAGCCGGCGCAGCACCGCGGTCACCCGGGCCACCAGCTCGGCCAGCACGAACGGCTTGACCAGGTAGTCGTCCGCCCCGCCGTGCAGCCCGCGCAGCCGGTCGTCGATACCGTCCCGAGCGGTCAGCACCAGCACCCCGGCGTCGCTGTGCCGGCGCACCACCTCGAGCAGCGCGAAGCCGTCCCGTCCGGGCAGCATCACGTCCAGCACGACCAGATCGGGGCGGAACCCGGCCAGGTCCCGCTCCAGCAGCTGGCCGTCCGGCCGGTCCAGGACCTCGAAGCCGGCGTCGGTGAGCCCGGTGAGCACGGCGGCCCGGATCGCCTCGGCGTCCTCGACGACCAGCACCCGCGCCCGTTCCCGCACCCGCTCATTCTGCGCCGCCCCCGGGTCGGACCGGGTGCGACGCCCCTGAAGAACCGCTGAAGAAGGTGGCGGACCGGGCCGCCGTCCGCGGCGGACCGGCCCGCCGTCCGCGCTCCGCCCAGCGCTCCACCGGCGCCGCTTCGTCATGATCAACGGGCTTCTGCCGCTGTTCTACCAGCCAGTAACAGCGCTGGAAGCCCGTTCACGGCCAGGACGGCCGGGACGCCGGCGGACGGCGGCGAGCGGGGACGGCCGGGGACGGCGGCAAGCGGGGACGGCCGGGGACGGCGGCAAGCGGGGACGGCCGGGGACGGCGGCGAGCGGGGACGGCGGTAAGCGGGGGCGGCGGCGAGCGGGGCCGTCCCGGCACCCGGGGGCGAGGGGCTAGCTGGGGGTCGAGGTGAGGTCGGCGTTCTCGTTCTCGGTGATCGCCACCCCGTCCTTGCCGGAGGTGCTCTCGATGTTCGTGATGGCCGAGTTGGCGTCCTCGATCCCGCTGGGGTCGCCGCCCTTCAGCTTGTCGAACGCGTCCTTGACCCCGTTGCCGATCTTGGCCAGCGGGGCGGCGATGGCCTTGCACAGCGTCGGGTTGGCCTTCACGTCCTCGCTGGCCAGCCGGATCTCCCGCTTGACGAACAGCGCGGCCAGACCGCCCTTGACGATCGCGGTGATCCGCCCGTCGGCGCCCTTGGCGAACGTCCCGGCCTTGTACGGCTTGTACAGGTAGCGGTGGAAGACGCCGAAGGCCAGGCCGGAGTGCAGCACGAACTTGGTCTTGGCGAAGGCGATGGTGTTGCTGGACGGGCAGGAGCCGTCCACCGGCTGCGCGTCGGCCGAGGTACCCGCCGGATCGGCCGGGTCGGCCTGCGCGCCGGTCTGGGTGCCGCCCTTGGGTCCGCAGCCGACCAGCAGCAGCGGGAGCAGGACCAGCAGGAGCAGGGTGCGGGCGGTTCGGGTCATCGGCGGACCCTAGCCAGGAAGCCCGGTCCGGCGCCCGCCCGATGCTGAGAGAGGGCTGACGGTCGGCGCCCTGAAGATCGGCTGAAGAAGCGGTCCCTCGGGCCCGATTTCGTGGCGCGGCCCCGGCTCCCGGGTGCACCGTCTGCTCACAGGAGGGCCACCAGGACCCGGTGGACCGGGCACCACGAGGAGACGACATGACCACCCCAGAGCCGCCGGAGCACCGGCCCGATTCCGACCCGCCGACCGAGCAGCTGCCGCCCGAGGAGCCGAAGCCGGCCCCGCGTGGTTCCCGGCTGCGCTCCCGGCGCACCTGGCTGCTGGCCGCCGCCGGTCTGGTCGCGGTGCTGGTGGTCGGCGGGATCGGTTTCGGCATCGGCCGGCACGCCGGCCACGGGTACGGGCACGGCGGGTGGCACGGCGGCCCGGGACACGCCCGGGAGCTCGGGATGGGCCCGGACGGCGGGTTCGGCGCCCCGGGCGGCCCGGCCTTCGGCGCTCCGGGTGGCCCGGCCCTCGGTGGCCCGGACGGCGGATTCGGCCCGGGACCCGGCTTCGGTCCCGGACCCGGCTTCGGCCCGGGTGGTGACCGGGGCGACCGCGGCGATCGCTGGGGCCGGCACGGTGGGATGGAGAACACCGCGATGCTGACCGGGTCGGTGGTGTCGGTGGCGGCGGACAACCTGGTCGTCGCCCCGGACGGCGGCGCCGCGCCGGTCACCGTGCCCACCAACGACCGCACGCGGGCCCGCGGCCTGGGCAACGGGCTGACCGGGCTGCAGCCGGGCCAGCGGGTGATCGTCCGGATCGGCGGGGACAAGGCGGCGGTGGCGGTGTTCAGCCCGCAGGCGCGGGCCGTCGGCACGGTCACCGCGCTGAACGGCGACCGGGCCGTGCTGGTCCGCCCGGACGGGCTGGCCGTGAACGTGGACCTGGCCGCGGCGAACCCGAAGCCGGCCAACGGCGACCTGGTCGCGGTGACCGGGACCTCGGCCGACAACGGGGCCACGCTCAAGGTCACCGAGCTGCGGGTGCTGCCCAAGTCGAGCTGACCCGCCCGGGGGCCGGCGCGGACGGATCATCCGTACGCGCCGGCTCCGCGGGGTCGGGCCCGACCGGGTTAGGGTCGGGGCGTGTCGCTCACCCAGACCCAGACCCACGTGCCGACCCTGCACCGTCTCCGGTTGCCCAACGGGCTGCGGGTGTTGCTCGCGCCCGACCCGAGCACCCCGGTGGTGGCGGTGTCGGTGCACGTCGACGTGGGTTTCCGGTCCGAACCGGAGGGCCGCACCGGGTTCGCGCACCTGTTCGAGCACCTGATGTTCCAGGGCAGCGAGAGCCTGGAGAAGCTGGCCCACTTCCGGCACGTGCAGGGCTCCGGCGGGGTGTTCAACGGCTCCACCCACCAGGACTACACCGACTACTTCGAGGTGCTCCCCTCGGCGGCCCTGGAGCGGGCGCTGTTCCTCGAGGCGGACCGTCTCCGGGCCCCCCGGCTGACCGAGGAGAACCTGCGCAACCAGGTCGACGTGGTCAAGGAGGAGATCCGGCTCAACGTCCTCTCCCGGCCGTACGGCGGGTTCCCGTGGATCCTGCTGCCCCCGGTGCTCTACGACACCTTCGCCAACGCGCACAACGGCTACGGCGACTTCTCCGAGCTGGAGCAGGCCAGCCTGGACGACGCGGCCGCGTTCTTCGACGCCTACTACGCCCCGGGCAACGCGGTGCTCACCGTGGCCGGGGACATCGACATCGACGCGACCGCGAAACTGGTGGAGAAGCACTTCGGCGACATCGTGCCCCGGGAGACCCCGGCGCGGCCGTCGTTCGCCGAGCCGCTGCCCGGCGCGGAACGCCGGCAGAGCGTGCCCGACCCGCACGCTCCGCTGCCCGCGTTGGCCCTGGGTTACCGGCTGCCCGATCCGCTCACCGAGCTGGACGGGTACCTGGCGCACGCGCTGCTCGGCTCGGTGCTCACCGACGGGGAGGCCGCGCGGTTGACCCAGCGGCTGGTCTACGGGGAGGGCATCGTCACCGACATCTCCGCCGGCTGCGGCCTGTTCGGCGCCCCGCTGGACTCCCGCGACCCGGACACCTTCACCGTCACCGCGGTGTTCCCGCCGGCCGTCGACCCGGACCGGGTGATCACCTGCGTGGACGAGGAGCTGGAGCGGCTGGCCGGGGCCGGTCCGGACGCGGGGGAGCTGGCCCGGATCTCCGCGCGCTGGGCGTCGTCGCTCTACCACGAGCACGACCGGGTGATGAGCCGGACGCTGGGCCTGGGCTCCCGGGAGCTGCTCTACGACCGCGCGGAGCTGGCCGCCGAACTGCCCGGACGGCTCGCGCTGGTGACCCCGGAGCAGATCGCCGAGGCCGCCGGCCGGTTGCGCGGGCACGGCCGGGCGGTGCTGCTCGTCGAACCATCGAGCACCGACGAGGGGCCGAGCGCATGACCGCCACAGTGAGCCACCGGGACGCGGCCGCGATCGGGCGCACCGAGACCGGGCCGCGCCCGCTGCCACCGCTGGGCCGGGCCCGTACCGCCGCCGAGCTGGAGCTGGTCACCCGCACCCTGCCCAACGGTCTGACGGTGATCGCGGTGGCCCGGCGCACGGTGCCCACGGTGGAGCTGCGGCTGCGGATCCCGTTCGCCGGGGAGGAGCGGGAGCGGTCGGCCCGGGCCGAGCTGCTGGCGTCCACGCTGCTCTCCGGCACCGCCACCCGCGACCGGGTGCGGATCGACGACGAGCTGGCCGCGATCGGCGCCGACCTGGGGTCCGGGGTGGATCCGGAGCGGCTGCTGATCTCCGGCAGCGCGCTGGCCGCCGGGCTGCCCACCCTGCTCGACGTGCTGGCCGACGTGCTGACCGCGGCCGCCTACCCGGGAGAGGAGGTCGCCCGCGAGCGCGATCGGCTGGTGGAGCGGATCGCGGTGGCCCGCGCCCAGCCGCGCACCATCGCCCGGGAGGCCCTGCAGGCCCGCCGCTACGGCGACCACCCGGCCACCCGTGAGCTGCCCCTCGGTGACGACGTGGCGGCGGTGACCCCGGACGAGCTGCGGGAGCTGCACGCCGCCGCCGTCGTGCCGGACGGGTCGACGCTGATCCTGGTCGGCGACATCGACCCGGAGCGGGCGATCGCGGTGGTCGGCGAGGCCCTCGGCGGCTGGTCCCCGCCCGGTACCGCGACCGAGCTGCCTCCGCTGCCCCGGCTCACCGGGGCCGACCTGCTGCTGGTGCACCGGCCGGGCGCGGTGCAGTCGCAGCTGCGGCTCTCCGCCGCCGCTGTGCCCCGCACCGACCCCCGCTACCCGGCGCTGCAGCTGGCCAACCTGGTGTTCGGCGGGTACTTCTCCTCCCGGCTGGTGGAGAACCTGCGCGAGGACAAGGGCTACACCTACTCCGCGCACTCGATGGTCGAGTTCGACCCCTCCGGGGCTGCGCTGCTGGTGGAGACGGACGTGACCACCGATGTCACCGCCGCCGCCGTGCTGGAGACGCGCTACGAGCTGGCCCGGCTGTCCGCCGTACCCCCCACCGAGGCGGAGCTCGACTCGGCCCGCAGCTACGCGATCGGCGCGCTGCTGATCTCCCTGGACAGCCAGCCCGGGCTGGCCGGGACGCTGTCGGCGATGGCCGGCGTCGGGCTGGACGCGTCGTGGCTACGGGATCATCCGGCCCGGCTGGAGGCGGTCACACCCGAACAGGTGGCCGACGCGGCGGCGGAGTTCTTCGCCCCGGCCGCGTTCACCGGGGTGGTGGTCGGCGACGCCGACGTGGTCGGCCCCCGGTTGCGCGCCCTCGGCGGGGTGGAGATCCCATGAGCTTCGAGCTGATCGGGCCGCCCCGGCTGGCCCGCTACGTGGTCGACCGGTCCGAGCCGCTGCGCGGCGACACCGCGAGGCTGGTCGAGGGCTGGCCGAAGGCCCGGGTCGTGGTGGTGGACGAGCGCGGCCGGACCCCGATGCGCGCCGGCGCGGGTGGGGAGTGGGAGGCGCAACCGAAGCCGGCCACCGGCGCCGCGCCCCCCGACGACGCGGTGCTGCTCGGCGAGCACGACGGGACGGCGTACTGGGCGGTCCGCGGCCGGCCTTCGCTGATCGACGGGGACGACCCGTCGCAGTGGTTCGACCTGCGGACCCGGGGCGGCGACCTGGACGCGCTGAGCGCCGGGCTGGTCACCACCGCGGTCGCGGTGCTGGCCTGGCACGACGGCGCCGGCTTCTGCGCCAACTGCGGGACGGCCACCGAGCGGCGCAACTCCGGCTGGGCGACGCACTGCCCGAACTGCGGCCGCGAGGAGTACCCGCGCACCGACCCGGCGGTGATCTGCCTGGTGCACGACGGCGGTACCGGCGGCTCGGCCCGGGTGCTGCTGGCCCGCCAGCCGGTGTGGCCGCCGGGGCGGTACTCGGTGCTGGCCGGGTTCGTCGAGGCCGGCGAGTCGCTGGAGGCGTGCGTGGTCCGGGAGATCGAGGAGGAGGTCGGGCTGGTCGTCTCCGATGTCCGCTACCTGGGCAGCCAGGGCTGGCCGTTCCCGCGCTCGCTGATGCTCGGGTTCGCCGCCGTGGGTGACCCGGACGCGCCGCTGGTCCCGGCGGACGGCGAGATCGAGGAGGCGTTCTGGATCACCCGGGACGAGCTGCGCAACGGCCTGGACGGCGACTGGGAGACCGCTGGCGTCGCCGACGGTCAGGTCATGCTGCCCCCGGCGGTCTCCATCGCCCGCTCCATGCTCGACGCCTGGATCGCGGCCCCCTAACCCTCGACCGCTCATCTAGTTACACGCATGTCGTTATGGTTGCTCTGCGTGACGCTTTTGAGATGAAAGTCCGCTCGCTAGAGCTGTGATCGGCCGGATTTGTTTCCCTGGCGGCGACAGTCGGGGACTCTGAGTTCCATGGTGCAGACGACGAACAGCCCGACCGACCTGACCCGCGCGTTCGCCGGGACCGGGGACTGGCTGGACCTGCGCTCGCCGACCGGGCCCGGGCCCGGGGACGACATGCCGGACGGTCCGCGCTTCACCTCCGACATCGACGGCCGGCTGCTGCGCGATCTGCGCGGCCTGTTCGCCGCCCGCGCGCCCGAGGCCGAGTTGATCAAGGGCGTCAAGCGGGCCCGGGCCGGCGGCTGGAGCTGGACGCCGATCGCCATCGTCCTGGAGTCCAGTCGCGACGAGGTGATCCGCCGCTTCAGCCGCGGCATCGGGCACCCCAGCGCCCGCCGCCGGCGGGCCGCCGCCCCCGCCACCGGCTGACCGGATCAGGCGGCGAGGGCGTTCCGGACCTCGGCGAACGAGGGGTTCGTGGCCGCCCGGCCGTCCGGGTACACGACCGTCGGCACGGTCTGGTTCCCGCCGTTGACCTGCTCGACGAACTCGGCGGCGCCCGGCGTCCGCTCGATGTCGATCTCCCGGTAGCCGATGCCCGCCTCGTCCAGCTGCCACTTCAACCGGCGGCAGTAGCCGCACCACGAGGTGGTGTACATCGTCAGCTCACTCATGCCGCGTTCAACGCGCGTGCCCACCCGCCGCTTCCCGCGTCCGACGTGCAGCCCGCCACACCACCGCCGATCCTCGACGCCCGAGCTCCCCACCCGGTCGCCCCATGGTCAACAGGACGTCAGAGCTGTTTGATCAAGCGGCGACAGCGCTGGTGTCCTGTTGATCAAGCTTCTCGCCGGGCGGCGGGTCGGTCGGACGGCGGGTCGGGGCCGGGCGTGGGGGCCGGGCGGGACCGGTGGGCCGACGATCCGAGGCGCGCCGGTGACCCTGCTCACCGGAACGCTCGGCGATCCGGGCGGCGGGTCGCGCCGGGTCGTCGGTGCGGGTTGAGAAGATGTCCGGATGCGCGAGCCGACCGACCCCGACGCCGGCCCGGACTCCGCTGGTCTCGACACCGAGCAGCGGGCCGCCGTCACCGCGCCGCGCGGGCCGGTGTGCGTGCTGGCCGGCGCCGGCACCGGCAAGACGCGCACGATCACCCGGCGGATCGCCCACCTGGTCGGCACCGGACACGTGGCCCCGGGGCAGGTGCTGGCCGTCACCTTCACCGCCCGCGCGGCCGGCGAGCTGCGCACCCGGCTGCGGGTGCTCGGGGTGGGCGGCGTGCAGGCCCGCACCTTCCACGCCGCCGCGCTGCGCCAGCTGCGCTACTTCTGGCCCCGGGTGGTCGGCGGCCAGATCGACGGGGAGCAGTGGCAGCTGCTGGAGAGCAAGCTGCGCGCGGTCGGCCAGGCGGCGCACCGGGCGGGCGCGGACACCAACTCCGAGTCCGTCCGCGACCTGGCCGGGGAGATCGAGTGGGCCAAGGCCAGCCTGATCGCCCCGGCCGACTACCCGGCCGCCGCGGCCCGGGTCCGCCGGGAGACCCCGGGTGACGCGGCCCAGGTGGCGGCGGTGTTCGGGCACTACGAGAAGCTGAAGCAGGCGGGCGGTCTGCTTGACTTCGACGACCTGCTGCTGCACACCGCCGCCGCGCTGGAGACCCGGCCGGACCTGGCCGAGGAGTTCCGGGACCGCTACCGCTGCTTCGTGGTCGACGAGTACCAGGACGTCACGCCGCTGCAGCAACGGCTGCTGGAGGCCTGGCTCGGCCAGCGCGACGACCTGACCGTGGTCGGCGACGCGAACCAGACGATCTACACCTTCGCCGGCGCCAGCCCGCGCTTCCTGCTGGACTTCTCCCGGCGCTTCCCCGAGGCACACGTGGTCCGGCTGCAGCGCGACTACCGCTCCACGCCGCAGGTGGTCTCCTGCGCGAACAAGGTGATCTCCGCCGCCCGAGGGCAGGCCGCCGGCACCCGGTTGCGGCTGGTCGGCCAGCTGGCCGGCGGCCCCGAACCGTCGTTCACCGAGTACGACGACGAGGACGCCGAGGCCACCGCCACCGCCGCCACGATCAAGCGGCTGATCGCCGACGGCACCCCGGCCGCCGAGATCGCCGTGCTGTTCCGGGTGAACGCCCAGTCCGAGGTGTACGAGCGGGCGCTGGACCAGGCCGGGGTGGCCTTCCAGGTGCGCGGCGGGGAGCGGTTCTTCGCCCGCCCCGAAGTACGCCAGGCCGTCCTGACGCTGAGACAGGCCGCGGACCGCACCTACGAGTCCACGCTGCCCGAGGTGGTGCGCGCGGTGCTGGCGCCGCTCGGGCTCACCGCCGAACCGGCCGCCGGGACGGCCGGCCGGCAGCGGTGGGAGTCGCTGCGGGCGCTGGTCGGCCTGGCCGAGGATCTCGTCGACACCGCCCCCGGTACCGACCTGGCGGGGTTCTGCGCCGAGCTGGCCACCCGCGCCGACGCCGCCCACCCGCCCACCGTGCAGGGCGTCACCCTGGCCTCGCTGCACGCGGCCAAGGGCCTCGAGTGGGACGCGGTCTTCCTGGTCGGCCTGGTCGACGGCACGCTGCCGATCCAGCACGCCGACGGCGACGACGCCAAGATCGAGGAGGAGCGCCGGCTGCTCTACGTCGGGGTGACCCGGGCCCGCCGCCGGTTGTCGCTGTCCTGGGCGCTGTGCCGGACCGGGGGCGGGCGGCGCCGGCGGCGCAGCCGGTTCCTCTACGGCCTCATCCCGGACGAGCACCCGGCGGCGCGGATCCCGGCCGGGCGTGGCGGGTCCAAACCCCGCTGCCGGGTCTGCGGTTCGCCGCTGCTGGGCATGGACGCGGCGGCGCTGCGGCGCTGTGCGGAGTGCCCGGCCGACCTCGACGTCGAGCTGCTGGAGCGGCTCAAGTCCTGGCGCAGCGTCACCGCCAAGCAGCAGCAGGTGCCGACGTACGTGGTGTTCACCGACGCCACCCTCACCGCCATCGCCGAGCACCGCCCGGCCGACGCCGCCGCGCTGGTCGGCATCCCCGGCATCGGCGCCCGCAAGCTCGACCGGTACGGCAAGGACGTCCTCGAACTGGTCGCCGCCCCGCCCGACTGACCGGCGCTCCTACCTCCGCATACCCCGGATCGCCGTCACCCGATCGAGTCAATCCGGAAACTCGGTTGCCACGCGTGCGACGCCCTCTTACTGTTGCTCACATACCGGGCATCTCCCGCCCGGTCACCACGCTTGATCGAGGCCCGAAGGAGGTGCCGAACATCATGAACATCACGACTATCGGCACCCTCGGTTGCCCGACCACCCGCATCCCGGCTCCCGGTTACCTGGGGGCCGCCGCGTGGCGTGCCCGGCAGATGCATGGGGCGGAGTTTGCCCTGAGCCTGCAGGTGACCGATGTCCCGGTGAACAAGCCGTCCTACGTGTCCGCGTCGGAGCGATGCCCTTGATCCGTCAAGTGCATCCGGATCTCTCCGAGGCCGCGGACCCGTAACGGGACCGCGGCCTTCGTGTTTTTCCGGCCCGGTCTCCCGGCTGGGGCGTCACCAGCGGACACCAAGAACCGACAGCAAGAAACCGCACATCGAACAAGGAGGTACACCGTGTTTGTGCGGAACGTTCCGCTGGACGGCGGAGCGACATCAGTGGGGGCATCGGGCCCCGGCGGCGACCCCGTCGGCGGTCTCGGTGGGTTGCTCAGCGCGGCACCCCGCGCCGGGTCGACCCTGCCCTGCCGGGAGGCCGACGACGCCGACCTGTGGTTCGCCGAGACCCCGGCGGACCTGGAGCAGGCCAAGGCGCTCTGCGCCGGGTGCCCGGTCCGGGACGCGTGCCTGGCCGGTGCGCTGCGGCGGGGGGAGCCCTGGGGCGTGTGGGGCGGCGAGATCTTCGAGCGGGGCAGCGTCATCGCCCGGAAGCGGCCCCGGGGGCGGCCCAGCAAGGCCGCGCTGGCCCGCGACCGGGAGCTGGCCGCGGCCGGAGCCCCGTTGTAGGTCGCCGGATGTGCGGCGGCGAGGCAGCAGAACAGACACACCTTCGACCGACAGGAGCAGGCGGATGAACCTCATGGACATCGATGTGCAGCGACGGAGCAACCAGGCACGACCGTTCACCTCGGCCCGAGGAGGTCCCGAGATGTGGCTGTACGAAGCCCTGACCCGTGCCCGAATACAGGAGTCCGAGCGGGAGGCCCATCAGCGGCGGATGGTCAGGGAACTGACCGCCGGCCGCCGGTGGCACCAGCTCGCCCGGTTCGCCCAGACGCGGGCCGAGCGGGCCCGCCGGGGCCTGTGAAAGGGCAATGACCAGCCGCGACGACCATGCGTCGCGGCCCGACCGAGCGGGCGCGCGCGGCATCTGACGCCGCCGCGGCCGCCCCGCGAGGGGTGCGGGGCCGCCCGTCCCGCTCCGACGAGCCCCCGGCCGGGAATCAGGCCGGGGGCTCCGTCGCGAGATCGGGGTCGGTAGCGGCCTCCGCGCCCAGCGCGGCCGCCAGGATCGACGGCTGCCAGCGCCCGACGATCTCGCGCAGCCGCACCTTCGCCCCCAGCTGGCAGAGCACCCCGAGGCTGCCGAACGTCACCCGGTGGATCAGCAGGTGCTCCGGCGGCAGGTTCAACGCCCGCCCGGTGCGGAAGTCCGGGCCGCGTAGGTCGCCCACCCGTTCGGCCTGCAGCTGCAGCCACCGCCGGGTGAAGGTGAACGACTCGGTGCGCAGCGGCTCGGCGAACGGCATCAGGTAGGCCAGCACGTCGTCGGCCTCCAACCGCATGCCGGGCCGGATGAACCCGTCCGAGCGCATCCGCTCGACCAGCGCGTCGGACTCGCCGCGCAGCGCCATCGCGGTCATGTCCTCGAGCACCTTCGGCGTCCCGTTGGGCAGCCGGGCCACCGCGCCGAAGTCGAGCACGATCAGCCGGCCGTCCGGGGCGATCTGGAAGTTGCCCGGGTGCGGGTCGGCGTGCAGCAGCCCGGCCCGGGGCGGCGCCCCGTAGTGGAACGTGGCCAGCAGCCGCCCGGCCTCGTCCCGGGCCGCCTGGTCGCCGTCCCGGATGATCGCCGACAACGGGGTGCCGGTGACCCATTCGCTGATGATCGTCTTCGGGGCGGAGGCCACCACCCGGGGGACCAGGATCTCCGGGTCGCCGGCGAACGCCTTGGCGAACGCGCGCTGGTTGTCCGCCTCGTCGCGGTAGTCCAGCTCCTCGTCCATCCGGTCGCGCAGCTCGGCGATCAGCGGCTTGATCTCCACGCCGGGCACCAGCGGCTGCATCAGCCGGCTGAGCCGGCCGAGCTGGCGCAGGTCCGCACGCAGCGCCTCGTCCGCGCCCGGGTACTGGACCTTGACCGCCACCTTCCGGCCGTCGTGCCAGACCGCGCGGTGCACCTGCCCGATGCTGGCCGCGGCGGCCGGCTGGTCGTCGAACTCGGCGAACCGCTCCCGCCAGCCCCGGCCCAGCTGCTCGGCCAGCACCCGGTGCACGTTGTGCGCCGGCATCGGCGGGGCCGAGGCCTGCAGCTTGGTCAGCGCGTCGCGGTACGGGCCGGCCAGCTCGGGCGGGACCGCCGCCTCGAAGATGCTCAGCGCCTGGCCGAACTTCATCGCGCCGCCCTTGAGCTCGCCGAGCACGGCGAACAGCTGCTCGGCGCTGCGCGCGGCCATCTGCGCGGAGATCTCCTCGCGCTCGCCGCCGGCCATCCGGCGCCCCCAGCCGGCGGCGGCCCTCCCGGCCGCGCCCAGGGGGAGGGCGGCCAGCTTCGCGGTCCGCTGCACGCCGCTACGCGGAATGTCACTCACAGTTCAGATTCTCTACCGTCGGCCCTCGGGCTGCACACCGCCTCCGCCCCACGCGCCCCGGGCCCGGTGTGACGTGCGCCGCAGGCGCAGTCCGGGTGCGGCGGCCGGTGCCGGCGGCGCAGCACACCGCGCCTCGGGTCGAGCTCCAGCACGGCGTCCAGGGTGGGTGGTGGGGGACCGGTGCCGGCCAGGGCGTCCAGCGCGGCCAGGGCCTGCTCGGCGGCCAGCGCGGCGGTGGCGGCGACCGTCGCCGGGCCGGCCGACCCGATCCGGCCGGCCAGGTCGGCCGCGATCGTCGGCCAGCACGGGTCCCGCGCGGTCAGGTGCAGGTCGACACAGCGCAGGCACGCGGAGCGGCGGGGCAGCACCAGCGGACCGACCAGGCCCACCCCGTCGAGCAGCCGGACCAGCAGGTGCGGCCCGGTGGGCGGGGTCGAGGGGCGAGCGGTGAGCAGCACCAGGTCGGCCCCGGACACGGTGAGAGTGACACCGGAGGCTTCCAGGGCCTCGGCCAGCCCCGGCCGGAGCGGGCCGTCCCCGGCGATCGACACCGCGGCGCCGGCCCGGGCGGCCCGGGCCCGGTCGACGTCCGACCCGTCGACCAGCGCCCCGGCCCGGTGCAGCTCGGCCAGCACCGCACGCACGTCCGACTCCGGCACCCCGGCGTCGGCCGCCCGGCGCAGCAGAACCTCCGCCGGCTGGTCGGCCCGCCAGCCCAGCAGCAGCCGGCGTAGCCCCGGCGTGCCGCCGCGCAGCTCCACCGGACCGCCGGGACCGGCGCCGAACTGCACGGAGTCGGGGGAGCGGCGCAGAATGGGATGGTGCGGGCGCAGCCGCAGCGAGGACGTCATGCCCCCGATGGTGGTCGCTCGGCGCGCTCGTCCGCCGGAGTCATCCACAGCCGTCGGCCGGCTGTGGACAACCACTGTGGACAGGCGTCAGCCGGTCTCGCCGGGCTTCTCGTCCGGCCTGTCCCCGGACGGCTTCCCGTCGGACGGCTTCCCGTCGGACGGCTCGGACGGCTCGGCCCCCTCGGCCCGCAGCGTGCGCTCCAGCTCCGCGATCGGGTCCACGTCGTCGGCCTGCACCCGGTAGGCGAAGCCGGACGGGTCGTCCAGGTCCTCGGTGGTCGGGATCAGGTCGGGGTGCCCCCACACCTCGTCGCGGCCGTCGACGCCGCGCTCGGTGGTGAGGGTCTGCCACAGCTCGACGGCGGCCCGCACCCGGCGCGGCCGCAGCTCCAGACCGACCAGGGTGGCGAACGTCTGCTCGGCCGGCCCGCCCGAGGCCCGCCGGCGGCGCAGCGTCTCGCGCAGCGCGTCCGCGCCCGGCAGCCGCTCGCCGACCGCCGCGCTGACCACCACCTCCACCCAGCCCTCGACCAGCGCCAGCAGCGTCTCCAGCCGGTCCAGCGCGGCCCGCTGCTCGGGCGTGGTCTGCGGCTCGAACAGGCCCGACTGCATGGCCTCCTCCAGCCCCTTCGGGTCGGACGGGTCGATCTGGGTGGCCAGCTGCTCCAGCCGCGAGGCGTCCACGGTGATGCCGCGGGCGTACTCCTCCACGGCGGCGACCAGCCGACCGCGCAGCCACGGGGCGCCGGCGAACAGCCGGTGGTGCGCGGCCTCCCGCGCGGCCAGGTACACCATCACCTCGGAGGCCGGCCGGTCCAGCCCGGCGGTGAACTTCTCCACCGCCGCCGGGAGCAGCGCGGCGACCCCTTCGGGACCCAGCGGGAGCCCGATGTCGGTGGAGGTGAGCACCTCGGTGGCGAGCTGGCCGAGGCCGTTGCCGAGCTGGCTGCCGAACGCGAGCCCGCCCATCTGGCCGAACATGGCCAGCATCGGGCCGGCCACCTGCCGGGCCTCCTCGGGCAGCCCCTCGACCCAGGCGGTGGACACCCGCTGGGCGACCGGGTCGCACAGCCGCTGCCAGGTCGGCATGCTGGCCTCGACCCACTCCTTGGGCGACCAGGCCAGCACCTCACGGGTGCCGGTGGGGAAGGAGGTGGCCGGGTCCAGCCACAGCTCGGCCAGCCCGAGGCTCTCGGTGACCGCCTTGCGCTGCTCGGCGTTGGGCCGGGCGCCGGTGAGGTTCTGCGTGGCGAGCTGCTTGGCCAGGTCGTAGTTGACCGGACCGGGGGAGTTCCCGGCGCTGCTGAGCATCTGCCCGAGCTGGCTGAGCATCTGCCCGAGCTGGCCCATGTCGAAGCCGGCCGCGCCGCCCGGGCCACCCGGGGCGCCGGGCATACCGGGCAGCATGAAGCCGCCGGGCATCCCCGGTACGTTGCCGAACCCGAACCCCAACGGCTCCCCGGACGAGCCGGACGCGCCGGGCTCCTCGGGGTCCCGGTCCTTGTCCCGGTCCGCGGGTCCGAATCCGAACCCGAACGGGGTGTCAGCCATGGATCTCTCGCTCCGCTCGTCCCCGAGATCCCGGCCCGGCCGCGCGGCGATCGCGGTTCGGGCGCCGGTGTCTCGGCCTCAACACTGCCCTCGCGTCCACCGTACGCGCCGGTCGCGTCGGCGTCCGGGGCGCTCAGCCGTAGGCTGACGCAATGTTGTCCGGAGTGCCCGCCTCGAACCGCCCGTCTGGTGGGTGGGCGTGAACGAGCGTAGTGAGCCGACCCTGGTGAGCCGGCGGTCGCAGAGTTTCACCATCGGCCTGTTCCTGCTGCTGGCCGCCGGACTGGTGGCCGGGCTGGTGCAGGTGCCGCTGGTGGCGTTGGGCCCGGGCCCGACCTACGACACCCTCGGCGAGGTCGCGGGCAAGCCGATCGTCACGATCAACGGCCGCCAGACCTACCCGACCACCGGGCATCTGAACCTGACCACCGTGCAGGTCGCCGACGGGCTGTCCGCGCTGTCCGCGCTGCGTTACTGGGCCGACCCGCACTGGCGGGTGGTGCCCCGCGAGGCGATCTACCCCTCGGGCAAGTCCAGCGAGCAGATCGAGCAGGACAACAACCGGCAGTTCACCGACTCCGAGGTGAAGGCGGAGGCGGCCGCGCTGGGCTACCTCAAGCTCCCGGTCAAGGTCATCGTCGACTCGATCTCCCCGGACGCCCCGGCCGCCCCGGTGCTGCAGGCCGGCGACCAGCTGCTGAGCGTGAACGGTATCCCGGTGACCGCGCCCAGCGAGGTCAGCCAGCAGCTGATGCGCACCCGCCCGGGCGACCAGGTCACGGTGACCTACCGGCGCGGGGACGCCGCGCCGGCCGACGGGGTGGTCACCGTCGGCCGCCGCCCGCCGGGTCCGAACGGGGACGCCCCGGACGGCCCGCAGGGCTTCCTGGGCATCGTGCCCGGCGGCATCCCGCTGGACCCGAACGAGATGAAGATCCAGCTCAACGACATCGGCGGGCCCTCGGCCGGGCTGATCTTCACCCTGGCGCTGATCGACAAGCTGACCCCGGGCGAGCTCACCGGCGGCCGCTTCGTCGCCGGTACCGGCACCATCACCGCCTACGGCGCGGTGGGCCGGATCGACGGCATCGCGCAGAAGATGATCGGCGCCCGCGAGGCCGGTGCCACCGTGTTCCTGGTCCCGGTGGGCAACTGCGCCCAGGCGGCCGACGCCGATCACGAGGGCCTGCAGCTGATCAAGGTGGGCTCGGTGGAGGACGCGATGAACGGCCTCGACGACCTCAACCACGGCAGGACGCCGCCCGGCTGCTGAGGACTAGTTGTCCAGGGTGCGCAGCAGCGCGGTGACCATGTTCGGGGCCAGGTCGGGGTGCTCCACCAGCTGGTCGGGCTCGTCCTCGACCCCCCGCAGGCGCATCAGGCAGCAGTAGCCGCCCGACCGCAGCACCCCCACGACCAGCCGCGCCTCCCGCCGTTCCGGATGGTTGTGCGCGAACCGCAACGCCATCTGATCGGCCTCGGCGGAGTCGACGGACGCGGGCACCGCCTCCACCGCCTCGTCCAGCTCCGCCTCGGCCGCCGGCGGCAGCACCACGATGTCCTGGGTGAACGCGCAGCCGGTCACCGCGTCCGGCCAGCAGATCTGCTCCAGCGCGGAGGCCACGTCGGCCCCGCCGATCGGGTCCTGGGCGACCGGGGTCAGCCCGTCGCCCGCCGGCAGGGACCCGGCCAGCCCGGGCTCGGCGGCCAGCAGGTCGGCCGTCGGGACGAGCGCGAACAGTTGCGGGGGCTGGTCCCAGCCGGAGCCGGCGAGGAAGTCCTCGACCTCGCGCACCACCCCGGGCAGCGCCGCGGTCCAGTCGGCATGCGGTTCCGTCGAGTGGTTCATCCGCGACATCTTCCCATCCGCCGCGGGAACTCTCAGACCCCTCTCTAGAGTTCATCAGGTACCTACGGCGGTGACGTGTGCTCTGACGAGCCCGCGGGCCGCGCAAAACGAACCTTGGAGCGTGCCAAGTGGCGATGCCGCACCCGGCCGGGCCGCAAGCGCTGTCCCGCCGGTCAAGGATGTTGCTCATCGTCGGCGGGGTGGTGCTGGTCTGCCTGCTCCTCGGCTCCCGCCTGCTCGACTACTACGTCAGCTGGCTGTGGTTCGGCGAAGTCGGCTTCCGCTCGGTGTTCAGCACCGTGGTGTTCACCCGGGCGCTGCAGTTCATCCTGGTCGCGCTGGTGTTCGCCGCGCTGGTCGCGGCGACGCTGGCCGTGGCCTTCCGCTCCCGGCCGGTGTTCGTCCCGGTCAGCGGGCCGGAGGACCCGATCGCCCGGTACCGCACGGTGATCATCCAGCGGCTGCGGGTGTTCGCCGTCGGGGTGCCGGTGGGCGTCGGTCTGATCGCCGGCATGGCCGCCCAGGGCGACTGGCAGACGGTCCAGACGTTCATCAACTCCACCCCGTTCAACCAGACCGACCCGGTGTTCAACCTGGACGTCAGCTTCTACGCCTTCGAGCTGCCGTTCTACCGCTGGGTGCTCGACCTGATCTTCGTCGCGGTCGCGCTCTGCTTCCTGTTCTCGCTGGCCACCCACTACGTGTTCGGCGGGATCCGGCTGACCGGGCGGGCCGGGCAGATCTCGGTCGCCGCGCGGGCCCAGCTGGCCGTGCTGGCCGGGGTGTTCGTGCTGCTCAAGGCGGTCGCCTACTGGCTGGACCGCTACTACCTGCTGTTCTCCCGGGACCTGACCAAGGTGTTCACCGGAGCCAGCTACACCGACCTGAACGCGGTGCTGCCGGCCAAGCTGATCCTGCTGTTCATCTCGGTCATCTGCGCCGCGGCCTTCTTCGCGGCGGTGTTCCGGCAGAACCTGCAGCTGCCCTCGATCGCCATCGCGCTGCTGGTGCTGTCCAGCGTGCTGGTCGGCGCGGCCTGGCCGGCCGTGCTCGAGCAGTTCGTGGTCAAGCCGAACGCCAACGAGCGCGAGCGGGTACCGATCGAGCGGAACATCGCGGCCACCCAGCAGGCGTTCGGGCTGACCTCGGACAAGGTGACCTTCCAGGACTACTCCGGGCGGTCGGACTCCAGCCCGCAGCAGGTCCGGGCGGACACCGCGACGCTGACCAACCTGCGGCTGCTCGACCCGTCCCGGCTGGCCAAGACGTTCACCCAGCTAGAGCAGCGGAAGAACTTCTACGGCTTCCCGGAGAAGCTGGACATCGACCGCTACACGATCAACGGCAAGACCCAGGACTACGTCGTCGCCGCCCGCGAGCTCAACAGCGCCGGCCTGACCAACAACCAGCGGGACTGGATCAACCGGCACCTGGTGTACACCCACGGCAACGGGTTCGTCGCCGCCCCGGCCAACCAGGTCAACTCCGCGCTGGACGAGGCCGGTGGCCAGGGTGGCTACCCGAACTTCACGGTCAGCGACGTCAGCACCAAGGGCGACATCCCGGTCACCCAGCCCCGGACCTACTACGGCGAGCTGATCACCGACTACTCCATCGTCGGCGCCGCCGGCGGCCCGGCCCGGGAGTACGACACCGACTCCTCGACCGTCACCTACGACGGCACCGGCGGGGTGTCGATCGGCAACCTGTTCAACCGGCTGGCCTTCGCCCTCTCCTACGGCGAGCGGAACATCCTGTTCAACTCGTCGATCAACGAGAACTCGAAGATCATGTACATCCGGGATCCCTCGGACCGGGTCAGCCAGGTGGCCCCGTGGCTGACCCTGGACGGGGACCCGTACCCGGCGGTGGTGGACGGCAAGATCACCTGGATCGTCGACGGGTACACCACGCTGGAGAACTACCCCTACGCGGAGCGGACCAGCCTGGGTGAGGTCACCGCCGACACCCTGACCGGCGTCCGGCGGCTGCCCAACAAGACGGTCAGCTACCTGCGCAACTCGGTCAAGGCCACGGTCGACGCCTACAACGGTACGGTGACGCTGTACGCCTTCGACGAGAAGGACCCGGTGCTCCAGACCTGGATGAAGACCTTCCCGGGCACGGTCAAGCCGGCCAGCGAGATCAGCGACTCGCTGCGCTCGCATCTGCGGTACCCGGAGGACCAGTTCAAGGTCCAGCGTGAGCTGCTCACCCGCTACCACGTGAAGGACCCGGGGGAGTTCTTCTCCACCGTGGCGTTCTGGGACGTGCCGTCCGACCCGACCGTCCAGATCAACAGCGGGCCGAACGCCAGCCCGCAGCCGCCCTACTACGTGCTGGCCGGCCTACCCAAACAGGAGGGCGCGAGCTTCCAGCTCACCAGCGCCCTGGTCAGCCTGAACCGGCCGTTCCTGTCGGCGTACGTCTCGGCCAACTCCGATCCGGCGAACTACGGGAAGATCACCGTCCTGCAGTTGCCGGTGGACACGCAGACACCGGGTCCACAGCAGGTGCAGAACCAGTTCGTCTCCTCGCCCGACGTCAGCCGGGAGATCAACCTGCTGCGGCAGAACCAGACGACCATCGAGTACGGCAACCTGCTGACTCTGCCGGTGGCCGGTGGCCTGCTCTACGTGGAGCCGATCTACATCGAGCGGGCCAACCAGGAATCGTCGTTCCCGCAGCTGGCCCGCGTGCTCGTGGGCTACCAGGGCAAGGTCGGCTACGGGGCCCGGCTGGACGAGGCGCTCACCGAGGTGTTCGGCCCCGGGGTCGCGACCCCGGCGCAGGCCACCCCGAGCGCACCGGCGGCGGCGCCCGGCGGCGCGCCGGCGGCATCGCCGAGCCCGTCCATCGCCGCGGCGGCGGGGGCGTCACCGGAGCTGCAGTCGGCGGTCGGCGAGGTCAACTCGGCGCTGACCAAGCTCAAGGCCGCCCAGCAGGCCGGTGACTTCGCCGGCCAGGGCAACGCGCTCGCCGACCTGGACAAGGCGATCAAGCGGTTCGACGCGGCGAAGTCGGCCCCGGCCGCCGGCGCCGGCGCGGCACCGGGGGCACCCGGCAGCACGCCACCGGGCCGCTAGCGTCTGGTCGCGACACACCCCGGAGGCCCGGCCCGCATCCCGCGGACCGGGCCTCCGGCCCGTTCGGCCCGTCCGGCGCCGGGTGGTTCGGCGCCGGGTGGTTCGGCGCCGTTCGGGCCCGGCCGGGTCGTCGGCCGTGCGCCGTGAACGGGCGTGTAGCGCTGTTACTCGCGGGTAGAACAGCAGCAGTCGCCCGTTGATCTTCGATGCGGACGAGTTCTCCGAAAGTGGCCCACGGCCCGGGCCCGATCGATCACCCTGATCACGTGGTGGACGGGCCGTTCCGGGGCAGCGCGGCGGTGCGGGCCGGCCTCGTCACCGAGGCGATGCTGCGCGGGCCCAGGTACCAGCGGGTGTTCCCCGACATCTACGCCCCGGTGGACCTCCCGCTCGACCTCGTGCCGCGTTCCCGGGCCGCCTACCTGTGGCTGGCCGACCGCGGTGTGCTCGCGGGCTACTCGGCCGCCGCGATCTACGCCGCCCCGTGCGCGCCGCTGGACGCCCCGGCCGAGGTGATCACGCCGTCGCGGCACCGCCACGCCCCACCGGGGATGATCGTGCGTCAGGACTCACTCGCCGACGACGAGCACCGGCTCTACCGAGGCGTCCGGCTCACCACGCCGCTCCGAACGGCGTACGACCTGGCCCGGCGCCTGGGTACGGTCGACGCGGTCGTCGCGCTCGACGCCCTGGCGGGTCGGTTCGGCTTCAAGCCCGACGAACTACTCACCCTGTCGGCCCGCTACCCCCGAGCCCGCGGTCGGCGCGGAATCCCGAAGATCGTCATGTTGGCCGAACCGCTCGCCGGGTCGCCCATGGAGACCCGGCTGCGCCTGCTGCTCGAGTGGGCCGGGTTACCGCGCCCGGCCGTCGAGTACGGCATCCCCGATCGGCGGGCGCACATCGTCGCCCACGTGGACCTGGCCTACCCGGACCAGCACATCGCCATCGAGTACGAGAGCGAGGAACACTTCACCCGCGAGCGCGGGATGCGCGACGTCTACCGCTACACCCGCCTGCAGGACCTGGGCTGGCGCGTCTACCGCTACCGGGCCCGCGACATCCTCGGCGAACCAGACCGGGTCGTCGCCGAGCTGCGAAGAGCCCTCCGCGGCGCGGCGTGAACGGCACACACGACCCCCGCCGCGGGCTGCGTTCAGAAGCGTGTAGCATTGGTTTCACCAACGCGGGGTGGAGCAGCTCGGTAGCTCGCTGGGCTCATAACCCAGAGGTCGTAGGTTCGAATCCTACCCCCGCTACCAGGCAGAACGGCCCCCGGAGATCACTCCGGGGGCCGTTTTCGTGTTGGCTACACATCGTCGACGTGGGTCCGCGTCTAACCGTCGTAGTCGACGGTTAGCGTCGACGAGGTCGGGTGGGCCTGACAGGTGAGGACGTAGCCGGCGTCGAGGTCGGCCTGGCCGAGGGCGAAGTTCTGGTCCATGTCGGCCACACCTTCGATGATCTTGGCTTTGCAGGTGCCGCAGGCGCCACCCATGCACGCGTAGGGCGCGTCGGGTGTGCGCTGCAGCGCCGCCTCGAGGACGGTCTCCCCGGCCCGCAGCTCGGTGCGGTGCTCAGTTCCGGACAGCCGGTAGGTCAGCTGCGCGGAGGGGTATTCGGTGCTCGGTGCGGATGGCTTGGTGTAGCCGTAGAACAGTTCGAAGTGGATGTTGTCCGGGTCGACACCGTGGTCGGCGAGCACGTCGCGGGCGGTGGTGGTCAGGCCGATGGGTCCGCAGAGGAACCACTCGTCGACCTCACTCGGGTCGAGTGTGCTGGCCAGCCAGCGCTCCAGCTTCTCCTGGTCGATGATGCCGCGTAGCTCCGGCACGTGGCCCGGGTCGCTGGACAGCACGTGCAGGATCTCCAGCCGGTCGACGTAGCGGGATTCCAGGTCGTCCAGCTCGGCGCGGAACATGGTCGATTCGGCGGTGTGATTGCCGTAGATCAGGGTGAAGCGGCTCTCCGGCTCGACCTCGAGCGCGGTGGTCATCATCGACAGCACCGGTGTGATGCCGCTGCCGGCGGCGATCGCCACGTAGTTCTTGGCCTGCAGCGGATCGACCGGTGTGCCGAAGCTGCCGGTCGGTGTCATCAGCTCCAGCTTGTGGCCGGGTCGCAGGACCTCGGCGGCGAAGCTGGAGAACTCCCCATCGGGGATGCGCTTGACTCCGATCCGCAGCTCCCCGGAGGTCGCCGGTGAGCAGATCGAGTAGTTGCGGCGGACGTCGTTGCCGCCGAGGGTGGTCCGGACCGAGAGGTGCTGTCCGGGTTGGAACGCGAACTCGTCACGCAGAGCCTCGGGCACGTCGAAGGTGATCTCCACGCTGTCGGTGGTCAGGCGGCGGACGGCCTTTACCGGTACCTCGTGGAACACCGCGTGCGGTGCCGTGGAGCTCTTGGGCATCCGCACCGGCAACAGCCGGCCGAGCTTCGCGTTGAGCTTCTTCCACTCGCGGTACTGCTCGGGATTCAGCTGAGCGCCGAACACGGTGGAGATCGCGGCCTCCCGCTCCAGGTAGGCCTCCTCGTTGCGCCGCCACGCCGCCAGGTAGCGGTAGAACGGGATCGAGGGGTGCAGGTGGTGCACCAGGTGGTAGTTCTGCGACAGCAACAGCGGGGTGTAGAGCCACTCCATGCCGACCCGGTTGCGGGTGGCCCGGTAGCGGTTCTCCCGCTGGGTCTCCTCGAGTCCGTGGTGGGGCAGCCAGTCGAACCACCAGGCCAGCACGAAGATAGCGATGCGCTCCGGGATCAGGTAGATCACCGCGAGCATCCACATGTTGCCGGTGACGGCGGCGGTGACGATCCCGGCGATCGTCGCGGTGAACAGCACCCCGGATTCGACCACCTCGCCGCGGGGACGGCGGCGGAGGTTACGCAGGTAGTAGGGAACGTAGGAGAAATCCAGGGTGAGCCAGCGGAACGGCAGCTGCCACCAGGGTCCGTGGCTGGCGTGGGTGTCCGGGTCGTGGTCGTCGTCGTTGGAGTTGCGGTGGTGCTCGATGTGGATGAACCCGAAGGCCTTGAACGCCAGCGCCGGCGACACGAACAGCCACGCCGCCCGCCCGAAGGCGTTGTTCACCCACCGGGTCGAGCTGATCGAGTAGTGCGACGCGTCGTGCACGACGGTGAACATCACGAAGCAGGCGAAAGCGTTCATCGCAATGGACACCGGCCGGGGCAGGCTGCCGGCGATGGCCGCCCAGGTGCCGGCGCCGAACAGCAGCAGCGCCCCGGTGAAGATGGCCACCGTGGGCCAGGCCAGCCCGGGTACCCGCTCGCCGGGGTCGGGTAGGGCGTGGCGCGCCGGGCCCGACGGGGTGGCGGCGGATTCAGTCGTCACGGACATCGATGTCCCCTCTCGGCTTCGCTGCGGCTGGGCACCTGATCAGCAGGCTAGAAGCGGTACGACGGCGCGGTAAGCCCACGTTGGAGCGAAGTGTTCCGGCCGGGCGGACTTTGTCGGCGGCGACAACGGCGCACCCGTCGACGCTGTCATCAGGACAAGGCCGGCGCGCATCGTCCGTCGGGCGCTACCGCTGCGAACCGGGGTCGCCGACCAGCCGCCACGCCTCCACCGCCACGGCCAGTTCACTCAACGCCCCGGGGGCGTCGGTCGAATGCCCGGTGAGGTCGGACAGCCTGCGTAGCCGGTAGCGAACCGTGTTCGGATGGCAGAACAGCCGCGTGCCGGCCTCGGCGACCGATCCTTCACAGGCGCTCCACACCTCGAACGTCTGCAGCAGGGCCTCGCGATCCTGATCGGGCAGGGCGAGGACCGGGCCCAGTACGTCCGACGCTATCGCGGCCGAGGCGTCGGGTGCCGCCGCCACCAGCACGGCGATCGGTGTCTGAGCGAACAACCGCACGCGGGAGTCGGGAAGCGGGCTGCTGCGCAGCGCCACACCGGCCAGGTAGAAGGCGCGGGGAGCCCGGTCGAGATGGGTGAACACCGGGCTGATGCCGACATGACCCGACGCGTGCTGGTCGAGGCATTCGATGATGATCGTCGGATCCGGCTCGGGCATCGCCAACACGCCGACCGTCTGGTGCGGCGCCAGGCGCCACGCCGACACGACATCCCGGTTCCGCAGGATCTTCGAGATCCCGGGAATCGGGTCGCTGTTGAGCGGACGAGCCTCCGCCACCGCGACGAGGAAGTGACCCTCGTGCGGCATACCGAGTCGACCCGCGGTCTCCCACAACATCGCGCGCTCGACGATGGTGCCGGTGATGAGTGCTTCGACCATCGCGGAGCGTTCGTGCTCCTGGCGGAGCAGCATCTCGGTGGTGGCTTCGCGGTAGGCTTCGGTGACCGCATGACCGAAGTGGTCCGCCCGCCACCACAGCTCGGATACGGCGTCGATCAACTCGCCGGGATCGACGGCGCCTCGCGCGGTCACCGTCTCCGCGACCATCTCCCACAGCTGCGCGAACCCGATCCGATAAGCGGCGAGCACGTCAGGCAACGGTATTCCCTGAGCCGCGTGCTCGCGTCCGGTCCGGCGGGGTGGAGATGCGACATCGAGCGCGTCGCCATCAGCCGGCCGGTGATTCAGTACGTACTCGATGTTGTCCCGCACGTAGACGACCAACTGCGGGCGACTGAACCGGCTCGGGTCCCGGTAGAACTCGCTCGCCTCGAGGATGCGGCTCACCGTCCGCTGCGCCAGCTTGTCCAGCTGCGCGCGGACGGCCGGGGCGAAGCGATCCAGCCCCCGCGACGCCGCAGGTGTAGGCATGCCCAAGAAGATACGTCCAACGGGCTGTAGCAGGGGTCGAGCTTCTCCCCGGTGTGCCAGGCCGACCAGATCGCGCGAAGGGCGCGGACGTACTCCTCCATCCGCCGCGCGGGTTCCGACCAGGGATTTCCTCGTGGTGTCGGGCCGCCGTGACGGCGGTGGATCGCTCGGTGTGGGCGTGGTCGCCCAGTGGACGAATGGGTCGCCGAGGCTCACGCGGCCTTCGGGGTGAAGGTGATCGGCACCGAGGCGAGCCCGTTCACCCAGATCGAGGAGTGTCGCTCGACCGGCCCGGACAGTGTCGGCGCGTCGATCCGGCGTACGACCTCCTCCAGGACGACCCGCAGTTCCAGCCGGGCCAGCGGCGCACCCAGGCAGAAGTGCCGCCCGCCGCCGCCGAACGCGTGGTGGTTGACCGGCCTGCGGGTGACGTCGAAGCGTTCCGGATCGGGGAAGATGCGCTCGTCACGGCTGCCGGAGGGATACCAGAGCGCCAGCCGCTGCCCCTCGGACACCGCCACCCCACCCAACTCGGTGTCCTCGGTGGCGGTCCGGGCCATGTAGTTCAGCGGGGTGGTCATCCGCAGGATCTCTTCGATCGCGTTCGGGATCAAGCCCGGGTCGGTGGCCAGGGTGGCGAACTGGTCCGGGTGCTCGGCGAACAACCGCAGCCCGTTGGAGATCGCGTTGCGGGTGGTGTCGTTGCCGCCGAAGAGCAGGATGCCCAGGAACATCATGATCTCTTCGTCGGTCAGCTTCACCCCGTCCACCTCGGCCGCGTAGAGCGCTCCGATCAGCGTCTCCGAGTCTCCGGACAGCCCGGGCAGCAGACCGGAGAAGTACTGGGTCATCTCGATGAGCGAGGTGAAGGCGTCGCCATAGGGGGTGTACTCGGCGACCCCGTCGGCGATCCGGTCGGTCCAGTCGCAGAGCTTGTCCAGGTCGGAGAACGGCGAGCCGAAGAGGCTGGCGATCGCCATCAGCGGAATCTTGATGGCCAGGTCCGGAACGACGTCCATTTCGCCCCGGGCGCACGCCTCGTCCAGCAGGTCGATCACCCAGCGGCGGATGTCGTCCTCCATCCGCGCCACTCGGTTGGGGGTGAAGCCGGCCTGGAAGATGTTGCGGTACTTGATGTGGTCGGGCGGGTCTTTGAACAGCACGACGTTCTGCATCATCTCCAGCGGACCCACGGTGTCCTTGGTCAGCCAGATGCCGCCCTTGTAGGTGGAGAACCGCTTGATGTTCTTGCTGGCCTCGGTGATCTCCACGCCGCCGACGACCGACCAGAAGTCGTCGGTGTGGGCCGAGTTGTTCCAGATCAGCGGCGACTGCTCGCGCATCCGCGCGAACAACGCCAGTGGCGGGCCGTCGTGGAACCAGCCGGGGTCGGACAGGTCGACCCGGTCCAGGTCGACGGTGGCCGGGTCTGCGGTGTGGGGGTCTGCGAACGCCGGAGTGGTCATGGCGTGGTCCTCTGTGCGGGGTACCGGGCTCCGTGATCTTCTGACACTCGAAGCGGGTGCGTCAGAGCCGGAAAGCTGGTTCTCGGAGATCTCTATGTGCACATAGCACATCGCGGCTATCGTCGGGCCATGGACGAGGGGGCTGCCGATGCCGCGCTGGCCCGGCTCGCCGGCGAGGTCGCCGAGCGATTTCGCGGCTTCCCCGACGAGGCCGTCGAGGACCTGCTGCGCCATGCCCCCGCACTCGCGTCGGCGCGCGCGATCGAGGACATGTTCCGCACGGTGGTCCGCGAACACGGCCAGTCGATACTGCGGCTACTGAGCAATCCCGTCGCCCGAGACGTGGTCGGGCCGGCCGCGTACACGGCACAGTTCGCCCGGGCGTGTGCCCGGATCGGGGTGCCGGCCGCCTCGGTACTGCGCAGCTACCAACGCGGGCACGAGTTGGTGTGGCACTGGTGGTCCGGCCAGGTGGAGCAGCACGTATCCGACGCCGAGTCCCGTGCGGCGGTGACCGCGCGACTCGCCGAGCTGCTGATGGCCTACGTCAGCAGCGGCATGGCGGTCACCGTCGAGGTGCACGCCGCGGAAACCGCACGAGAGACCGCCGGAGGCTCCTGGCGGCGGCGCGACGCCGTGTTGGAGATCGTGGAGAACCGGGCCCGGCATGCGGCATCCAGACTGTCCGTGCTCCTGGGCCACGACCTGAGCCGCTGGCAGCTGGGATTCGTGGCGTGGCTTCCACGCGACGACGCGGACGACTGGACCGGCCTGGAGAGCGCTGTGCGGACCTGGGCCACCGCCGCCACCGGACGTCGCCCGCTGCTCGTCGCGGTCGATGGACGCATGGTGTGGGGTTGGGTCGAAGGAACTGCCCCGCCGGTATGGAGCGCGGCCCCGCCTCCACTCCGGCAGCTGCGCGTCGCCGTCGGCCAACCCGGGCGGGGCCTGGAGGGATTTCGGCTCAGCCACCGGGAGGCGACCTTGGCCCGAGGGCTCGCCGACCGGCTGACCGGGCCGGAACTCCGATACTCCGAGCTCGCCACCGTGGCCTTGCTCCGGGAGGATCCCGACCTGCGCAGCCGCTACGTCGAGTCCGCGCTGGGCGACCTCGCCCGAGTCGGCGCCCGGGAGAGCGTGCTGCGCGCGACGGTCCGCGCCCACCTGCGTGCCGGCGAGAACGTGCGGGCCGTCGCACGGGAGCTGCACCTGCACCGCAACACCGTGCAACAACGGCTGGACCAAGCCGAACAACTGCGCGGCCGCCCACTCGCCGAAGACCGCCTGACACTCGCCGTCGCGCTGGAGATGCTCATCCACGGAGCCGACCGCTGACGCAGCACCGCCGTCGGCTCATCAACGGCACGGTTCCAGCCCGCGCTGACTCGGACGCCGCTGGAACAGACCGCGGGCTCCGGACGACCGCTCATGGTCACGCTGGAGGTCACGGCGACCTCGGGGACGGGCCGCGACAGGTGAGACGCAGCGCGCCGGCCGAGCCGTCCGCCGCCACGAAGTCGCAGCGTCAGCGCGGTTCTACAGGCAGGGAATCGCACGCGGCGGGACAGGCGAGACCATGCCGGATCGCCTCATAGCCCAGAGGTCGTAGGTTCGAATCCTACCCCCGCTACCAGGCAAAACGGCCCTCATAGATCACTCCGAGGGCCGTTTTCGTGCGCCGGTATGGCTCTGCGGGCGCGTATCCGGGATGGCCAACACCTCGACCGGGACCAGTCGGGATGGCCGTTGGCCACTCGTTCGGCGCGGAGCTGCCTCGCATAGTATCGTCACGATACTTACTGAAGATCGCTCACGCCGGCGCGTCAACGGAGGTGCTCTGTGGTTCTGCACCGCGACTACCCGGGCCAGGAATGCTCGGCGGCGCGAGCGCTGGAGATCGTAGGTGAGCGCTGGACGCTGTTGATCGTGCGGGATGTGCTGCTGGGGGTGCACCGCTTCGACCAGCTCGTGGAGACGGTGGGCACCACTCGCGCGATGCTGACCCGCCGACTGGGCGCGCTGGTCGCCGACGGAATCGTGGAGAAACGCCGCTACCAGACCAACCCCGAGCGGTTCGAGTATCACGCCACGGACAAGGGCCGCGAGCTGTTCGGCGTGATCGCCACGCTGATGCAGTGGGGCGAGCGGCACTACGGCCCCGGCCGCGTCATGGTCCACGACTCCTGCGGCCGGCCCATAGATCCCCAACTGAGCTGCGGCTGCTGCGGACAACCCGCACGGCTCGAGGACGTCAGCCGCCCCACACCATCGGACTCCTGGAGAACCCCGTGATTCAACTCCCCGCCCGACTCGAACACGGCGTGTTCGACACCCAGGCTCCCAAGCTGATCAAGTACCTCGGCACGGTGCCCACGGCGAAAGCCCAGGGAACGGTGGCCGAGGTGTACGACCAGATGCGCCGGGAGTTCCAGCTCGTCCCGCCGGTCACCCTGCACGCGCCGAACCCCGAGCTGCTGGCCGGCGTGTGGGGCATGCTGCGCGAGACCATCGTGGCCGGCCCCGTCGATCGCACCCTGCGGGAGGTGGTCTGCGAAGCGGTGTCGCAGATCAACCAGTGCACCTTCTGCGTCGACGCCCACAGCACCCTGCTCACCGGCCTCGCCCACAAGAGCACCGCCGACGCCATCCACGCGAACCGGCCCGACCTGATCGACGACCCGACCATCCGCTCGGTCGCCCGCTGGGCCCTGGCCAACCGCGAACCGGACGCCGAGGTGCTCCGCAACCCACCGTTCCCCACGGAGTCCGCCCCCGAGCTCATCGGCTCGGCGGTCTGCTTCCACTACATCGATCGGATGGTCAGCGTCTTCCTCGCGGACTCACCCGTGCCTTTGCCCACCTGGCTTCGCTGGCTGCGTGGCACGGTGATCCGGGTCGCGGGCTCGACTGTCGGTAAACGGATCATGAGCGTCGACGTCGTATCCGGAGGCGCGGTCGGCTCCCTACCCGAAGCCCAACCGTCCCCGGAGTTCTCCTGGGCCGAGACCAACCCCGCCATCTCGGCGGCGATCGGGCGACTGGAGGCGGTCGTTGAGAAGCACGGCAGGCAAGCCCTCCCCGAGGCGGTCCGGACCCTCGTCGCCCGGCGGGTCGCGGACTGGAACGGTGAGCAGCCCAGCATCAGCCGCGGCTGGGTGGACACCGCCGTCAGCTCACTCGACGAACCCGAGCAGCCCGCGGGCCGGCTGACCCTCCTGGTGGCTCTCGCTCCGCACCAGGTCGACGAGACGATCATCCGGGCGTTCCGAGACCGCCACCCCTCCGACGAAACCCTGCTCGCCGCGACCGCCTGGGCCAGTTTCACCGCCACCCGCAGGATCGCCGGATGGCTCACACCGGCGGCCGTGACGCGCTAGCCACGAGCACCGCAGCCGGCTCGAACGTTTGAGAGGACCCATGGCCACCCTGGTCAGCTTCCACGCCCACCCCGACGACGAGACCGTGCTCTGCGGCGGCACCCTCTACCTCGCCGCGCAGGCCGGTCACCGGGTGGTCCTGGTGTGCGCCACCGACGGCCGGCGCGGCGAGTACCCGGACAACCTGCTGGCGCCCGGCGAATCACTGGCCGAACGACGTCGCCGGGAGCTGGCCGACGCGGCGCGCATCCTGGGCATCGCCCGCGTGGTGCACCTGGGCTACCACGACTCCGGCATGCTCGGCGACCCCGGCAACGTCGACCCGGACAGCTTCCACGCCGCCGACCTCGAGCAGGCCGCCGGGCGACTCGCGACGGTGCTGCGCGAGGAGTCCGCCGAGCTGCTGACCGTGTACGACCACCACGGCACCTACGACCACCCCGACCACGTGCAGGTACACCGGGTGGGCGTGCGAGCCGCCGAACTGGCCGGCACCCCGGAAGTCATGGAAGCCACCCTCTGCCGCGACCGGATCGCCCGGATGCGTGCCCACCTGGACCCGGCCGCCGCCGACCGGTCCCGCGTCGAGGGCACCGAAGAGGACACCATCGGCCTGCCCGAATCCGAGCTGAACACCCGGGTCGACCTCGGACCGGCCCTGGACATCAAACGAGCGGCCCTCGCCGCCCACGCCAGCCAGTACCCGAAGGAATCGTTCTTCCGCCGACTACCCGACGAGGCGTTCGTGATCGGCTTCGGCACCGAGTGGTACCGCCGCCGCCCCACGTCGAACGGTCAGGTCCGCGCCACGTACCCATTCGCCGAAGGTTGATCGCCGGGTCGAAGGCAGAGCGATCGACAGCGGAGCGCACGTCGCGCAACGGCCGGGATCAGTCCGGTGGCGGCCGCTCCCGGTAGAACGCCTCGATCGCGGCCTGCATCTCGGCGTCGCGTTCGGGCAGGAAGGTGATCTGGTCGATCGTCATGCTCGGCTTGACGAAGTCGATCAGCCAGCAGTCGTCGTCCCGGGTGCCGCCGAAGGAGTGCGGCACGTCCGGCGGGATGTGGATCAGGTCGCCCTCGAGCTGCTCGTACACCCGGCCGTCGGTGTAGACCAGCCCGCCGCCGCGCAGCACCACGCCATAGTGGTGGGTCGGGTGGCGGTGCATCCCGGTCTGCTGCGCCCGGCCCATCCAGCAGTACAGGACGCTCAGCTCCGAGCTGCCGGTGGTCGGCCAGATCTTCCACAGATCGCCACCGGTCTGCGGGTCGACCACCGGCGCCGCTCGGGTGTCAGGGCCGGCCAGATCGGCGAGCCGGTACAAGGTGATGCGCTCGCCGGTGCGCCAGCCCTCCATGGCCGTGAACGTACCTGTCAGTCTCGATCGCTCACCAGGGCCGGGAGCACGAAGTTGACGATCATGTTGCGCGGGGCGTCCGGCTGGTACGGCTCGTCCAGCCAGCCGACGAACATGATCTGCAGGCAGGCCAGCCACGCGCAGACCGAGTCCAGGTCCACGCCGTCCCGCAGCTCGCCCCGGGCGGCGGCCGCTTCGAGGATCGGCATCCACAGCTCGGCGGTCATCCGGCTGCCCGCCTGCGTCGGGCCGAGGATCCGGGCGGCGGCGTCGCCGTTCCTCGGGCCGATCACCATCTTCACGTAGGTGTCCTTCCGGCCCTGCTCGACCAGGTAGACCAGGCCCTCGACCAGCGAGTCGGCGAAGCTCGGCTGCGACTCGATGAACCCCCGCGCCCGCTCGATCAGCTTGCGGCAGCGGTACTCCACGATGGCCAGGATGAGCGAGTCGCGGTCGGCGAAGTAGCGGTAGACCGTGGTGCGCGACATCTGCGCCTCGGCCGCGATGTCCTCCATCGTGGTCTTCGCGATCCCGTACCGGGACAGGCAGGCCTCCGCCGCCCGCATCAACTGTCGCCGGGTCGCCTCCGTATCGGTAATCGCCACACCACGAGGCACGCGGGCACCTTCCCTTGACGCGAGACCAGCCCGACGGTACAACAGGCAACACGACGGTACAAAAGTCGTCCTATGTAACATCGTGCTATCACGGTCCGCCGGGAGACGTCATGCAACCGCTGCACGCCCGATCCAGCATCCACCTGGCCGCCGCCTGGTGCGGCATCGCCTACATCCTGATGCTGCTGCTCGGCTGGGGCCTGGTCGCCGGCTTCGTTCCGCCGCTGCACCCCGACGCCGGGCCTCAGGAGGTCGCCGCGCTCTACCAGGCCGACGCCACCCGGATCCGCATCGGCATGGTCGTGGTTCTGTTCGGCGCGCTGGTGTTCATCCCGTTCGCCGCGATACTGACCCGGTTCATCGCGCGGATCGAAGGCGGGATGGGCGTCCTGACCTACACCGCCCTGCTCGGCTCCGCCGGCAACATGATCCTCACCTTCTACCCGGCCATGACCTGGCTCATCGCGGTCTACCGGCCGGAGCGCGACCCCGAGATCCTGTCCCTGATGAGCGACGCCGGCTGGCTGCAGTTCGTCGGCGGCGCGACCGTCCTACTCGGCATGCCGTTGGCCATCGGGGTCGCGGCGCTGATGGACCGCAGCCCGGACCCGGTGTTCCCCCGCTGGGCCGGCTACCTGCAGTTCTGGCTGATCCTGCTGATCATCCCGGACCAGCTGCTGTTCTTCTTCCGCAGCGGGCCACTGTCCTGGAACGGGCTCTTCGGGCTCTGGATCCCGGTGACCTCGTTCGCCGTCTGGTTCGTGTCCACGTTCTACTTCCTGCGCCGGGCCGTCCTGAAGGAGCGGGTCGCCCCGGCCCCCGTCCACGACGCCCTCGTCTGAGGTCGGTTATCGGCTCGCTTTCCAGTGGGCGTAGGCGGCGGGGAGGCACACCGCGCAGGGGCGGTATCCGGCCGCCACCGCCGTCGCCTCGTCGGCGAAGAACACCCGGTGCGCGACGTACCCGCCCCGGGCGATCGCCCGCAGCGCCGACGGGCAGTCCAGCCGCCCGTACAGGCGGCCCCGGCGATGGCCGCCGACGGTGCCGGGCACGTCGCTGGTGAAGGGTTCACCGTCCGCGCCGAGCAACGCGTAGCCGCTCACTACAGCAGCGCCGGCGGCAACGCGCCCTCGTGGGTGAGCAGTTGGACCTTGCGCTCGACGCCGGCCGCGTAGCCACGCATGCCGCCGTCCGCGCCGATCACCCGGTGGCATGGGCGGACCAGCAGCAGCGGGTTGGCGCCGATCGCCGCCCCGAGCGCCTGGATCCGTTCGCGCGGCAGGTCCAGGCGCTCGGCCAGCGCGCCGTACGTGGTCGTCACGCCGTACGGGATGTCGTCCAGCGCGTCCCACACCCGCTGCTGGAACGCGGTGCCGGCCGGGGTGACGGCGAGGTCGAACCGGGTGAGCTCGCCGGCGAAGTAGGCCCGGAGCTGCTCGACGACGTCCCCGAACAGCTCCGGTGCGCGGCGCCACGCCGGCTCGACCGCGGGCGGGTTCCGGTGGCCGGGCATCGTCAGCGAGGTCAGGGTGACCTCCGCGCCCCCGGACGTCGTGCCCACCAGCAGCAGCTCGCCCAGCGGGCTGGACACCTCCGTGTACACGATCATCGTCGTTCACCCTCCTCGCTCGTCGTCCACCGGGAAGACGCACGGGAAGGCGCCGGCGTGAGGTCGGACCCTACTTCCCGATCCCGTAGCGGAGCAGGAGCAGGCCGTTGTCGAACCCGGTGGCCTCGATCAGGGTCAGGTCCCGCCGGTCGGTGAAGACGCGGGTGCCCCGACCGAGGGTCACCGGACAGACCATCATCCGCACCTCGTCGACCACGCCGGCGTCCAGCAACGAGCGCATGAGGGTCAGGCTGCCCCACAGCCAGAGGTCCTTGCCGTCCCGCTGCTTGAGCTCCCGGATCGTGGCGGCCGGGTCACCGGTCACGGTCGCGGCGGGGAAGTCGCCCCAGGGGGCGTCGTCCAGCGTCGACGAGGCGACGAACTTGGTCAGCCGGTTCACCTTCTCGCCGTACTCACCCTGCTCGGCGGCGTGCGGCCAGTAGTCCTTGCTCTGGGCGTAGGTGTTCGCGCCGAGGATCATCGTGTCGACCGAGTCGATGAACGCCATCACGTTGGTCTTGAACGGGGTCTCGGTGTCGTCGGAGAACGGCTCCGCGGATACGAAACCGAGCCCGCCGTCCTCCTCGGCGGCGATGCCGTCGGCGGTGACCCACTGCTGGACGATGAGCTTGCGCATGTCGAGAACTCCCTGGTCGGTGGCTTACCCGCGGCCGTACCGACCGCGTCCACCCCGGGGACGGAGCCGGCGGGCCGATCTCGACATCGGTCCCCACCGGCTCCCACCCGTCCGCTCAGTTCGGGACGGCGTCCAGGAACCCGTGCACGCGCTCGATGCGGCCGTCCGCACCGGTCACGACCACGTCGAAGCCGACGACCGGGGCGTCACCGGGGCCGTCGAGCACCTCGGCCGGGCCGGCGACCCAGCGGAAGCGGGCCTGGTTGTGGTGCGCGTCCACCGGGCCGTGCAGGCGGAACTCGAAGCCCGCGAGCTGCTGCTGCGCGGCGCCGATGAACCCGGCGATCCCGTCGTGGCCGGTGACCTCGGCGAGCGGGTCGGTGTAACCGGCGTCCGGGGTGAACAGCTCGGCCACCCGGCCCAGCCGGCGGTCCGCGTCGGTCTCGTTGAAGGCGGCGATGTAGCGGTGGGCGAGGTCGTCGAAGTCGGCCATCGGGGTGTCCTCTCGGCTCGGATCGGTGATGCCGCCGATCCTGAACCGGGGACGGGAGCCCGCGCGATTACCCGCCGGGTAATCGTCGGCGCGCGCGGGCGGCCATAGCGTGCCGAGCATGGACACACGTGCGGTGACCGAGGAACTGTTCCGCCGGATCGCGGGCGGCGACCCGGCCGAGATCGCCGAGCTGTACGCCGAGCGGGTCGACTGGCGGCTCAGCTGGCCGGCGAGCGAGCTCGGCGCGGACATCCCGTGGATCCGGGCCCGGACGACCCGGGCGGACGTCGAGGACCACTACCGCACCCTCGCCGAGCATCACCGGCCCGACGAGGCGACCGCGGACGTCAGCGCGATCGTGGTGGACGGCCCGGACGCCGTCGTGATCGGCGAGCTGGGGCAGACGCTGCGCGCGACCGGAGTCAGCTACCGGGCCGGGTTCGCGCTGCACCTGACCGTGGCCGACGGACGGATCGTCCGGCAGCACATCGTCGAGGACAGCCTCGCCGTGCGGCGCGCGCTCTCGGCTCGGCCGACGCCGGGAGGCTGACGGGTGAGGCTGACCGGGGCGGCTACCGTGGTCGTCGTGCCGCTCAGCGTCCCGCCCCAGCCGATGACCGGCCTACCGGTGACGGACCTGCGGGCGGACTGCGGGCGCTGCTTCGGGCTGTGCTGCGTCGCGCTGCCCTTCGCCGCCTCGGCCGACTTCGCCGTCGACAAGGCGGCCGGGGATCCCTGCGACCACCTGGCCGGGGACTTCGGCTGCGACATCCACGGCACGCTGCGGCGGCGGGGGTTCACCGGGTGCACGGTCTACGACTGCTTCGGGGCCGGCCAGCAGGTCTCCCAGGTGGTGTTCGACGGCCGGAGCTGGCGTGACCACCCCGACACCGCCGGCCGGATGTTCGCGGTGTTCCCGGTGGTCCGCGCCCTGCACGAGCTGCTGTGGTACCTCGCCGACGCGCTGGCGCGGCCGACGGCCCGGCTTGTCCACGGGCAGCTGCGGGCGGCGGCGGTCAAGCTCGCGGAGCTGAGCGGGTCGGACCCCGCAACGCTGGCCGGGCTGGACGTGTCCGGACCACGCGACGAGGTCAACGCCCTGCTGCTGCGGGCCAGCGAGCTGGTCCGGGCCGGGGTCGCGGGCCGGCGGCGGAACCACCGAGGCGCCGACCTCATCGGTGCCGACCTGCGGGGCGCGAAGCTCGCCGGGGCCGACCTGCGAGGCAGCTACCTGATCGGCGCCGACCTGACCGGCGCCGACCTGCGCACGGCCGACCTGATCGGCGCGGACCTGCGGGCCGCGAAGCTGGGCGGCGCCGACCTCACCGACGCCCTGTTCCTCACCCGGTTCCAGGTCAACGCGGCTACCGGCGACGCACGCACCACGCTGCCGCCGGGGCTCGAGCGCCCCGCGCACTGGAGCACCCGGTAGCGCTCAGGCGCCGACCAGGCCGGTCTGCAGGTGCTCGTACACCACCGAGGTACGGACGTCGGCGACCTCACGCCGCTGGGTCAACCGGTCGATCACGAAGGCGTAGAGGTGCTGATCGTCGGCCACGGCCACGTGCACCAGGAAGTCCTCGGTGCCGGTCGTGACGAACACCCCGAGCACCTCGGGCAGCCGGGACGCCCAGTCCCGGAAACCCTCGATGACCGCCCGGGACGGCGGCCGGATCCGCACGGCGATCAGGGCCTGGAGCGGGCGGCCCAGCGCGGCGAGGTCGACCACCAGCCGGGCGCCCCGGATGACCCCCCGCTCGCGCAGCGCCCGGGTGCGGTCCAGCGCCGTGGTCGGGGCGACCCCCACGGCGGCGGCGATGTCCCGGTTGGACCGCCGAGCATCGCGCCGCAGTTCCCGCAGGATCGCCGTATCAAGTTCGTCCAGAGGCGCCATGGGGCCACTGTAGTCGTACGAAATACGGACTGAGTAGACGAAAGGCGGATCACGTTCATAGATTTCGGATATGACCCGTCACCTGTACGCCAGCTATCCGGGGTTCTCGCCGGACGAGATCCGCACCGACCAGCCCACCGGCCAGGCGCGGCTGAAGTGGGTGGTCGTGGTGGACGAGGCGCTGGACCCGGGGCGGGCCGCGAACGCCGCGGTCTGCGTGGCGGCGGCGACCTCCCCGGCGGTGGTCGGGCTGCTCGGGCCGGACGCCGTGGACGACGCCGGTTCCACGCACCCCGGTCTGCCCTGGGCCGGCTGCACGGTGCTGCGCGCCCCGGCCGCCCGGCTGGCCACCCTGCGGGCCCGGGCGTCGGGCTCGGAAGGGGTGTTCGTCGCGGACATGCCTGCCGCGGCCCAACGGACCCGGGTCTACGACACCTACCTCGCCGAGGTCGCCGCCGGCCCGCTGGACTACCTGGCCCTGAGCATCATCGGGCCGCGCAACCGGGTGGCCGCGATGGTGCACGGGCTGGAGCTGCTCGGCTGATCGACCGGAGGCGGGTGGCGCAAGGCGGCCGCAAGGGGCCTGGCCGACGCTGGTGGCCGCACACCCACCGGGTCGGCGTACGGCCCCGAACCAGCGAGGTGCCGATGAGTACGGATCAGGCCTGCGGCCTGCGTGACCTGTGGCCGGGGCGGTCGACCCACCTGCCCGGGGAACAGCGGTACCGGGACGGGGTCCTGGCCTGGAACCGGACGGTGACGCACGAACCGGCCCTGGTGGTGGTCGCCCGGGACGCCACCCACGTGGCCGACGTGCTGCGCACGGCCGGTGTGCTGCGCGAACCGGTACGGGTGCAGTCCACCGGGCACGGCGCGCTGGCCCCGGCGGTGGGTGGCGTCCTGCTGGACGTCGCCGGCCTGAGCCGGGTGGCGGTCGATCCGGAGGCCCGGACGGCGAGCGTCGGCGCGGGTGCCCGCTGGCGTGAGGTGATCGGGGCGGCCGCCCGGTACGGGCTCGCCCCGTTGTCCGGCTCGACGGGCGGACTCGGCGCGGTGGGGTACACCCTGGGCGGCGGCAAGGGCTGGCTGATGCGGCGGTACGGGCTGGCCGCCGACGCGGTGGAGTCGGCGGAGATCGTCACCGCGGACGGCCGGTGCCGGGTGGTCGACGCCGTCGGCGAGCCGGACCTGTTCTGGGCCTTACGCGGCGGCGGCCCCAATCTGGGGGTGGTGACGGAGCTGACGATGCGGCTGGTGCCGGTGACCGAGGTGTACGCGGGTGGGCTGTACTGGCCGGTCGAGCGGGTGCGGCCGGTGCTGGAGGCGTTCGGCGAGTTCACCGCGACCGTGCCGGACGGGGTGACCAGCGAGCTGGACGTGCTGCACCTGCCCCCGGACCCGGCGCTGCCCGAGCCGTTGCGCGGGGCGTCCGTCGTCCGGGTCGTCCTCTGCTCGCTCGACGGGCGCGGGCCCACCGACGGGTTGCTCGCGCCGCTACGGCGGAACCCGGGGCTGCTGCTCGACACGGTGGGCCCGATGCCGTTCACCGAGCTGGACTCGGTGTGCATGGAGCCGGTCGAGCCGCGGCCGATCCGGCGCTGGGCGGGGGTGCCGACCCCGACCGGCGACGCCCGCCCGGCCGAGGCGGTGCTCGACGCGATCGCCGAGCTGGCGCCCCGGCGGGACGCGGGTTACGTCTCGCTGCAGCTGCACCACGTCGGCGGGGGCGTCCGCCCGCCCGAGGACCGGGCCGGGCTGGCCTACTGGTGCGGTGACCACATCGTGCAGCTGGTCTCGGTGACCCCGGGGCCGGAGGCGGTGGCCGCCGCCCGGCGGGCCGGGGCCGACCTGGCCGCCGCCCTGGACGGCCGGCTCACCGGCTACGTTCCGTTCACCTTCCTCGGCGAGGACGACCCGGTGATCTCCGCCTTCCGGCCGGATCACCTGCGCCGGCTGCTCGAGGTCAAGGCGGACTACGACCCGAACGGCATCCTCGGCGGGGACCGGGCGCTGGCCCCGAGGGTCCCGCTCGGCTAGCTCGCGGTGAGCCGGCTACTCGGTGAGCACGGTGCGGAAGCCGGGCACGTCGCCGTAGCGGCGGGCGGCGTCGGCCCGGTGGCGGCGGGCCGCGTCGGGCCGGTCGAGGCGGTCGGCCAGCCGGGCCAGGGTGAGGTCCACCGGCCCGGTGCAGGCCATCAGGGTGCCCATCACGGACACCTCGCCGGCCCTGGGCAGCAGCAGCTCGTAGAGCCGCGCCGGGTCGGGCAAGCCCAGCCGGGCCGCGACCTCGCCGCGCTCGGCGGTGGTGAAGTCGGTGTGCCAGCTGCTGGTGGCGGGGTCGGTGTCCAGCTGCCAGCGGTCCACCAGTTCCCGGGCGAGGTCGACGTCGCCCGCCCGGGCCACCGCGAGCACCACCGTCGGGTGCAGCGACTCGCCGAAGCGCACCGTGTCGGCCACCCGGACCAGCTCGGCGACGTCCGAGGGAGCCGCTCCGGTGAGCCGGTCCAGCGCGGCCCGTTGGGCGGCCCAGCCGATCTCGGCGTGCGCGAACCCGGACCGGCGGGCTTCCCGGTAGGCCTCGGCGATCCCCCGTTCGGCCGCCGCCCACTCGCCCCGCAGCATCGCCCCGGTGATCTGCTGGTAGGTGGCGTGCGCCTCGGCGTCCGGGATACCCACCCGGCGGGCGACGGCCCCGCTGACCGCGAGCTCCCGGGCGCACTCCGCCAGCCGCCCGGACCGCAGCAGCAGGGGCATCCGGTGCATCCGGGCGAACACCTCCGTGGCCGCCGGCAGACCGCGCCCGACCAGGTCCAGCGCCTCCTCGGTGGCGGCCAGCCGGTCCGGTTGGCGATGCGGGTACCAGATCGCCCGCACGTAGCTGTTCAGCGCCTGTCCGAGCAGCGCGGCGTCCCCGGTGTCCCGGGCGAGGTCGACCGCGCGGCGCGCCATCCGCTCCACCTCGACGGGATCGGCGCCGGCCAGGTCGAGCCGCTGGGCCAGCACCCCGCACAGCACGGATCGCCGGGCCGCCGGCAGCTCCGCCCCCAGCAGCGCCCGCAGAGTGCGGATCACCGCCCGCTCCGCGGGGGCGGGCAGCTCGCAGGTCCACAGGGTGACCCGGCCGAGCACCGCGACCGCGTCGAGCAGCGCCGGGTGCGGTTCCGGCCCGGTGCCGTGGGCCTCGGTGAGGGCCGAGGCGGCGGCCGTGGCGCTGCCGCCGACGTCCCCGACCAGGCCCCGCTCCTCGCTCAGCGCCAGCAGGGTGGCCAGCCGCCGGTCCGGGTTCCCGTCGGCGGGCAGCACGGCCAGCGCCCGTTCCCGGTGCCGCACGGCCCGGTCGGGAGCCAGCCAGGCGCGGGCGTGCTCGGCGGCGCCCGTGCAGGCCTGGTAGGCGCGCTCGTCGGTCATGCCGTGCGCGGCGTGGAACCGGTGCCGGGCCAGCTCCTCGAGGCGCCCGCCGGCCGGGTACTCGGCCTCCACGGCGGCGGCCAGCTCGGCGTGCATCCGGGCCCGCTCCCCGGGCCCGACCCGGGTCACCAGCGCCTGCCGGGCGATGTCGTGGGCGAACGACCAGCGCAACGTGTCGGGGTCCTGGCGGATCAGCCCGGCCCGCTGCGCCGGCTCGAGCGCGGCCACCAGCTCCGCCGGCCGGGCCCCGGTCGCCCGGACCAGCACGCCGGTGTCCAGCTGGGCACCGCCCAGGGCGGCCAGCCGCAGCAACGCCCGGCTCGGCGCGGGGAGCCCGGCGAACCGTTGCGCCACCACCGCCTGCACGGTGGACGGCACCCCTGGACCGGTCGGCTCGGCGCCGCCCCGCCACAGCCGGAGCAGCTCGGTGAGGTAGAACGGGTTGCCCCCGGTGCGCCGGTGCAGCTCGACCGGGTCGGGCTCGGCCAGGTCCTGACCGGCACCGTCGGCGACCACGAGGGTCTTGACCTCCTCGACGGTCAACGACGGCAGGGTGATCCGGCGGACGGCGGGTTCGCGGTCGAGCACCTCCGGCATCCCCGCGGTGTTCTCGTAGGTGCCGTCGAAGGTGCGCCAGGTGGCCAGCACCATGCAGCGGTGGCGGCCCAGTCCGGCGGCCAGCAGCCGCAGCACCTGCAACGACAGCGCGTCGGCCCACTGCGCGTCGTCCAGCACGAGCAGCAGCGGCCGGTCCGCGGTGTCCGCGAGGAGGGTGTCCGCCACCCGCTGGGCCAGCCGGAAGCGGGCCGCCGGCAGGTCGGTCCCGGCCGCACCGGTCTCGGGCAACGTCAGGTCGAGCGCGGTGAGCGCCCGTTCCCAGGGCCACAGCGGCGGCACCGCCATGTCCCGGGGGCAGGTCACCCAGACCGTGCGCAGGCCGCGCGCGTGCACGGCGTCCCGGGCACTCTCGGCCAGCCGGGTCTTGCCGATACCGGCCTCACCCTCGACCAGCAGCAGCATCCCGTCGCCGGCCAGCGCCCGGTCCGACAGCTCGTCGAACAGCGCGAGCTGCTCCTCCCGGCCGACCAGCGCGGGCAACCCCGGCGGCGTCGTTCCCGGCCGGTCCCCGAGTCGATCCGCCGATCCGGCCCGGTCCCCGGCCGTCGGCGGGACCGCCGTCGGTCGTACCGCTGTAAGTTGCCCGGCCGGCGGTTGCGGGCGCAGTCCGGGGTCGTGGCGCAGGATGGCCATCTGCAGCGCCTCGGTACGCGGCTCCGGGGTGACGCCCAGCTCCTGGTCCAGCAGGGTCCGGCAGGCGGCGTACGCGGCCAGCGCGTCGGCCTGGCGCCCGTCCAGGTAGTCGGCCAGCATCTGGGCCCGCCAGTACGCCTCGCGCAGCGGCTGCTCCCGCACCAGGGCCCGGGCCACCGCCCCGGCGGCGGTGGGCCGGCCGACCGCCGCGAGCGCCGCCGATCGGCGTTCCAGGGCCCGCAGCCTCAGCTCCCGCAGGGGCAGCGCCAGCCCGTCCCGCTCGGCCTGGTCACCCAGCTCCGCGAAGGGCTCGCCCCGCCACAGCGCCAGGGCGGCGTCCAGGTCGGCCAGGGCCGCGTCGGGTGTGGCCTGCTCGGCCCGGTCGAGCAGCGCCTCGAACAGGCCGGCGTCGACTTCCGGTGGTTCGACGTTGAGCCGGTATCCGGAGCCGGTCGTGGTGATCAGGCCCTCGGCGCGGTTGGTCGGCCGCCCGGGTTCCAGGCGCGCGCGCAGCCGGGAGACGTAGGCGTGCAGGGTGGCGACCCCGGACGCGGGCGGCGCGGTGTCCCAGACCCGCTGGATGAGCCGATCGGTCGAGACCACCCGGCCGGCCTCGGCGATCAGCGCGCACAGCAACGCCTTCTGCCGGGAGCCGGTGATCTCCACCGGTCGGCCGGCCGGGTCCTGCACCTCCAGCGGTCCGAGCACCGCGAACCGGGGCATCCACGGTCCTCCCCACGCACGCCGGGGGTCGGCCGGGCCCCTCGTCCCGACCGACCGTCCTCGGCCGGTCCAGCCGTCATGATCTGGCAGGGCCGCGCGGGAACGCCACGGAAATAGCCGGTGGCACGACTCCTCTCAGCGTGCGCCGTCATTCCCTCAGTTCACGTCACAGAGGGTGTGCCGGAAGCTCATCACCCGCGAGTACGCCGGGTTGACCTCGTCCTTGACCTGGACGTACACCCGGCGCTGGTCGGCCACCGCCTGGTAGTCGTTCTGCAGCAGCACGACGTCCGGCATCAGCGAGGCCGGGGTGTGCGGCTTGAGCGGGACGATGATCTCCACCGCGTGCCGGAAGTTGGCCGGGCTGCCGATCTCGTCGGGCGTGCCCCAGAGGGCCAGGTCGGCGGTCTGCCGGCAGTAGCCGGCGACGTTGTCCGGGGTCATCCCGTTCGCCGCCGCCACCTGGGCCGGGGTCGTGCCGCCCCCGGTGCCCGGCGGCGCCACCGGGCCGGCGCCCGGCGCCTGCCCCGCGTCGTAGCCGGAGGCGGTGCCGCCCGTCGCCGGGACACCGGCCCGGTCCGGGCCGCCGGTGGTCGAGCCGGCCGGGGCTCCGCCGGCGGCCGGGGCCGGCGCGGCGGTCGGCGAGAGCATCCGCTCGGCCGTCCCGCACCCGGTCAGGCCGCCGACGGTGGTCGCCGCCGCGACGGCGACCAGGATGGCCAGCCGGGTCGGGCGGAGCAGGTGACGCGTCACGATGGTGATCTCCTCTAGGTCGGATGTCTCGGGCCCGGCCGCTTCTCCGGTGCGCTGGTTCGAGCCTGCCGAGGAGCCGTTTCAGTGATCTTGCAGCGCGCTAGCAAGAACCGGTGCGGGCGAGGACCTCGGCCAGGTGGGCGGCGGCGACCCGGGTGCCGTCCAGCCGGATGGTGGGGGCCAGACCGCGTGCCCGTTCGGCGGTGCCCGGTTCCAGGGCGTGGGCCAGCGCGTCGGCCAACGACGCCGACTCGGGCATGCCGGACGGCACGCCGGCGCCGATGCCGAGGCGTTCCACCCGGGCCGCCCAGTACGGCTGGTCGTAGCGCTGCGGGACGAGCACCTGCGGTACCCCGGCCCGGGCCGCCGCCGTGGTGGTACCCGCGCCGCCGTGGTGCACGGCGGCGGCCAACCGGGGGAACAACGCCCGGTGATCGACCTCGCCGGTCACGAAGACGTCGGGCCCGGTGTGCCGGGCGGTCAGCTCGCCCCAGCCCCGGCCGAGCACGGCGCGGCGGCCGACCGCCCGCACCGCGTCGAGCATGACCTGGCCGGCGTCGGCGCCGGGCGCACGCATGCTGCCCAGGCCGACGTACACCGGCGGGTCGCCGTCGTCCAGGAACGCCCGCAGCTCGGCCGGCAGGGACTCCGGCCCGTCCAGCAGCCAGGCGCCGGTCGGCACGACCTGGAGCTCCCCGCCCGGCCACGGCCCCAACACGGGGTCGGCGGCCAACCAGGGACGGTCGGTGAGCAGGTGGCTGCGCACGTCGTCGACCAGCTCGAGCCCGAGCGCCCGGCGGTGCTCGTTCAGCGGCGCCGCCCACTCGTCGTTCCAGGCCCGCGCGTCGGCCGCCCAGCGCTCCCGGGGCGACGCGTCGGGCCCGAGCCGGCCGGGCAGCGCCGGCGGTCCATGGTGCGGCGAGGGCAGCGTGACCGGGCAGAAATGCACGTGCACGTAGGGGACACCGAGCAGCTGCGCCACCGTCGGTGCGGCGATCTGCAACGCCCCGCAGCCCACGATGACGTCGCAGCCCTGGGCGGCCCCGGGGAGCGCGGCGAACTGGGCCGCCACCGTGTCCGCGATCATCCGCCGCTTGCTGTCCGGGTCGAACCGCACCGGTCGGGTCGTGGTCGCCGTACCCCGCACCCTGGGGCCGACCGGGCGGGCCACCACCCCGTGACCGGTCAGCAGGTCGACGAAGTCCGGCGGCACGCAGGCGTGGACCCGGTGGCCGAGCGCCCGCAGGCGGGTGGCCAGCGCCAGCACCGGCTGCACCTCGCCCCGCGAGCCGATGGTGGACAGCAGGACCCGCGTCGTCAACGGCGGACCCCCGCTGACCCGAGGCGGGCCTTCCGGGCCTCCCCGAGCAGGGCGAACCGCCCGCCCTGGACCTGGTGCACGAAGATGTCGGTGCTCACCACGTCCCCGTTGGGCTGGAACTTGATCCGCTTGGCGACCCCGGCGAAGTCGGCCTTGGCCAGCGAGTCGTTGATCGCCTCGCGGGTGGTCGCGCCCGCCTTGATCGCCTCGACCAGCGCGGTCGCCGCGTCGTAGCCCTCGGTGGCGTAGGTGGGCGGGTCGGTCTGGTAGCGGCTCCGGTAGGCCTGCACGAAGTCGGCCAGCCGCCCGGCGGGGAGCTTCCCGCTCGGCAGCGTGCACGGGCAGCCGACCACGGCGCCCTCGGCCGCCTTCGGGCCGGCGCCGTCGATCAGGCCGGCGTCCAGGCTGCCGTCCCCGGTGGCGAACAACGCGGTGACGCCCCCGTCGCGCAGTTGCTTGAGCAGCCGTCCGCCCTGGCCGTAGTACCCGCCGAAGAAGATCACGTCCGGGTTCGCGGCCTGGACCTTCACCACGGTGGAGGAGTGGTCCGACGCGGCCTCGGCGAACTGGTCGCGGCTGACCGACACCCCCTTCGCGGTCAGCCGCTGGGCCACCGCGTCGGCGATCCCGACGCTGTACTCCTGGTCGTCGTTGACCACGAACGCCCGGGCCGGCCGCTTCGCCGTGACCAGGAAGTCGGCGATGGCCGGTCCCTGCGCCGCGTCGCTGGCGATGACCCGGTGGAAGTAGCGCCAGCCGTTCGCCGAGAGTTTCGGGTTGGTGGCGACCGGGGAGACGTTGGGCACCTTGCCCTGCTCCAGGACCGGGTCGGCGGCCTTGGACTCCCCGGAGAACGCCGGGCCGATCAGCGCGACCACGCCGTCCGAGACCGCCTTGGTGGCCAGCGGCACCGCCTGGTCCGGGCTGCCCTGGCTGTCGTACTCGACCAGCTCGACCGGCCGGGGCGGGTTCGTCGCGTTGTACGCGTCGACGACCATCTTGGCGGCGTTGCGCGGGCCGACCACGATGCCGGAGCTCGGCCCGGTCAGGTCGCCCATGAACCCGATCTTCAGGGTGTTCGACGAGCCCGACGGGCCACCGCACCCGGCCAGGGCGAGGGCGGTGGCGGTGATCGCTAGGGCGATCGCGGGCCGGGTCCGGGATCTACGGCGAAGGGTCATGCGGGCCTCCTGGGAGCGGCTCCGGGGCGGTCCCGGGCATCCGGCCCGCCACGTTCGTCGGCCCTCCTTGCGGACCGCTTGCAGACGGCGGCCCTTCGGCCCAGCAGGCGAGCCCGACCAGCAGGAAGAGCACCGGAAGGGCCGCGACGCTGGCCGGTCCGAGCACGACCAGGACGCCGGTCAGGGCGAGTCCGGCCTCGGTGGTCACCCCGGCGGCGACCCACCCGACCGCCCGAGCGGGCGCGCCGAGTACGAGCGTCGCGCCGAGGGCGGCGATGACCCCGACCGCCCCGCCGAGGCCGAGCACGGCGGCCAGGGCGGACGGCGGCGCGCTCAGCACGCCGATCCCCGCCGGGAGCAACCCGGCCAGCGCGGCGGTGGTGGACAGTGGCCGGTTCATCGCGGTTCCTCCCGATCGGTGTGCTTCCACGATCGCCCGCCCGGACGCCGCTGCCGAGTGGCCTGATGGCCAATATGTGTAAGAATCGGGCCATGTCCGTGTTCGTCGAGCCCGGCCGGCACCGGGTCGCCGTCCTGGTCCGTCCGGGCCTGCTGACGATGGAGCTGGGCATCGTGCACCAGCTCTTCGGGCAGGCCCGCGACCGGCGGGGGCGCCCGCTGTACGAGGTGGTGACCTGCGCCGTCGAGCCGGGCCCGGTGGCCACCAGCGCCGACTTCGCGGTCACCGTCGAGCACGGCCCCGGCGCGCTGGCCGAGGCGGACACGGTGATGGTGCTGGCCTGTGTCGGGGACTACACGCCGGACGGGCGGCTGGAGGAGTCGCTGGCCGGGGCCCTGCGCCGGATCCGTCCCGGGGCCCGGATCGCCTCGGTCTGCTCGGCCGCGTTCGTGCTCGCCGCCGCCGGGTTGCTCGACGGCCGCCGCGCCACGACCCACTGGAACCAGGCCGAGCAGTTCCGCGCCCTGCACCCGTCGGTGACGCTGGACCCGTCGGTGCTCTATGTCGACGAGGGATCGGTGCTGACCTCGGCCGGGGAGGCGGCCGGGATCGACCTGTGCCTGCACATGATCCGCCGGGACCACGGCGCGGCGGTGGCCAACGAGGTCGCCCGTCGGATGGTGGTGCCGCCGCATCGCGAGGGTGGTCAGGCCCAGTACGTGGACCGGCCGGTGCCCGAGCCGGCGGTGTCCTCGACCGGGTCCGCCCGGGCCTGGGCGCTGGACAACCTCGACCGGCCGCTCACCCTGCGCGAGCTGGCGGCCCGGGAGTCGATGAGCGTGCGCACCTTCACCCGCCGCTTCCGCGAGGAGACCGGGCTGTCCCCGGTGCAGTGGCTGACCCAACGGCGCCTGGACCTCGCCCGCCGGCTGCTGGAGGAGACCGACTCCGGGGTCGACCGGGTCGCCGCCGACGCCGGCTTCGGCACCGCCGCGTCGTTGCGCCAGCACTTCGCCGCCGAGCTCGGCGTATCGCCCAGCGCCTACCGGGGCACCTTCCGGGAACCGGCGGCGTCGCTCTAGGGAGCCAGCGGGCCGGGCAGCGGGAGCTCGCGGTGGGCGAGCTCGGCCGCCTGCGCGCCGTCGAGGCCCAGCGCGCGCAGCAGCACCTCGGCGGTGGCGGTCTCGGCCTCGGGCCCGAGCCGGCCCTCGAGCACCGCCCGGGTGACCGCGATGGTCGCGCCGACCACGTAGGTGAGGGTGGTGGTCACGTCCATCGCCGGGAACCGGCCGCCGGCGATTCCCCGCTCCAGCAGCGGCCGGGCGTACGGCATGATCATTTCTTGGAAGAGGACGTCGGCCCGGTCCAGCTGCACGACCAGGCGGGCGGTCGGCGGGTCCTCGGTGGCGGTGCGCACGAACCAGCGGTGCGCGGCGCAGCCGGCCTCGGCGGGATCGTCGAACGCGGCGACGTGCGCGATGAGGTTCTCGGCCAGCGAGGACATCAGGGCCAGGCGGACGGCGTCCACCAGCTGTTCCTTGGACTCGAAGTGGCTGTAGAAGGAGCCGAACCCGATGTCCGCGCCGTCGGTGACGTCCCGGAGCCGGAGCCCCTCGACCCCCTTCTCGGCGATGACCTGGGCCGCCGCCCGGGTGAGTTGCGCCCGGGTGCGCTGCTGGCGACGCAGCACCCGGGCCGAGGGCTGCCGTGGTCGCGGTTCGGGCACGATCCCGCCCTTCTGTTTCGATCAGTCGATCAATATTGAACAATAGCTCGAAACAGAATACCCTGCTCCAGGTGACACTCGACGCCAGCGACCCCGCCTTCTACGCCGAGGCCAACCGGCCGGCCTACCTGCGGATCCACCGCGACGACCCGGTGTACTGGGTGGACGCCGAGCACACCCAGCCGTTCTGGAACGTGTGCCGGCACGACCTGATCCGCGAGGTGGGGCAGGACGGGGAGCTGTTCACCACCGAGTTCGGGGTGCACCTCAACGCGGCGGCGTTCGAGGTCAAGAGCACCGCCGGGATGGTCGCGGCGTTGCCGGTGGCGCTGCGCCCGGCGAACGTGATGGACGCCGAGGGGCACCGGCGGCTGCGCAACCCGGTGAACCCGCACTTCCGCCCGGGCGCGGCCACCGACCTCGAACCGGCCGTCCGCGAGGAGGTCCGGGGCATCCTGGACGCGATCGAACCCGGTGCGGAGGCCGACTTCATGCGGGTGTTCGCCACCCGGGTGCCGTTGCTGGTCACCACCCGGCTGCTGGGCGTCAGCACCGACCGGGAGCACGACTTCGAGCTCTGGGGCAGCACGATCCTGGAGTCGTTCGAGCCGGGCGCCACCCCCGACTTCGCGGCCATCGGGGAGATGGTGGCCTTCTTCTCCGCCGAGGTCGCCGAGCGCAGACGGGCCCCCCGCGACGACCTGATGACCCGGCTCACCCGGACCGGCCTGGCCGACGACGAGGTGGTGATGTGGTGCTGGTTGCTGCTGGTCGCGGGCCTGGAGACCACCGGGAACGTGATCGGCGCCGGGCTCGACCTGCTGCTGCGGCACCCCGACGCCAAGGCCCGGCTGGTCGCCGACCCCGCCGCCATCCGGGACGCCACCGCCGAGATGCTGCGGGTGGTCACCCCCGGCCGGTACATCCGCCGGACCGCGACGGCGGACACGGTGATCGGCGGACACCCGGTCCGGGCCGGCGACGCGGTGGTCATGAACTTCACCGTGGCCAACTACGACCCGGGCATGTTCGACGACCCGCTGCGCTTCGACATCGACCGACGGCCGGGCGACATGCTCGCCTTCTCCTGGGGGCCGCACCGCTGCATCGGCGCGGCGGTGGCCCAGGTGGAGATCCGGGTCGCGTTCGAGGAGCTGCTGGCCCGCTTCCCGGACATCGCCGCCCGGGGCCCGGCGGTCTACCGGCCGAGCCTGGCCACCGTGGTCGCCGAGTCCGTCCCGGTCACCTTCTGAGCGCCGGGATCCGCACGCCCTCCGGGCGCCCGACTGGCGCCGCGACGGCCCGGCTCAGGTCAGGTCGTCGAATTCGCCGGCTTTGCAGGCGGAGATCCATGCGCGCATCTCCGCGCGGGTGAAGGTGAGGATCCCGCCGCGGGGGTTCTTGCTGTCGCGCACGGCGACCGAGCCATCGATGAGCGGGGCCAACTCGACGCAGTCGCCGCCGCCCTCGCCGCCGCCGCCGGAGAAGCTGCTCTTGCGCCAGGTGAGCCCATCGGGGGTGTTCGCGGCAGCGGACACGATGATGCCTCCCTGGGTGAGGTCTGGGCTAGCGGTACCCCTCCGTCGCTTGGGTGATCACCTCAAGCGAGGCGGCCGGCGGGAGCGCCTGTTCGCTGAGGATACCGAAGCGCAGAGTGAAGGCCCGGACGGCGTCGCGGTCTTCGATGTAGACCGCGCGCCCGGCTCCCTCGGAGTAGCCGATGTCGGGCATGGGTGCGGGTGGGGTGAGTACCGAGAACGGCCCTTCGAGCGCCGGGCTGGCACCGACGGACTTGGGCAGGATCTGCACGACGATGTTGGGTGCTTCGGTCGCTTCGACGAGTCTGCGCAGCTGGGTGCGCATCACCTGAGCGGACTTGACCGGGCGTTCCAGGACTCCGGCATCGAGGATGACGTGCAGCTGCGGCGGGGTGTCGCGGGTGAGGATCTGTTGGCGGGCGATCCGCGCGGCCACCCGGCCCTCGACCTCGTCGGGGTCCAGGCCGGGGTTGATCCCGGTGATCAGGGCTCGTGCGTAGTCGGGGGTCTGCAGCAGGCCCGGGACGAGCAGGGTCTGGAACTGGCGGCTGGCGACCAAGGTGGATTCCCAGTCGAGGAACCGGTGGAACTCCTGGGGCAGGCTCTTGCGGATATCCGCGATCCAGCCCCGCGCGCGGGAGGCCCCGGCGAACGCGACTAGCGATGCCCGTAGCTCCAGATCGGTGACCTGGTAAAGGTCGAGAAGTCGCTCGACCTCGCGTGGCCGGACACCCTGTTCCCGGTTCTCGATACGCGACAACTTCGGCCGTGACCACTTGTCGGGGCCCTCCCGCAACGCGGCCACGACCTGATCATGGGTGAGACCA